>OLQG01001480.1_pt1 | contig 14523 bp, 16 predicted proteins | sample 1672221 | NCBI WGS metagenome assembly OLQG01 (sample SAMEA3136660, study PRJEB25190) | human gut metagenome | biome: human gut; feature: human-associated habitat; material: faeces | place: Austria | collected 2013
AACCACTTTGACTCGAACTCGATTACCAATGAACTCACCATCTTTTTTGACCGAGTCAAAACGACGAACATCAAGACGAACGCTCGAATAGAATTTCAATGCGCGACCACCTGTAGTTGTTTCAGGGTTACCAAACATTACACCAATCTTCTCTCTTAACTGGTTAATAAAAATTACAGTACATCCTGTCTTGTTCATAATACCTGTTAATTTACGTAATGCCTGTGACATAAGACGTGCATGCTGTCCCATATGAGATTCACCCATTTCGCCGTCAATTTCGGCCTTAGGAACTAATGCTGCAACAGAGTCAACTACTATAATGTCAACTGCACCTGATCTTACCATTGTTTCAGTAATTTCAAGTGCCTGTTCTCCATAGTCAGGCTGTGAAATATATAAATTATCAATATCAACACCTATAGCCTTCTAGTTATATCTTTATTATCCTTATACATATTACCTATATACTTATATTATATATATATACTCTTCTAATTTTATGTTATATGTGTAATAAAAAATATCATTGTATACATATAAATAATAATCTGAAGGAGTTTATACTATTATGAAACGTAATAAGAAAACAGAACGGATTGAAATCCGAGCAACTGCAGAAACCAAGACACAATTAAAAACTATTGTCAAAAAATCTAATTATAAATCATCATCAGAATATCTCGCCCATGTAATTAAAGATACTTTTGAAAATCAGGATTCTTCTATACTATTAACAGAATCAAGTCATGAATCTCATGTACAGTCAGCCCTTATGCTGAATCATATTTTAAATCTCATAAATGGTCATCCAGACAGTACACCAAAATTAAAAGATGCTATCACCAAGGAGGTGCAATCAGATGCCTTCCATTAGATTACAAATTATCAATGGCGCATATGATAATAATTCTGCCTATGCAAATGTGCTTATTTATATCAGTAAAAAACATCTGACTGGTGGTTACGGTTATTATCCATTAGATATTAACAGTGTTATCTTTGATTTTGAACAATCTAAATATTGTTCAAAATTTGAATCACCTCGTAATCTCTGGCATTTTATTCTTACATTCAGTCCAGAATATAATCATCGTCCTGATTACTTCTTTATGGGACTTGCTAATCAGATTGCTTTTGTATTCTGCAAGGATTACCAAGTTTATTACGGTCTTGATAAAGATACCGATAACCCTCATATACATTTTGCTATCAATGCATACAGTTATCATCCTGATGCAGAACTTATGTCTGATCTGAAAATGGAACATATCTCTCATTATATTCTCTCAAAACTACAACATATTTTTCCCAATGTCAATGTACGCTTAGCTTACTCCAAGGAGGACCAGTAATCATGTTTGAAGAATTTGATGACATACTCACAATTGCAGAAGTAGCCGATGCACTAAAAATCGGTACATCATATGCATATCGCATTGTTAAATCTGGAAAATTGAAAGCCTATAAGGATGGAAAAGACTGGAAAATTCCTAAAGAATGGTTGATTCAATATATTGCATCTAAAAAATAATCCTCTGTCATTCTAATTCATACTTACAGATTTATGATCTTTTCCATCTATTGCATTGAAATATCCCAATCATTTTATTAAACTGTAAATATCGACAAAGTGAAATTTATGAGGTTGATTATGAATATAGAATTCGAGGAATTAACACATCAGAATTTTTCAGATGCGTGTAATATTGATAGAGATGACATACCTGAGGATTTTGTTGATACAGCTTCAGCTATAATGAATATTACGGATTATGGTCTTAATCATCATTGTATAGGACATACTTTTGTTGTGAAGTATCATAAGAAGCCGATTGGACTTATTCTTTTGGGAGAGGCAATTCCTTGGAAAACAGATCCACCAGAAATGAGTAAAGAGCCTTTTTATCGTTTGATGGGTTTTGTAATTGATAAAGAATATCGTGGTTGTGGAATTGGCGGAGAAATATTAGAAAAGACTATACAACTTGTTTATCGTGACTTTGGCAAGCGTTCCATTGCCTTAGGGTGTCATAAGGATAATATTCAAGCAGAACATTTTTATTTACGACATGGGTTTAAGAAAACAGATGTTATGGAAGGAAATGACTACTATTATTTAAGATTTATTAATCGATAACTTCCAGTTTCTCAATTTCAAACTATTAATCAACATTGGAAAGAGCGGAGTAACTTCTGCTCTTTCTCATTTTAAAATTATCACAAATATCTCCCGTATTCAATGGCAAGGGCAATTGCCAGCGTAATACGCTCCATTGACTACAGTATCTATTTGTAATTGTATATAGTCAAGCAGTCAATGGATATGACTGCTATCGCAATGATATAATTATAAGCAGCATCACTCCAATATAATTTATCGTTTTAACCCAAAAATCTCTACCCACCTTTTACCCACTTTTCGATCTTCTAAGATACCGTCAGACATTTTTATAACCTACGCTAATCGCCCATTTTACGCGGTCTCAGAGACACTTAAACTAAGATAAAATATACCGATTTAGCTCTCATTCCTTTAGTAACTTTTTAAAAAACGAAACCCGTTAGCCTTGTGGTTAGCGGGTTTTCGCTGTTTTAATGTATCCTAATTTTCTATAATCTCTTCCGCTCGTTTCAGTGCCGCCGATATGTTCGGGCAGAAATTCTCTTCACCCACGAGTTCTACAAAGCCTGTTTTCTGCATTACTTTCATTGGCTGCTCATTTACATGTGAGAACACCACTGTAATTCCCTTCGATTCACATACGCAGATCAGATCCTGCAACGCATTCATTGCCGTACTGTCAATTGCCGGAACACTTCTCATACGAAGTACCAAACAAGTAGTAAAATCTTTTACCACAATATGCTCAATTGCATCAGCCGCACCGAAGAATAATGGTCCCGTAATCTCATAAACACGGATCTGTAACGGAAGTTTTCGAAGCTGTTCATCCACATCCTGCGTGTCATCATCTATGTATGTCCAACTTTCGGCATGCGTTTCTTCGCTCATTCGTTTGATAAACAGCAGACAGGCAAGCACCATACCAATCTCAATCGCAACTACCAGATCAAAAATCACAGTCAATACAAATGTACTGATCAATACGATAATATCACTCTTCGGAGCTGTCTTGATCAGATGGACAAATGTTCGCCACTGACACATATTATAGGCAACAATAAAAAGAATTGCTGCAATCGTCGGCATCGGAATCATTCCCGCAAATGGCATCAGCACCACCAGTACAATGACCAGTGTAATTGAATGTACCATTCCGGCAATCGGTGTTCGCCCACCGTTTTTGATATTCGCTGCTGTTCTTGCAATTGCTCCCGTAGCCGGAATTCCGCCAAATAATGCAGATGCGATATTACCGGCTCCCTGTGCCACAAGCTCCATATCAGAACGATGCTTTCCATTAATCATTCCATCCGCTACTACACAGGACAAAAGCGATTCAATCGCCGCAAGAACCGCTATCGTAAATGCATTTGGCAGCGCATTCTGTACAATCTGCAGGTTTACTGCCGGTAGATGGAATGATGGCAGTGCATTACTGATCGTATAAAGATTACCGATTGTCGCCACCTGAAGCGGCAGACATTTTACCATTAAGATTCCTGCAATAACCGCTAAAAGCGATCCCGGAATTTTCTGAAATATCATCGGTGAAATGATTAGAATGACCAGACTCACTACTCCTACAATTACCGCATCTGTATTAATTGTTGCGATATTTTCTACAAATGCTTTCAGCTTCTCGGTAGTCTCAATCGGCTTTACGCCATCCGGATAAACAACACCAAAGAAATCTTTCAGCTGACCAATAACAATCGTAACAGCAATTCCCGAAGTAAACCCTGTCGTGATTGTATATGGAATAAATTTAATCAAGCTTCCAAAATGACAGATTCCCATCAGAATCAGAAAAACACCTGCCAGAATGGTTGATATCACAAGTCCGTCTAATCCATCTTTCGCTACAATACCTGCAACAATCGTTGCGAATGCAGCCGTCGGTCCTGCAATCTGCACACTGCTTCCGCCAAGTACGGAAATAACAAATCCCGCTACGATAGCAGTGAAAATTCCGGCCTCCGGTCCTACTCCAGATGCAAGTGCCAACGCAATAGACAACGGAAGTGCAATGATTGCAACGATGATTCCCGCCGTCACATCTTTTACAAACTGACCCCGGTCATATGTTTTCAGCGAAGTCAGCAACATTGGTTTCAATGAATTCATTTGTAAGTGTTTCCTCTCTTTTTCTCATACTTTTAAAATACAACAACTTTCAAAGTATAACATAGGATGAAACTAAAATGAATCATGTTCTCCTTTATATACAATTTTTCTTATTTTTCTTTCTCCGATCCAACGTTTCTAACAAGCCACTGTACTTATCCGTCAGTACGATCATCCACCCTTCTCTTGTCCTTGGCACACTCCTGAGTGTCACCGGCCACATATGATTTCGGATCACATCTCGCTCCACACGGTTCAGACGGAATATCTTTCCTGCATTCTTATATGCCTTCTCAGCATGGGTAAATCCATGCAATCGCTCACCGGTCTCTCTGGCATGCGTATGCCAGTCATATAAGAACAGATCATGCATCATCCCGGCTCTTGCCGCCGATTTTGCATCCAGATGCAATTTCTTGCAGATAATATAATTAAAATATGCTACCCGCATACAATGCTTATAGCAAGAGGTATCGCCATGATGCGGATACTTCTTCATCCGAAGTACAACCGGATGCTCTGCCACATCCTGGATTGTTCGATAGAACTCTCTAAACTCTTTTTGATCCATCTTTATCCACTCCCCCTGGATCATTTAATCAGTATTATCTCTGATACTTTTTCTAATATTTGATCTGAAATCCTTTTTCATCTTCCCGAATCGGTATCTCCTCACTGTCCATCCATTCAATCCGGATAAAATGATCAGTATTTAGCCTCACAAGCAGTTTGTTGATCATTCCCTCGCTTCCCTGCACTTCCATAGTAACTGTGCCATCATACTCATTCTTCGCCCATCCGGTAAGACCAAGAGATCCTGCTGCCAGCCTGGCCGTATAGCGGAACCCTACGCCCTGTACCCTTCCGTGAAATGTGATTCTTTTTCGTATTTCTCCCATCAGTACCCCTTTTCTTTTTTACTGTATACTTATCATCATTTTCAGTCGATTTAATAACGGTTATGCACATCTTCTGCAAAACACATCATGTCTTTGACTTCGATCACAGTACCATCATCCAACACTGCTTTACCATTCATGAGTCCAAATACCTGATGCTGATCCGATTCTATAATCAGTGCATTTGTCCTCGCCGCACGGTCAAGAACCGGTTCAAAATTCATCTCGAATCTACCATCACTGGATGTAAACTTCCACGGTTTCATATAATCTCCATCCGGAATATGGAATGTTACATCGTCCAGTTTGTGACATTTTCCATCATAAAAAAGCATATTTTCCGATGCTGCTGTAGTGTCTCCAAATCCATATCCGATATTAAAACCAAATGGCTTTCCATCTATCATCTGATTGCCGGAACCCCAGTACCAGCGATTATCATAAGTCCATACACCGCGTCCCCAATCCAAAGTTCCAAAATCAGTACTCGGATCAAATCGATATATTTTTCCATCATATTCCATCTTACCTTTTGCCGGCATACAATTGATCTTCTGATTATAATAAAATGCTGTTTTCTTTTCCTTCCATGGTGTCGCAATTACCATTGTATCCATCTTAGGCTGAACTAGCGTAATATCACAACGGAAGGTCTTACCCTGATAGAAATTATCGAATTTACATCGGATACGTCTCTGTCCTTCTTCCAGCGTATATTCCATATGCAAACGCTTGTCCCGATAGACTATGTCGCCCTGCCTGGAATCCGAAGGCATCTGCATTTTCCCCATTGGAAATGCATTGAGAATCGTCTCTGTATGTTCCCATCCTTCTTTAAAATTCAGCAAAGACACGGACTGCAGACCAATATATCCGTCATCTGACAAGGTAAATGCACCCGCAAAGTCTTCATTTAGTACCAGATAATAATCCCATTCCTTGATCCTCATACGGGGAGCTTTGATCTGTTTACGGTCATATGTCTGCACCAGACTTTTTGACCAGCCAGGCTCTCTAAGCGATCCATCTTCTTTAAGTAACGGCTGCTTTGTAACCACTTCATGGTTTCTCATCTAACTCACCCTTTCCAATTTATATCATCATATTATTCATCAATAACATGTCCCAGCGCAATATGTTCTTCCACAATTTGCTTCATCCATTCCCAGACTTCTGGAGACGTCTCTTTAATTTTTTCGTTTCTTTTATAAATCTGAGATTTCTTTACATGATGCTCTGTCCAACTCTTCCCATTGCTCTCATGATTCAAAAGCAGAGGCTGGAAATTATCAAGCAAATGCGCAAATTTGGCATCATCACTTTCATATGCTTCAAACTCCTCCCACAGTTCTCTGAAATAACCACCCTGATCTTCCGGAAGCATACCAAAGATCCGGTCCGCTGCTGCCACTTCTCTCGCACGTTTAGTCTTTGCGCCCTCTGCATCGTATGCATACGTATCACCCGCATCGATTTCTACCAGATCATGGATCAGTACCATGATCATAACTTTCATCACATCCACATCCTCTGCCACATATTCTTTCAGAAGAAATGCAGCAATTGCCAGATGCCAGGAATGTTCTGCATCATTCTCCTTTCTCTTTCCATCTGCAAGATACGTCTGTCGGAAGATATTTTTCACTTTATCAATCTCCATTAAAAAAGCAATCTGTTGTTTCATTCTGTCCATTTTGGACACCCTCTTTCTGTATTTTCCAATATTTTATACAGGTTCTTATACTGCAGATTGTACCCTTTTCAGAGGGTTGGTGCAACCCATTCTGCCGGATAAAATTACGACGCGGTCTGCGAACTTTTCTTCTTCATTTCTCCTAAAACATCCCGGCAAGCACCACACTGGCTGCAATTCCGGCAAATGTAGCAATCAATGCTCCCGGTAGTGTATACCTGCTTTTTCTTACTTTTGCAGTCATAAAATACACGCTCATCGTATAAAATATCGTCTCCGTACACGCCATACTGATGGATGCAATAAGTCCAATTCTTGAATCTGTTCCATACTCTTTATACAAATCCAGTAACAGACCTGTTGCCGCTGATGATGAGAACATCTTCACCACCGTAAGCGGTACTAATTCCCCAGGAAATCCAATATGATCCGTCATACTTCCAATCCACATACCTATCGCTTCCAGAAGTCCTGACGCCCTCAGAATGCCTATCGCTATCATCAGAGCCAGCATTGTCGGCATGATTTTTATTACGGTCTGAAATCCGCTGTTTGCACCCTTAATAAAGCTTTCATATACATCCACATGTTGGGTCACTCCATAGCACACAATTCCCAGAATAATAACCGGAATAATCATATCTGAACAAAATAAAAAAAGTCTCATATTACCGCTTCCTGTCCATAATTTTAAAATAAACAATCCCCGCCAAAGTACTGATACTGGTAGCAATAATCCCCGCCCCTACAATTGATGCCGGATTCACACTTCCATACTGGCTTCTATATGCAATTACATTTACCGGTATCAACTGAAGTGATGAAATATTTAAGATCAGGAAGTTACACATTTCATTACTTGCAATGCCTTTCAGGCTCCTTCTGCTCTCTTCGAGCTTCGCCAGTTCCTCCATTGCCTGAAGTCCCGCCGGTGTAGCTGCCCATCCAAGTCCCAGTATATTGGCAATAATATTAGTCGTAATATGTTTATTGGCCGGATGATTTTTCGGTAACTGCGGAAACAGAAAATGTATCACCGGTTGCATTTTCCCGGACATTTTTTCTACCAGTCCGGCGTCTTCTGCAATCTGCACCAGTCCACACCAAAAGGCCATTACTCCAAGCATCGTAATGCATAGAGTAACAGCCTCCTTTGATGAATCAAGTGCAGCATTGGAAATATCAGATACATTTCCGGTAACCACACTGTACAATATTCCGGCTATAATCATGCCCGACCATAATATATTCAGCATCTCATCACCAGTTTTGTTCATTGCTTCATATATATGTCCGTCAAAGCAGATTATAACTATTCTCTTCAACTTTATTCAAAATAGTCATAAATTCATCACCGGTTATGGTCTCTTTTTCATACAGAAACTGTGCAAGTTCATCCAGTTTTTTCCGATTCTCTGTTAGAATATCCTTTGCCTTTTCATGCTCTTTTTTAACCAGTTCTACAACCATCCGGTCAATCTCTTTCTGGGTATCGGCAGAACATGCAAGAGACGCATCTCCGCCCAGATATTGGTTGTTAACAGTCTCCATAGCAACCATATCAAAGTCTTCACTCATTCCGTATCTCGTAATCATCGCCCTGGCAAGTTTGGTTGCCTGCTCTATATCATTGGATGCTCCTGTGGTAATCTGTCCGAAAATAATTTCTTCAGCTGCACGTCCTCCGGTAAATGTAGCAATCTTATTCTCAATCTCTTCTTTTGTCATCAGATATTTATCGCCCTGTTCCACCTGCATCGTATATCCAAGTGCACCGGATGTCCTTGGAATAATTGTAATCTTCTGCACCGGAGCAGAATTTGTCTGCTTTGCTGCTACCAATGCATGACCAATTTCATGATAAGCAACTACCAGCTTTTCTTTGGTAGAAAGTACCGCATTCTTTTTCTGATATCCGGCAATAACTACTTCTATACTTTCTTCCAGATCTGCTTCTGTTACAAATTTTCGATTATTTCTTACTGCACGCAGAGCAGCCTCATTTACAATATTTGCAAGCTCTGCGCCGGAAGCTCCAGCTGCCATTCTGGCAATTGTATGAAAATCCACATCCTCCGCAATCTTAATTTTCTTGGCATGTACTTTAAGAATTTCTTCTCTTCCCTTCAGATCCGGCAGTTCTACCGGCACTCTCCGGTCAAATCTTCCTGGCCTTGTAAGTGCCGGATCAAGAGATTCCGGACGGTTCGTTGCTGCGAGGATAATGACTCCGTTATTTCCTTCAAAGCCATCCATCTCTGTAAGAAGCTGATTCAATGTCTGCTCCCTCTCATCATTGCCGCCAATCTGTCCATCTCTCTTTTTACCAATCGCATCAATCTCATCGATAAATACGATACAAGGAGCCTTTTCTTTTGCCTGGCTGAACAAGTCTCTCACTTTAGATGCACCCATTCCGACAAACATCTCTACAAATTCGGATCCTGACATAGAAAAAAATGGTACATTCGCTTCACCGGCAACAGCTTTTGCTAACATTGTTTTACCGGTTCCCGGAGGACCTACAAGGAGAACTCCTTTTGGCATAGATGCTCCAACTTCTGAATATTTCTTCGGATCATGCAGATAATCGACGATCTCAGCCAGACTTTCCTTCGCCTCATCTTCACCTGCTACATCACTGAAATGAATGCCTTCCGTAGACGGTACATAAATCTTTGCATTACTTTTACCCATACCAAATGCCATAGCATTTTTACCGCCCATCTGTTTTTGAATCTTTCTGCTAAAATACTGTCCCAATGCGATAAATATTACTAACGGTAATAATCCTGTTACCAGAAAATTAGTCATTGGTGACATTGTCTGCTCAATATTCTTCTCAAATTTTGCTCCTGATTTGTATAACCTTTCGGTAAGTCCCGGATCGTTCATCGTACCCGTCTTATATATTTTTTTCGTATCCTTGTCCGTAAATATAATCTGGGAATCTTCTACCTCTACCGCTTCGATACTCTTATCCTCGATCATAGCCATGAATTTGCCATAATCGACTTCTGTCACCTGATGTTTCTGTATGATTGGTGTCACAAACAGATTAAACAACACTATGACTATTAATACAATTCCATAATAATATATCAACGGCTTCTTTGGTGATTTTACTTCTTTCATATTATTCTATGCCTCCTTTTCTTCCAAACGCAACTGCGCATCATTTGCTTTCATCACGGAAAGTAACGCATAATCTGACGTCTGCATTGCAAAATCCATCATATATTCTGCCAGAAGTGCTGCTTTCTCAGCATCAAATTCATCCAATGAGCTGGCTTCTGACATTCTCTTCAAGTCCTTCTTAAGATCTCTGATAATGTTCTCTACTTCCTCATATGCCATTCCTATACGAAATGCTACTTCTGATTTACTGTAATGAAGTTTCTGCTTTAACTGTTGATCTTCTTCTAATATAACTTTATTCAGAGAATCTAACTGCTCCTTCAACTCGTTCTGATCAGCATTTTTATAGCAAACCATATAATGATGAAATTGATCTACTTTATCTTCTAATTCTTTTAGCTTTACCGGATTGATAACATCATTCATACATTTCTCCCCTTCTTTCTATTACACATCTTAATAATTTCTCTTTTCCATTTCAATTACCACTATTTTTCCCTTGTATAGACAAAACCGCCAAAGTGTAAAACACTCTGGCGGTCTCTGATAAATATCAATTCATTATTTTATATTAAATATACGATTATGGAATAATTTTACCTCCCATAAGCAGATTAATTTCATGTACAATATGATCAAGATTCTCTGAATCCTCGTCTGTCCAGTTTCTCAATATTCCGGTTATAGCTTCACAGTGATATCTTACTACAAGCTTCAGATCCCGATAAGAACAGTCTTGATACAGGTTCTTTTTTTCCACAATTCTCATAGACAGATGATAAATATGATCCCGGAGCATTTTTTCTAATTCCTGTCCATAATTCGTTTGCATGGTCTTATCCATATACGGCTTGCTTTCGAGAGCTATAAGGAAACACCTCTTTAATACTTTTTCTTCATCCTCCTGTTCAAATATCTCCTTTTCTAACTGAGAGGATGCCTGATCCAGTATCCATTTAAGTAAATCCGGGATATCCTCAAAATGGTAATAAAATGCCTGTCTGGTAATCTTACATTTATCCACAATTGCTTTAACCGTCAGTTTCTTTACTTGATCTTCAAATAACAGTTCTCTAGACGCTTCCGCAATCTGCTTCTTCATATCCTTTTCCATGGCATCCTCTGTCCTTTCTTTTCCGTCAATTATTATATTAGGATAGCATATAGGATACCGTTTTCGCAACTTTAACACTTTTATATTTTTTCTACATCTACATCTCTCTTTTTAAGTAATAAATATATCACCTCCCGAAAAAGTGCATAACTCACAGAAGCAATCGGAATAAATATTAACATTCCAATTATACCCATTAATCGTCCTCCAGTCGTTACAGCAACCAGTACCCATATAGAAGGTAATCCGACCGAATTACCTACTACCTTCGGATAAATCAAGTTTCCTTCAATCTGCTGTAAAACCAGAAAAATGATTAAAAACAAAAGCACTTTTGACGGACTCTCAATAAATATCAATATCATCCCTATTGCACATCCTGCAAATGCACCAAATACCGGAACTAATGCTGTGACTGCTATTACTGCACTGATCAATAACGCATACGGCATTTGAAATACTAACAGTGCGACTCCAAACATGCAGCCAAGTATCAATGCCTCCATACATTGTCCAGTAAGGAATCCTGCAAATGTATGCCCACTCAGCTCCAGAACTTCAATCACAGCATCTGCTTTTCCTTCTGGAATCAATGCATACAGTACCTTTTTTCCTTGTATAGACAGTCTTTCTCTCTGCCATAAGATATAACATCCGAACACAAATGCAATAAAAAATGTTGTAATGCCTTGAGCAATTCTATGAATCACCTCTGCCGCTGATCCAATTATCTGACCTGTTCTATCGCCAAGCATCTCGATTCCAATCTTAGTCAGTCTATTCCAATCAAATTCCATTTTGTCAATATAACGTAATATTTCCTCATTTCCATCAAAAAAAGCTTTGCTCTTCTTCTCCACTCCACTCAAGAAAAACCGCATACTATCTTCCAAATGCAATATTGCACTTCCCAGTTCCGGTAACAGAAAAAGTAAAAATATATTAATAGCAACCAACACACATGTAATCACAATCACTATACTAATGAATCTTGCAGATTTTTCTATCCATTTTCTTTTCTTCTTTAATAATTTTTTCTCTATGTAACTTACAGGAATTCCTATTATAAATGCAATCGCTCCCCCTATAAGAAATGGCGTGATCACATCAAGTATCCAATGAATACTCTGAAATACGACTTCATATTTCCATATACACAAGAATATTATCGCTGTAAATACAATTAACTTTTTAATTTCCCGGACAATATCCTTTTCCAAATTCATAAAATCCTCCAAAAAATATCGGCAAGAGTAACTATTACATAACAGTTATATTCTTGCCGATATCATTCTTAATTATTCTTCATTATCTTCAGATTTCATAGAATTTTTGCTGGAGCTGGATTTTTCATCTGTTGAGTTGTCGTCAGATTTCTTTTTATTTGAACTTTCTTCTCTTTCTCTAAATACACTCAGTACCGATTCTTTAATACAGTTAGCATATGCTTCTGCTCCTGTCGGAACTAAATGCATATCATCTAAATCAAAATATTCAGGATGATCAAGACTTGCTGTATACCAGTCTATCAAATATGTATTATCATTATTTTCTACAAAATCTCTTATTTCTTGATTGTTTTCACTCTCGTAATCTTCAGTAGGGGCATGAATCGTAATCAGAAAAAGTGGTTTATCGCCTGCTTTTTCTCTCATTGTCGCGAGCGTATCATACATTGGTCCATTTGTACCTAATGCAAAGATTACTCCATCTCCATCCCATCCATTACTATCAATATAATTCTGATATATATCACAGCCTGTTAACGTAGATCGTCCGATTTCAGTATCACTGATACTATTAGGAAGTACTTTGTAGAAGTAGTCCGTAACATCTAAAGTAATAGAATCGCCAATTAACAGAATATTCAAACTATCCAATAATTCTTCATCTGTCATTTCGCTCTTCGAATCTTCTCTATTTTTATCCTTCGATGCTTTCTTTTGTTCTTCAAGCTTTTTCTGCGTTAACTCACTCGTTTCATTCGCCTTTTTCTCTCTTTTAGCTACCGCGTCTAGAGTCGACTTCTTTGGTACAAATATCATACACAAAATTAAAGCCGCTCCAACTATTATTGCAAATGACATTACTTTCATACTTCTTCTTGCGACCTGGATCTGTCTTTTACGTTCTCTTTTATTAGTCGGCTTACTATTGATAATATTAATATATTCACTGATAATTCCATGACGGATAGGTGTCTCAATAAACCGATAAGATATTTCTGCCAAAACAACACTCAGGACAATCTCGATCATCATGATCCACCAGACAGACTTTTTACCGCCACTGATCAATATAATAATTGGATAATGCCACAAGTATATACTGTAAGAACGATCACCTATCCATTTTAATGCATTATGACCAAGAATTTTGTTCAGTATACCTCTGCTCACAGTAACTGCATACACAACAAATACCGTAAGCACAGATAGAATTACCTGACCGCCATAATACAAGAAACTGCTATAAGAGCTGATAAATATCATCATACATGTCAAAATAACTAATGATATACTCCCAATTAATGCCCATATCTTTCTTGGTAATCTTACTTTAATAATACGATATTCCAGCTGAATAGCAGCTAATGATCCAATCAGAAGTGCAAATGCCCTTGTATCTGTTCCATAGTAGACTCGGCTAGGATCTCCATTCGGATTATACAATACAGCCATCAAAATCATTGACACAACAGCTAATAGAACTGATACAATAGCAAATACTTTGCCTCGTTTTTTTCTTCCTCTAACTACTCTAGCGAGTAGCAGAAGTAATATCGGATAAATTAAATAAAACTGTGTCTCTATTGCGAGTGACCAACAATGCGTAAATGGAGACGGTGCTCCTGCTGCTTCAAAATAAGATACCTTATTAAATATCTGCCACCAGTTATTGAATCCTAGAACAGAAGCAACAAAATCTTTACATCCTTTTGTAAAAACGACTCTGTTAACTACTGCACTTACGAATATAATTACTACTGCCATTGACAAGACTGCCGGAATTAATCTACGGATTCTTCTAACCCAGAAATTCTTCAGATCAATTGTATGTGTTTCCTCAATCTCTGTAATTAATATTCTCGTTATCAAAAAACCTGATAATACGAAGAATACCGTTACACCTAATAATCCACTTTTAGCAAACGGAATTTTCAAATGATACGCTAATACCATAACTACAGCTAATGCACGTAATCCATCTAAACCTTTAATATATTTAGTTTTATTTTCCATTCCTTATTCCTCTTTAGTATTTTTTTTACTTATAAACTCTCATTAAATTTATTATAACATACTTTAAATTTGCAATGAAAAAAAGGCGTAAACCCTATCGAATATAGTAATCTACGCCTCTCTCATCCCTCATGAGCGTGCGGGGATTCGAACCCCGGACAACTTGATTAAAAGTCAAGTGCTCT
>OLQG01001483.1_pt1 | contig 14510 bp, 8 predicted proteins | sample 1672221 | NCBI WGS metagenome assembly OLQG01 (sample SAMEA3136660, study PRJEB25190) | human gut metagenome | biome: human gut; feature: human-associated habitat; material: faeces | place: Austria | collected 2013
TGAAGATTCAGCAAAAGTAAATGTTACAGTTGGGCGTTTATTGTTATATGAAAAGTTACTTTGGTATTCTAATTCATTTTCCTTACCAACACCATAGAGAGCATAAACTATAGCATCAAAAATAGTAGATTTACCTGAACCTGTATCCCCTGTTATAAGGAATAAATTCTGTGTAGGTTTGGTAAAATCTATTAAAGTTTCTTTTCCATAAGAGCCAAAAGCATCTAGTTTTAAAGATATAGGACGCATTATTCTCCCTCCTCTAACATTACTTCATTTATAACATCTTTTATAAGTTCTTTTTCATCATCTTTAAGATTAGGTATAAACTTGCAAATCAATTCATAAGGACTTTTTAGTGTATCTTCCGTTTCTATTTCAATTTCATCGTCTATTCGCCTTACATTATCTCTTTTGATTTCAAGTAATTTAGGAAAAGCCAGTTTTAATCTTTCCCTCATATCTAAAACTTCAATTTCTTCAGTATCTGTCAATACTACAGTCACAAAATCTTTAGAATATTTTTTTATTAATTCTTCAAACTTTCCTTCCTCTATTCTTACATTTCTCATCGGCTTTAAAGGCAAGTTTGTAACTTTAACTCCTGTACCCTTTTCCCCTATATCTACCATTAATATACCTTTTTCCTGTCCAGCTTCACTTACTGAATATGCCATAGGTGTGCCACAATATCTTATAGTTTCACTACCTACTTTCATAGGCTTGTGAATGTGTCCTAAAGCTGAATAGTCAAATTTTTCAAGTACATCAGCGTCTATACAATCTGTATTGCCAACTGTTTTTACTTCCGATTCAGTACGTTCTATATTTTCAGCTTTTTCACCTTTAGGAAGATAAAATTGATGGCTCACAATAATATTTCTTTGACTTTCGTCTATATTTTCTCTTTCGAAAAATTTATGAAATGCTTCATTATATAGTATTTTCAGTTCCATATCGTAACCTAGTACACTCTTAATATCAGCTGTATTTACATATGGCAAAAGATAAAAGTTTATATCACCAAATTCGTCCTGTAATGTAACCTTTTTTATGTAATCCTCCTGTGTTCTAGGTGGTATACCTACCATATATATTCCTTGTTTTTCTAATATTTCACTAAAACAGCCTATACGCTGTCTGCTATCGTGATTACCACTAATCATCATTATTTTAATACTGCTATCAGCATTTCTGATTTTGCTAATAAATATGTCAAACATTTCAATAGCATCACCTGATGGCATAGCTCTGTCATAAATATCACCGGCAATAACAATTACATCAGGCTTATATTCCTTCATCTTCTCTATAATTTCATTAAAAATATATTCCTGTTCTTCCCTCAAATCATAACCATATAGCTTAATTCCAATGTGTAAATCCGATAAATGAAATATTCTCATTTTTACCACCTCTTTATATAAATATTGTTTTTAGTATACCATAAAATAATACAAAATAAAACTAATATTAAAACATATTAATAATATTTTCACACAAAAAAGCAACCTCAAATGAGATTGCTTTTAAATATTACTACACCGTCAACACGATTTTATTTTCTCCAATTTTCTTTACACTTAACTCTATGCCATAGACATTTTTAATAAGTTCCTCAGTTATAACATCATTAGGATTGCCCTCTGCCAGAATTTTGCCGTCTTTCATAGCAATAATACAATCGCTATAGGCTATTGACTGATTTATGTCGTGAAGAACCATAATAATAGTAATTCCATATTCTGTATTTAATTTTTTTACCAATCTCAATATTTCAATTTGGTATCTTACATCGAGATAAGTTGTGGGTTCGTCCAAAAGAAGAATTTTTGTATTTTGTGCCAAAGCCATAGCTATCCATACTCTTTGGCGTTGACCACCGGAAAGATTAGAAATCTGCTTTTTTGCAAATTCAGAAACACCTGTTACTTCCATTGCAAAATTTATGTACTTTTCATCATCGGCATAATTTCTTCTGCCTTTATCTATGTGTGCTATTCTGCCATAGCTTACAAGTTTTTCAACTGTAATATCACTAGGTGCTGTATTATACTGATGCACAATGGCAACCTGTCTTGCAAAGTTTTTGAGAGAAATATGTTTTATGTCCTCTCCATTTAGTAACACACTACCCTTTTGAGGTTTCAAGTTCTTTGTTATGACATTAAAAAGTGTAGACTTGCCACAGCCATTTGCTCCTATAATGGTAGTTATTTTTCCCTCTTGTACTTTAAATGAAATATCATTTAAAACCTTATGATTGCCATAAGAAAATTCAACATTTTTAATTTCCATATGTTTTATCACTCCTTTTAAGAAGAAAAATAAAGAATGGTCCTCCTACAACTGACATTATAATTGCCGGAGAAATTTCATAAGGATAGGCAATAAGTCTGCCTACTGTGTCAGCAAGGAGCATTACAAAAGCACCTAACAAAGCTGAAAATGGCACAAGCAATTTATGTTCGCTACCTACAAGCAATCTGCCCATATGTGGCACAATAAGCCCAACAAAACTTATTGCTCCGACAACAGCAGTTGTAATTGACGCAAGTAACACAGCTACAACGGATATTACAACTCTAAGTCCATTTACATTTACACCTAAACCTCGCACTGTTTTATCCTCAAGAGCAAGGAGATTACACTTACCGGAAATCACAAAGGCAAGTGCAAGACCAATTACAACATAAACACCCAAAAGTTTCACATCATCCCAAGTTTTCATTGAAATATTTGCATTAATAAGTTCTGATGCACTTTGGTAATTTTGACTACTCATAGAGCCAAAACCACTGGATAAGCCTGAAAACACTGCATTAATTGCTATACCCACAAGTATAATTCTAAGAGGTGAAAAGCCATTTTTGTAGGAAAGGCTATATACAAGGACACAAGCCACCATACCTCCTAAAAATGAAAATATAGGAGTAAACAAAAACCAAGTTGGAAAAAAGGCTATAATAATTGCACTTACAAAGCCTGCACCAGAGGAAATACCTATAATTCCCGGGTCAGCAAGTGGATTTTTTAAAACAGCCTGGAAAAGCACACCACTTACAGCCAAGGCTGCACCTGACAACATTGCTATTAGTATTCGAGGAAATCTTAAATCCAAAATAATATTTACATTGTCATTGTGTTCAATGAAAATTCCTTTTAAAAGTTCTCCATAGGAAACCTTTACACTACCGGAATTTACAGCCACAACAAAAAGTACAGCTAACAATATTAATATAATTACAAAACTCAATATTTTTTTACACTTCATATCAATCACCATAAAGTATCGGTTCAAGGTCAGCTAATGCCTGTGGATAGTCAAATGTTGCACTCATACCAAAAAGCATATAGTCCATATCGTAAACCTTGCCATTTTGAACTGCTCTAAAATGTTTCCAAATATCATTAGTCGAAAACTCCTTATCAAACATTTCAAGGGCTTCTTTTGGAACACCATGAGCTGTTCTTATAATAATATCAGGGTCACGAGCAAGCATTTCCTCCGGATTTACAGTAAGAAAATCCTTTGTATTGTCGTGGAATATATTTGTACCTCCGGCAAGCTCAACAAGTGAACCTGCATAGGAATTTTGTGTTGCTACAAGATAGCTACCGGGAAGACCTGTAAGCACAAGAACCTTTGGACTTTTGCCACTATGCTTATTTTTGTAGCTGGAAATAAATTCATTATATTCCTTTACAATAGCATCTGCTTCAGCACTTTTGCCATACTTGTCACCTATTAATTTAACACTGTCATAAAGACCCTTTACACTTCTTAAATTTAAGAATGTAGAATTAACACCAATATTTTTATACTTTATTTCTAAATCGCCTTTTAAAGTATCAGGACCTATAACATCAGTTGGATTTAAACTCTTTATAATTTCCATATCCGGAGACATTGGCGAACCAACAGTCTTTACTCCATTGTATCTTGATGCTATGGCTGTAACTGTAGTCTGTGGTACACCTACAAGACCAATGCCAAGTCTATCCATAATATCACAAACAGCAGCAGAAGTTGCTACTATTCTAGCACCTGTTGGAGTTGTAGTTTCCTTAGGCTTTGAGGCATTAAGTACAGCCTTACTTACCGGCTGTTTTTTACCGGAACTGGCTTCTGCAATTACAGCAGAATTAACTTTGCCTGTACTTCCACCTGTAGACTTTGCTGTTGTTTTAGTTGATGAATTTGTAGCATTTGCCTTTACAGTAGTTGTTTCAGTTGTGGCTACAGTTGTAGTCTGAGTAGTTGTCAAGGTTGTAGTTTCTGTACTTGTTTCCTCTGTTACCTCTGTAACCTGTTCTTCTTCTGTAGATTTTTTACCACAACCTGTAAAACAGCCTAAAATCAATACAAAACACAATATTAAAGCTATTGCTTTTAACTTCACTATGTATTCCCCTTTCTTACTTTCCGTAATAAGCCATAAAGTTATTAATCATAGAGGCAACATCACCTCTTGTAGCTGGAGAAGTATAATCATAGCCATTTGTATTCTGCTTTGTAATAATACCTGCCTTACCTGCCTTAATCACATTTTCCTTTGCCCATTCACTTACACATGTTGTGCTAGGAGAAATACTCTTGTTCTCAAGAGAAATATTCTTATACTGTGCATACTTTACAAGTATAATAGCAGCCTGTTCACAAGTTACAGGAGTGTCAGGGCTAAATGATGTACTGCTTACACCATTTACAATACCATTTTTATTTGCCCATGCAATATATGGAGCATAGTAAACTGAATTATCTACATCAGTAAAAGTAGCAGTACCGGAAATATTTTCGCCACTTAATCTACCTAAAACAGTTACGAACATACCTCTAGTCATTTCCTTATCAGGAGAAAATGTTACCTCAGAAGTGCCACTGAAAAGTCCCTTGTTCACTACAGCCTTAATAGCATCTGATGCCCAATGATTTGTAATATCAGTAAACTTGTCACCTGCTGTCTGTTCCTTTTCTGTAACCTTTTCTTCTTCTAATTTACCATTTGAGCTTTCAGCCTTTGATGTATCACATTTCCAATAGAAGCATACATCTCTACCCATTGGCACTACATACATTTTTGTCTGAACATAGGCATCTGTACTTGGAAGTTCAAACTGAATGTCAGCACTGTCTGTTGATGAGCTTTCCTTTAAAACATTGTACTTAACTTCATTATACTTGCCCTTTGGACTTTCCTGAGTTGCAATTCTGATATTTGAAAGATTGCTGTACAATTTCATACGCATTGTAATAGTAACTTTGCCATTTTTCTGTTCTATTTCGGCTTTTTCGTCTATTACACTTCTGCACATACCTTCTCCTAATTCAGAATTACCTGTACCTCCGTCATCAGTTTTGCCTGTATCCGGATTAACGTAGGATGTTACAGTTTTTACTGTATATGTACCGTCATCTATGGCGAAAGCACTTGATACCATAATACCTACCATTAATATGGTAGATAATGCCAACGCTCCTATTTTTCTAAAAATATTTTTCATAATACGTTCCTTTCATAAACTTGGGAAGGCTTTTTAAACCTCCCCAAAATCAATTATTCTGTTTCAGCTGTATTTTCTGTTATTTCATTTTGTGGCATATAGGTATCTATGAACTTTACAAACATTGTTGCAATTTCTGCTCTTGTTGCTGTTCCCTTAGGGTCAAAGTTGCCATTGTCCCTGCCGTTTAGAATACCGGCTCTTGCAAGTGCATCTACACTTTCAACAGCCCAGCTACTTATTTTGTCAGTGTCTTTAAAATTACTGCCTGAATAAATTTTGCTAAGTTCAATATTTTGATTCTTTGCAAAGTTATAAAGCATAACAGACATTTGTTCTCTTGTTATATTTCTTGAAGAACCAAATTTGCTATGGCTTAAACCACTTACAACACCATTTTCAACTGCCCACATTACATATGGATAGAAGTAATCGTTATTTTTTACATCTGTAAACTTGTTATCTCCTGTTTTGCTTGTACCAACTCCTGCAAGTCTGCCTAATACAGTAACAAACATAGCTCTTGTTGCTGTATTGTTAGGAGCAAATTCAGTATCACTTACACCAGTAAAAAGACCCATATTTACAGCTGATAAAATATTGTCATATGCCCAATGATTTTCAATGTCACTAAAGGCTATTTTATCAGTATCAACATTTGCAATTTCTTCCTTTGTAATTGTGTCAGCCTTTTCTTCTTCCTTGACTTCTCCTGTGCTTTCAGCTACAGCAAATAAGCCAAATTCCTTAACTGTTACCACATAATATTTTTTATCCTGTGAAATAGTATATTCAAGTTCAGTTTTAGTTGGTTCAGAGGTCTTGTCGCCCTTGTTTATTCTGTAAATAACAACATTTTTGTCATTGTCCTTTACCGGAATATATACCTTAGCCTGACCATTTGGCTTCACCTCAGTACTACCTACTAAAGCCTTAATGTCAAAAAGTCTGAAATCAGTATTTCCTAAAAGCCTTTCAGCTGTTTTATATTCCTCTCCAGAGCTTACAACATCTGTACTAAATGTTGTGCCGTCATCAAATACAAATTCATCAGCTTCAATTTTAATACCAGTATCTTCATTACTTGTATTTACAGAACTGCCACCACCAGAACTACTTGAACCATTTGCTGAGGAAGAATCCGGATTTAATGTAGCACTATCATCTGTTTTACTCATTGAATCCCAATTAAGTTTTAATCTGGCAGAAAGACTTCCACCGGCACTAGCCATAACACCGTCCATTGGAGTATATGGAACACTGATTTGAACATTTAAAAATTCTTTTTCCATATAGTTTGTAGTGAAAGAGAATTTAGAAACATAGTCAAATTTATGTTCTTTACCGTCAAACTTTGTATTTGTAGTAAATGGAGCTTTAGATAAAACCTTTATTGTTGTATCACTACTTTGAATACTCTTTAAAGCTGAAGTATAGCCACTTACAGCCACTGGATTTGATGCAACTTCCACTGTTGCAATACCGTTATTTACAGTAACTAAAGCCTGTCTGTTGTTTTCAAAAGCTGAATTTCCCATTGATTCCTGGTCAATATTTGCATTCCATAAAGCTATAGGCATCCAGTATTTTCCGTCTTCAATAGTTTCTGAACTACCACCATTATTTGAATTTTTAGTATCTGCAATTACATAAATACCTGCTGTATTAATTTCAGCACTGAGAATATTGTCAACTATTGTAGACTCTACAACTTCATAATTGTTGTCATTTGTCACTCTATAAAGTTTTGTTGTAGCCTTATCAAAATCTGTTACATCAACATTTAAAAGAAGATTTTCAGCATTTTCATTAAGGGCAAAATCAACATTCATAATTTTGCTATTTACAGCTTTATTAATAATGTCCTTTAATGGTTCAACTTTTTCACTATCTTTTTCAATTTTATCTATTGTAACATCATTAGCAACAGAACCTTCCACAGCTTCTATTTTAGCACCTAATTCCTCATTGTTTGCCACAACCGTTTTCTGCTGTGGTGCAAATGTAATAGTAACATCATTTACTGCTGAATTTACCATTCCGTCTTTAACAGCAATAGCCTTTACAACTATATCACCACCAAAAACAGAAGGAGCTGTTACTTCAAATCCTCCTGTGTAGAGTTCTGAATTTTCATTAGGCTCACTACCGTCAGTTGTATAATAAATTTTAGCATTTTCTGTTGAAGAAGTAATGCTTACCTTTACCTTTTCACTGTTACTAGCCTGTGTTTTATCTACATTTATAACAGGAGCTGAAACAATGCTTTCTGTATTGTCATTTTTTATAACTTCTGCATTATCCCAATCAAAATCAATTCTGGCAGCCTGATTGTAAATCCCCATAGCATCTACATCAACTCTGACAAAAATGTGGTTTTCCTTTTCAGCATTTCTTTCTAATCTCATTACTCTTGGGAATTCAAATTGTTCAAGGTTGCCACTTGTATATTCCATACCGTAGTCCATATACTTTTCAACTACTTCTGCCGGAATTTCATAATTGCTGTCGCCCCACCAACCATAGTCCATATTTTCAGCAGTTGGATAACTCCACATATTTATTAAATGTCCATAAAGACTGTTTAAAGTAACAGCCTTAAACTTTAAATCAACAACTGATTTTCCGTCTTTTACTGTTACAATGGCATTTCCGTCTAAGGCACTATGTCCCATAGATTCTAAAATTGGGTTTGCTGTCTGTACCATTTTTATTGGCACACTATAGGAAACTTCCTTGTTTTCATTTTCTATTTTCTCAAGACTATTAGCATCAACTTTCACTCTTACAATATGTGTCATCTGTCCAAATTTACCGGCATTTACTACTATTTGAACATAAGCAATATCATTTACATCATTTAGAGTAATTTCAACATATTTATTTTCGCCATTGTTCACTACCTCAAGTTCATTACTATTTCCGTCAACTACTTGAGCAAGAGAAACAATAAGGTCAGTTGTGTAAGCAAGTCTTACCTTTAATTTGCCATTTTCAGATACAACATAGGCTTTCTCTTTTTCAAAATAGTTACCAGCCATTGAATCTGCATCTGTTTTTTCATTAAGTATAGAAATCTTGCCTGTATATTCACCATTTGCTATTGTAACAACTTCTGTAGTAGCTTCTGATGTACTTTCAGTTGTACTCTCTGTAGTTATTTCACTTGTAGTTTCGGTTGTGTCTTCATCACCCATTACAACGGCATTGTCCCAATCAAGGTCAAGTCTTGCTACTTGGTCAAAGCCAGCCATAGCATCAACCTGTATTCTGATATAAATATAGTTTTCTTTTTCAGCACTTCTATCTATTTTTACAGACTTTATAAATTCTGACTGTGTTGTATCTCCCTGATTATACTGTAAGCCGTAGTCCATATAGGTTTCTGCAACTTCTGCCTCTATTTCATTAGCACTGTCGCCCCACCAACTATAGTCCATTTTTTCTGATGTTGGATAACTCCACAACTTAGTAAGATGACCATATAAACCGGCAAAATTTGTAGCCTTTAAATTTAATTCAACTGTTGATTTTCCATTCATTACTGTAACAACAGCATTACCATTTAAAGCACCGTTACCCATTGATTCAACGGTTGGATTTGATGCCTGTACCATTTTTATCGGAACACTATATTTAACAGCCTTTTCTTCTTCAACCTTTGTAATTGTATCAGTTTTCACCACTACTCTTACAATATGTGTCATTTTGCCAAAGCTACCTGCATTTACTACTATCTGCAAGTAACCAATTTCATCAACACTATTTAAAGTAAGCTCAACATATTTCTTGTCGCTCTCTGTCATAACCTCTAGGTCTGTAATTTCATCACCTGTTTTCTGACCAAGGCTATCAAGTAAATCTGTTGTATATTCTATTCTTAACTTGACTTTGCCATTTTCTACTGTTACCGGCACTTGTGTACCGTTAAAGTATCTGCCAGCCATTGACTCTGTGTCAATATTTTCATTGAGGAAAGATATATCAGCTGTATATTTTCCGTCATCTAATGTATTTTCTGAATAAGAAACATAATCTGAAATAATATCATTTTCAGTAAGACTTTCCACAACTTCTTCAAATACACTTTCTGTTGAAGTTTCTGCATTGTCTTCATCAATATTGCTTTCTGTTGTTTCTTCTATGTATTCTTCATCAGTTACACTTGTAACTTCTTTTGTAGTTTCTTCTGTTGTGGTTTCCTCTGTACTCTCCTCAGTCTGTTCTTCTGAAACAAATTCTTCCTCAGACAAGTCTGTATTTTCAGAATCCACCTCTGTTACATTTTCAATACCTGTATTTACGTCTGCCAAAGTATTTAACGGAGCATTTGATGCTGCCATTGCACTAGCAAGAAAAACTGAAAGGTATCTCTTGTATTTCATATTTTTTACTTCCTCCTAAAAATAGTCAAAAATATTATAGTTTATTTCTAAAAGCATTAAAAGTAAATCACATTTAATTTACTCTTTATGTGCCGTAGACTATAACAACGCTTTTAAATTTGGTTAGCTGTTGCTAACTTATTTATAAAAATTAAAGCTTTAAAAGTATTTTTAACAATGATTTGTGCAGTTAGTTTTATCTAACCTAAATCAAATTTCCCCATTTACAAATTTAAGGAACAGCTATAATAGCCATTCCTTAATCATAAAAAACAATATAAACTTGTATAGGGGCTTGGCTGCCCACCTTTTTCAAAACACTCAAAGCCATTGTTAGCTGATGCTAACCTTTTGACATTATATTATTTTTTTCGACCTTTGTCAACAGGCTTATTGATATTTTTGTTTCAATAACTATTCTTCTATTTTCTTTAACAACTTAAAATTAAATGTAATTTCTGCTATTGATTCAGGCATTTTCATTGTAGTTGCTGCTACCTTTATTTTGATTATACCCACTGATGCCTTTTCAAAATCGTCTTTTTGGTACAATATTTCTTTTAATGGTATTATCCAATTACTATCTTCTTTCTGCTTAGACAATACCCAAGCCATATTTGTATCCAAATAATAGAGTTCCTGTAATTTTCCCTTTAATATTTGACTGGTTTTGGATTTATAATATATTTCTTTAGACTTTAAAACTATATATTGACTATCCTTTTCCATAACCAAAATTGCAGGATGATAAAAGCCCTTATCTCCCATAGAAGGAGTTTCGCCGCTACTTTGTACAACCTGAAAAGGTATTTCATATTTACCAAATTCTATGCTCATTTTCTTTTCGTCATTACTATTTTTGTTTATTGCAAAATTATATTCCTTTTCTCTAAGTTGTGTAAGTTTGTCTATAAATTCCTTGTCAAAACTACCACATATTTTTTTATATTCATTTTCACAAAGTTCTTTTTCTATGCCAAAAAAGCCATTAAATAATGACATAAATTCAAACTTTTCTCTATCAGTCTGGTTTAAAATTTCCCAAGACTTTTCTGTAAGAATATAATTATTTTCAGATTTATTTATATAACCGTTTTCTTCTAAATTTTTCAAGGCTATGCTGGCTGTAGACTTTTTCACACCCAAATATTCACATATATATTTTTGTGTAACCTTGCCTCCTACCAGCTGTTTTATAGCCAGTATATAGTTTAACTGTGCCTTACTTAATTCCATATCTTTACCTCCAAATCATAAAACAAACATCATATTTTAAAATAAATACAATTTTTTCTTTTGTCAATAGTTTTTATTTTCAATAAGACTTGATAAAATTTCCAAACAAAAAACTGTTGACAAAATCATTTTGAGATTATATAATAATCCAAAATTAATATTTCAAATTAAATTGGTTGCCCACCTATATGATTTGTTTATTTTGTTACAGAATTTCCAAAATCATTTAGGAGGGCTTTTTTATGCTTAATAAACGCCTTTTGGAACTTATTCCTAAGGTATTTACTTATACGGCACAGGCAGTATTTTTCCAATGGCTGTCTCTACTTTGCAATATTGCATTTACTATTTCAATTTGCCGTTTCATTAATTATTGTTTCTACAATAAAACGTTTAACTCCCAAATTTTAATTGAAACTTTAGGTATAACAATAGTTTCCATTTTGTTGCGAGCCTTATTTACAAAAATCAATATAAATATAACCTCTCGTACATCACAACAAGCAAAAAAAATATTAAGAGAAAAAATATTTGATAAACTTTGTAAAATAGGTATTTCCTACAAAAATTATATTTCAACGGCTGAGGCTGTTCAGGTAAGTGTGGAAGGTATTGACCAGTTAGAAATTTATTTTTCACAATATGTACCTCAGCTTTTTTATTCAATAATTTCTGTAGTTACACTTTTTATACTTTTCAGCATTTTTAGTATTGAGGTAGCTGTAATTTTTATTGTTTGTGTTCCAATTATACCCTTGTCTATTGTGTTAATACAAAAGTTTGCAAAAAGGCTTTTGTCAAAATATTGGAATAGTTATACAAATTTAGGCGACACCTTTCTTGAAAATATACAAGGACTTACTACCCTTAAAATATATGGCTGTGATAAACAAAAGCATATTGAAATGAACAAAAATGCCGAACTTTTCAGAAAAGCAACTATGAAAGTATTAATAATGCAACTTAATTCTATTTCTGTAATGGACTTAGTTGCCTTTGGTGGTTCAGCTATTGGCATAATTATAGGAATTTCAGAGTTTAACAATGGCAGTATTTCTCTTTTAAATATGCTCATCATTATTCTTTTATCAGCCGAATTTTTTATACCTCTCAGACAGCTCGGCTCATTTTTCCACGTTGCTATGAATGGTACTGCTGCTGCTGATAAAATATTCAGAATATTGGATATAGAAGATATAGAAATCAAAAATAATACTACTACATTAGATGATTACAATATATGTTTAAAAAATGTTTCTTTTTCTTATGACGGAAGCAGAATCATATTGAATAACATTAATATTACATTGCCAAACAAAGGACTTTTCACTCTTGTTGGCAAAAGTGGCTGTGGTAAATCAACTATAGCATCAATACTTACAGGCAAATTAAAAAACTATAGTGGCAGTATAAAGTTGGGCAATGATGAACTTTCTGATATTTCAGAAAATTCACTTATGAATATGGTTACATATATACCTCACAACAGTTATATTTTTAAGGGAACTATTGAATACAATTTAAAAATGGGTAAAAATGATGCCACAAAAAATGAAATGTTAAATGTTCTTCAGAAAGTAAATTTACTTGATTTCGTCAACAGTGAAAATGGTTTAAATACAGAAGTAACTGAACAAGGTAACAACCTTTCCGGAGGTCAAAGACAACGCCTTGCCATAGCAAGAGCATTACTTCACAATACACCAATATACATTTTTGACGAGTCTACATCAAATATAGATTTGGAAAGTGAAGAAGACATTATGAATGTAATATATGAACTTGCTAAAGAAAAAACAGTCATTATGATTTCACACCGACTTGCAAATGCCATTAATTCAAATAATATTTACGTTATTAATAATGGTACTGTTATAGAAAATGGCACACATACTGAACTTATGGAACAATCAGGCTATTATGCTGAGCTTTTCAATAAACAGCAAAACCTAGAAAATTTCAACAAGGGAGGTATAGAAAATGAATAGACGAAGTGGTTTCAAAATAATGTCAAAGCTCATAACATTAATAAATCCATTAATTCATTATATGTTATTTGCTGTCATAATGGGTGTTTTGGGATTTTTATGTGCTATATTTATTCCTGTTTTTGGTGTTATTGGTGTTTTAACAGTTTTAGGTTATAATATTACATTTTCACTTAAAACAATTTTTATACTTCTTATGTTATTGGCAGTTTTTAGAGGTATTTTAAGATATGGCGAACAGGCTTGTAACCACTACATTGCTTTTAGAATACTTGCTGTAATAAGGGATAAGGTTTTTACTGCCCTTCGCAAATTATGCCCAGCCAAATTAGAGGGTCAGGATAAGGGAAACCTTATTTCACTTATAACAAGTGATGTAGAACTTTTGGAAGTTTTCTATGCCCACACTATTTCACCTATACTTATAGCATTAATAGTATCTGTATTTATGGCATTGTTTATAGGCAGTTTTTCTCCTCTATTAGGTATAATTGCTATATTAGCTTACTTTTTCGTGGGTGTAATCATTCCAATTATAAATAGTAAAAAAGTTAAAAATGACGGGTTAGCCTATAGAAATAAAGCCGGAGAATTAAACAGCCTTTTTCTTGACAGTTTAAGAGGATTACAGGATTTATTACAATTTTCATTTACTGAAAAAAGGAAAAATGAAATAGCCAACAAAACTGCCGAAAGCAAAGCACTACATAAAAAACTTAAAGCCGGTGAAATTTCATCAAGAAATTTTACAGAGGGTACAGTATTTATTTTTAATATTATAATGGTTATTACATCTTCAATACTGTATTTTAACAATAAAATAGTTTTTTCAGAAATGGCAATTTCCATTACAGCTCTTGTAAGCTCCTATGGTCCAGTAATTGCCCTTAGTAATCTATCTAACAATTTGGCACAGACCTTGGCTAGTGGCGACAGAGTTATTTCACTTTTGGAAGAAGAACCTGTAGTATCTGAAATAGAAGACGGTATTGATAAAGATTTCGATGAAATAGAATTTAAAAACTTGTCTTTTTCATATGATAGTATTAAAATATTGGATAACATTTCAATAAAAATAGATAATGGCATGAAAAAACCTCCTTTTGGAATAATAATAAAATGATAACACAAATAATGGAATTAATCAAAAATCATATTGCAAAAATTGGTTATAATCAATATAATGAAAGCGGATTCTGAAACAAGAAAGAATCCTGACGCAAAAGCCAGAAGCGGAGTCTGACTTCTAAGCACAAAGAAAAGGAGAATGGGAAAATGGCAAAAATTTTAATTAGCCCTTCAAAATATGTACAGGGCGCAGGCGAAATGAAAAAACTTGGCACCTATGCTGCAAATTGCGGAAAAAAGGCACTGGTTCTGATCAGTGCAGGCGGTT
>OLQG01001486.1_pt1 | contig 14502 bp, 12 predicted proteins | sample 1672221 | NCBI WGS metagenome assembly OLQG01 (sample SAMEA3136660, study PRJEB25190) | human gut metagenome | biome: human gut; feature: human-associated habitat; material: faeces | place: Austria | collected 2013
ACTACTACCGTTTTTTGTTAACCTGTCAATTTGCTGATCATCATAATCATAGACACATTTGTATACGTTTTGCATTGTCTTGCCTCCTTATAACCTTATCCTATATTTCAATTATTACACTTGATATTTAGATTTTCAATGCATATTATAATAAATACTTTTAAAAAACAAAAAGATAGTAATTAAAAATTACTACCTATTGTTTATTCTTTAAATCAGTATCGTCAAAAGCTTCCGCAATTGCACCACCTGGAGCAACCATCGGGAATACTTTATCATCTTTACCAATCATACATTCAATCACTACAGGACCGTCATGCTCCATTGCAATTTTGATTGCTGAAGCAACTTCTTCTTTAGTTGTAACTTTAATTGCTTTACAACCTAAACCTTCAGCAACTTTACAAAAATCAACTTTATCTTCGAGAATTGTGTTGGAATAACGTTGTCCATAGAACAATGTTTGCCATTGACGAACCATTCCTAAAACTTGATTATTCATAACGACTTGAATTACTGGAATATTATAACGGCTTAGAGTTGCTAATTCATTTAAATTCATTCTAAAACATCCGTCTCCAGCAATATTAAAGACAGTTTGGTGGGGATTAGCTAATTTTGCTCCCATTGCTGCTCCTAAACCAAATCCCATGGTTCCAGCACCACCTGAAGAAATAAATTGACGAGGGCGACGATAATTAAAGTATTGAGCCGCCCACATTTGATGTTGTCCAACATCAGTACAAATTATTGCTTCACTATTAGTGAGATAATCAATTTGTTCAATTACATAAGGACCTGTTAAACCTTCATCATCATAACTTAAAGGATAACGTTCTTTTAAATCACGAATTTCTTTTAACCATTGAGGATGATTTTGACGTGTTAATTTTTCATTAAGTTCTTTAAGTACATTTTTAGCATCACCAACGATCCCTAAATCAACAACAACATTTTTATTAATTTCAGCAGCATCAACATCAATATGGATAATCTTTGCATCTTTAGCAAAACGATTTGTATCTCCAGTAACTCGATCAGAGAACCGGGCCCCTACAACAATCAATAAATCACATTGACTAACCCCAAAATTTGAGGCTTTTGTTCCATGCATCCCTAACATTCCAGTATAACGAGGACGGGTATTATCATATGCGCCTTTACCCATTAAAGAATCCGTAACAGGAGCATCAATTTTTTCTGCAAATTCTTTCAATTCGCTGGCCGCATCACTAGCGATTGCCCCACCACCAACAAAAATAAATGGTTTTTCACTTGCTTCAATCATCTTGATAGCTTGATCTAATTCTTGAGCACCATAAGTATATTTACGTGGTTCGATCACTTCTGGAACAATTGGCTCAAAATCAAATTTAGCCGCTGTAACATCCTTAGTTATATCCACTAATACCGGCCCAGGACGACCTTCGCTCGCAATATGAAAGGCTTTACGGATCGTTGGTGCCAAATCTTTAATATCTTTAACAATAAAATTATGTTTAGTAATTGGCATAGTAACTCCAGCGATATCAATTTCTTGGAAGCTGTCACGCCCAAGCAGCGATACTGCAACATTAGCAGTAATTGCAACTAATGGCGTTGAATCCATGTAAGCCGTAGCAATCCCTGTAACCAGATTCGTAGCTCCCGGCCCAGAAGTCGCCATACACACTCCAACCTTTCCTGTTGAGCGCGCATAGCCGTCAGCAGCATGGGCCGCACCTTGTTCGTGAGATGTTAAGATATGATGAATCTTATCTTGATATTGGTATAAAGCATCATAAATATTTAGAATTGTTCCACCTGGATAACCAAACACTGTATCAACACCTTGTTCAATTAAACATTCAGCAACAATTTGGGAACCTGTTAATAACATTTAAATACCTCCCTCTACTTATTTTTTTGTACTTCTAAAATAGCACCACGATCACCTGAAGTTACCATTGCCGCATATCTCGCTAGGTAACCAGTCGTTACTTTTGGTTCTCTTGGCTGCCATTTAGCTTTACGTTTTGCCATTTCTTCATCAGAAATTTTTAAATTGATTTTATATTCAGGAATATTAATTTCTATAATATCGCTTTCTTCAACTAAAGCAATCGGTCCACCTACTGCCGCTTCAGGTGAAACATGTCCAATCGAAGCTCCACGAGATGCCCCTGAGAATCGACCATCAGTAATTAAGGCTACTGTTGATCCTAAGCCCATTCCGGCAATTGCAGAGGTTGGATTCAACATTTCGCGCATTCCAGGCCCACCCTTAGGTCCTTCGTAACGAATCACAACAACGTCTCCCGCTACGATCTTACCACCTTTAATTGCTTCAATCGCATCTTCTTCACAATCAAAGACCCTTGCAGGACCACTATGTTTCATCATTTCCGGCACAACTGCTGAGCGTTTTACTACACTACCATCAGGCGCTAAATTTCCCGATAAAACAGCTAATCCGCCTGTTTTACTATATGGATTTTCAATTGTTCGAATTACTTCAGGATCAAAGTTAACTGCATCTTTAATATTTTCACCTACTGTTTTACCAGTAACAGTCATACAATCAAGATTCAATAAATTTAATTTACTGATTTCTTTCATTACTGCATAAATACCGCCTGCTTCGTTCAAGTCTTCCATATAAGTAGGTCCAGCTGGCGCCAAATGGCAAAGATTAGGTGTTTTTTCACTTATTTCATTAGCAAACTTTATATTGAAATCAAAACCAATTTCATGAGCAATAGCTGGCAAATGTAACATTGAATTAGTTGAACATCCCAACGCCATATCCATCGTTAAAGCATTCATCATTGATTCTTTAGTGATAATATCACGAGGACGAATGTCTTTCTTTAACAATTCCATAATTTGCATTCCCGCATGTTTAGCTAATTTAATTCTTTCAGAATAGACAGCAGGAATAGTCCCATTCCCACGAAGCCCCATTCCTAACACTTCAGTCAGACAGTTCATTGAATTAGCCGTATACATCCCAGAACATGAACCACATGTTGGACAAGCATGATTTTCATAATAACGAACTTCTTCCTCATCAATTTTACCTGCACTATAGCTTCCTACCGCTTCAAACATTGATGATAAACTAGTTTTTTTACCATGTACGCGTCCAGCTAACATTGGTCCCCCAGAAACAAAGATAGTTGGTATATTGATCCTTGCAGCCGCCATCAATAATCCTGGTACATTTTTATCGCAGTTGGGTACCATAACTAAAGCATCAAATTGATGAGCTAAAGCCATTGCTTCAGTACTATCAGCAATTAAATCTCTAGTTACTAACGAATACTTCATTCCAATATGTCCCATAGCAATTCCATCACATACCGCAATAGCCGGGAATTCTCTAGGTACTCCACCCGCTAGGGCTACTCCCATTTTTACTGCTTCAACGATTTTATCAAGATTCATATGTCCAGGGACAATTTCATTATATGAACTAACAATTCCAATTAACGGTTTATCCATCTCTTCTTCAGTTAAACCTAAAGCATTAAATAATGATCGATGTGGTGCCTGCTGCATCCCTTTTTTTACATTATCACTTTTCATTTTCTATCCCCCTTATAAATTTGCAACAATTAAGTCACCCATTTCTTTAGTTCCTACTAAAGTTTTATTATCTGACATGATATCACTTGTTCGATATCCTTGTTGTAATACTTTTTCAATTGCATTTTCAATCACTTTCGCTTCATCATCTAGATCAAACGAATAACGAAGCATCATTGCAGCTGATAAAATAGTAGCAATTGGATTAGCAATATTTTTACCAGCAATATCAGGCGCACTACCATGACTTGGTTCGTACATTCCAAATTTATCAACACGTAGTGACGCACTTGCCAGCATCCCAATCGAACCTGTTACCATACTAGCTTCATCACTTAGAATATCCCCAAACATATTCTCCGTCAAAATAACATCAAATTGTTTTGGATCCTTTACCAGTTGCATTGCACAGTTATCAACTAACATATGCTCCAGCACAACTTCAGGATAATCTTTTGCAACTTCACTTACAACTTTACGCCATAATCTTGAAGTATCAATAACATTAGCTTTATCAACACTCGTGACTTTTTTATTACGTTTCATAGCAATATCAAACGCTCTTTTAGCAATTCTTCTAATTTCAGTCTCACTATAACTCATTGCATCTCGAGCCACTAATTCACCATTTTCTTCTTTCGTTGAACGTTCACCAAAATATAACCCACCGGTAAGTTCACGCATGATCATCATGTCAAAACCGTCTCCGATGATGTCATCACGCAGCGGGCATGCCTCTTTTAATTCTTCATACAGGTACGCCGGTCTTAAATTTGCAAACAGATTCAGTTCTTTGCGGATTTTTAAGAGTCCTGCCTCCGGACGAAGGTTCGGTGCCAGTTTGTACCACGGTGATGTCTTTGCATCTCCGCCGATGGAGCCCATCAGGACAGCATCGCTTGCCTTTGCGGTCGCGATCGCCTCATCTGTCAGTGGCACACCATGTACATCGATGGATGCTCCGCCCATTAAAACTTCTGTATATTTTAATTCAAATCCAAATTTTTTTCCTGCTGCGTCCAACACCTTCTGTGCTTCACGCACGATTTCCGGTCCGATACCGTCACCCGGAATGACTGCGATATTGTAGCTCATAATCTATCCTCCGTTTTCCTCGTCAGAAACACCGATACTCTTTTCTCTTTGTACCGATATGATCCTGCACACATCCTGGCAAAATCTCTTCTGGGAATCTTCCCGTAACTTTGCCGCTTTAATTTTATATAATAATGCATTTTTGTAGAGATTTCAACCTTAATAACAACAAAAAAAGTGGCTATCTGTCATTTTCCTTACGACAAACAGCCACTTTTTCGAAAATCTGAGCCATTTTCCCGACTTACCAGCCGAAATTCTTTTTATTTTTCCTCACGCACCAGATAAATCGGTCTTTTTTTGACCTCCAGATACGTCCTGGACAGATACATCCCGATAATGCCAAGACAAAAAAGCTGCACCCCTCCAAGAAATGTGATCACGCAGACCATAGACGGCCATCCCGCTACCGGATCTCCATACAGTGCCGCCCTGCCAAAAATAAACAGCATCGCCGCCATTGCCACAAAACAGAACAGGCAGCCGACAAATGATGCGATCGTCAGCGGTTTTGTGCTGAAAGCTGCGATCCCTTCGATCGAGTATCGGAACAATTTAAAGAAAGACCATTTTGTCTTACCTGCTACACGTTCCCGGTTTTCATATGCCAGCCATTTTGTGCGAAAACCAACCCAGCCATAGATTCCCTTGGAAAAACGGTTGGATTCCTCCATGGAGACGATCGCATCTGCCACCTTTCTGGTCATAAAACGATAATCTCTTGCCCCATCCACGATATCGGTATCCGAAATATGACGCATCAGACTGTAAAACTTTCTGGCAAAAAACGACCGGATCGGCGGCTCACCTTTGCGCGTCACCCGCCTGCATCCCACACAGTCGTATCCTTCCTCTTTGACCGCTTCATACATCTGCGGGATCAGATCCGGCGGGTCCTGCAGATCCACATCCATGATCACCACATAATCACTGTCTGCATGCTCAAGTCCCGCATACAGAGCGGCTTCTTTTCCAAAATTTCTGGAAAAAGAAAGATAATGCACGGCTTCATCCCTCTGTGCCAGTGCTTTGATCTCATCAAGCGTGCGGTCACTGCTTCCGTCATCCACAAACAGTAGGAGAAACTCCAGTTTCTCTGCCATCTGCTCCCTGATCTTCTGCATCGCTGCATAATACTGCGGAATCGTTTCCTCTTCATTGTAGCACGGTACAATGCAGGTACAGGATTCCTTTCCCCTGTTTTCCATTCTCATAAGCTGCTCCTTTTCTTTTTCCGTGATGTCACAAACGATACCGCAAGTGCAGCACCGGAAAGAATGCTCACGACAGCTCCCGGAACGATCCATGGACTAACGTATTTCATTTCAATGAAATGCTCCCCTTTTTCCACTTTCAGTCCCGTGTAAGCTACCCCACTTGTAAAAAATTCTGTTTTCTTTCCATCGACATAAATGCTCCAGCCTTTGTTGTAAGGAACCGAAAGCTGCAGGATCTTATCCTTCGAAACGCTGATCTTCCCTGTGATCCGGTTTGCTGTACAGGTCACTTCTCTTAAGCTTTCCGTCTTCCGCTCCCTTGTCAGTTTCCGGATAGCATCCTCTGAAATACTCCAGATTTCCATCCCCTCCAGCCGGTAAGATGCTTTCTTTTTAAAACGCAGAGTACATCTGCCCCCTCCTTTTTTCTGCATCCCCAGATTTACGGCAATGACCGACCTTTGCATGGAGGATTCCCCATCTGTCCCGGCAACGCCGACTTCCATCTGCTGCTTTTTGCACCGCACCGACAGGGCATGCTTCAGCCGCTTCCTTGCTCCGGCGGACAGATCTTTCAGCACCAGATAACATTCGGATGCTTCCTCGCAGGTAAATGCAAAGGTCAGCCTGCCGCCCTTTTTTACTTTCAGTTTTTTATTTTTATAAGATACACGTTCGGATTTTGCTGTTTTCAGCTCCTGTTTTTTTACACTTCCTGCCAAAACGCTGTCTTTATTTTCAAGCGTTGTTCCCTGCCTTTTTTGTATTTCCTGCCCCTGTTCGTCCAGCACAGCGTATTGCAGAAGTGCCACCTGACGCTCCAGTGGTGTCAGTTTTTCATAGTCCGCAAGGGACATCGTCTGATCGTAAGTATACCCAAGCGGCAGTGCGTCCTCATTGACTGTCACCGTCCCATCTGTGCCATCTGCCCGGTATTTCACACCGGAAAGATTCAGCAGGATCTGATGATTTTCCAGTCCCGGCAGGACATATGGACGGACATATTTGGACAAGCCAAGCGATGCATACAGATTCTTCATTTCTTCCGGCACCACACTGTAATAAAACGAAGTCCCGTGCAGTCCCGTCACCAGCGAACGGTTCAGAAGAGAGGATGGCAGCTCCACACGGTAAAATCCCTGCGTGTCTTTTTCCGTCGCTTTCTGTAATGCTTTCACCTGCTCATTTTCCAGCATCGCCTCCGCCCTGCCTTTTGTCTGAAAGCGCTGTGCATAATGAAATCCCAGTGGTGTAAAAAAGGAAAGCAGATTCCAGCAGACTCCGCAAAGTCCTACCGTCGATCCCAGCATCCCCGCCAGCCTGGATTTTTTCTTTTTCTCCAGCACTGCCCCGCCCGCAAATGCCAGCACGGTCAGTGCAAAAACAGCCACACTGCGCCATACAATCCAGCGGTAGGATCCGGCAAGCAGGCTCGCCACGATCCCTGCTGCCAATGCCAGCAGCAGAAAGATCCCCGTTCTCTGTTCTTTCAGAAGGCAGACTGCCCGCGCTGCCATCAGTGCACACAGAAATGCCATGCCATAGCTCCAGCGATTGGTCGCATAGGCAAACCCGTTCATCACTTTCCCGGCTGCCGGAAGGCAGAGCATCAGCAGCAGGATCAGAAAACCCGCTTTCAACTGCCGATCCTGCCCTGTGCCCTTTTTCCCGGCAAACAACATCAGAATCCCCGTCACACCGCCTGCCGCTGTTGCCGGAACCGTCCAGCCATTTGTCATCGGCATGGACAGAAAAAAGCTCAGAAACATTTTCCGGTAGTGTGCCGTCGTATAAAGCACCGCCGTGCTGCTGCCATCCTGTATCCTGGCATTATGTAAAAACGCATAAACCGACGGAAATAAAACAACTGCTCCAAGTCCCACACCCCAGAGCCACGCACCTGCGATCTTCCCGATCCGCATGCCGATGCCGCGCACACCATATGCCCGATAATTTCCGCTAAACCGGATCAGAACATAAATCCCGCAAAGCACGGTATTCATGTACATAAAATAATAATTACTCAGAAATGCCAGTGCCGCTGAAACTGCCAGAAACCGGATAGATCTGCCCTGCATCAGACGCTCTATACCGGCAAGAAGCAGCGGCAGATACACAAGTCCGGAAAGGAAGATCGGATGCTTCATGCCCCCGATCAGCACAAACCCGCAGAACGCATAGAGCCAGGCTCCGCAAAGAATGGCACTTCTTCTTGTGACCCCGGTGCACCGGCAGTACACAGCAAACGTCACTCCGGCTAAATACATGCGCAGAAGGATCAGAAATGCATACATTTCCTCCAGATGATCCGCCGGAAACAACACCGTCAGCAGATTCACCGGATCTCCCACTCCATAATAATTCAGCGTCCCAAGCAGATCAAATCCCTGCCCGATGGAAAAATCCATCATTGGGAAAGAAAAATCTCCATGGAGCACCTGCAAAAGACAACGGCGAAAATACGTCAGCACTGCAAAATGCTGTGCCACACCGTCTGTCATCCGGATAAACGAAATATTTTCTTTCTGAAAAATCCCAAGCATCAGTAATGCCGCCACCAGAAAACCCGCTGTATAAAAGAACAGATATCCTGCTGTACGCCCCCTTATTTTCCTCTGCATATGATGTATTACTCCTCTGTATATCTTTCTTTTGCACTATTGTATTGCAAGTCTGTAATAAATTCAAGATAAAAAAGTGATAATTTACATTTCTTTTACATAAATTACCACTTTTCTTCTTTTGTTTCATACTTTTTTCTTCTTTTCATTTCCCAAACAGTCCAACTGAAAAAAACATTCCAAATAAGCGTCATACATATAGAACCGGCATTTATCCGCATTTTCTATTTTTCCTCTCTCAACTTTTGTACAATTTCTTCTAATTCTGTTATGGATTGTTCTGTATTTTTATTTTCTCGTGCCAAAGCAACCATTACCTTTTGAATAGAACTCTTTCCATCTGCTTTTTGAATCATAAGTTTTGCAATATATTCTTCTCTGTCAAAAACAGGACACAATTTCCTTGCATATTGTTTTCCTATCTGTTCTGTTCCACATTCCTTCAGATATCCCTTTTTAATCAATGTACGCAAAATATTATGCACAAGACCATTCGTCCAGGTTGCTTTCACCTGCATTTTTACGATATCAACGCTCGTCAATAATACTTAAAATTTATAAAAAAACAAGCATACCTTATTTACAAAGATATCCTTGTTTTCTCATTTATCACTCGTTTCGTTTTCTTTTTTTCACGTTAACCGTAAACTGTACTTTCTTTTTGCTTCCGCTCTTAAGCTGCACCTGGATCGTTGCTTTTCCTTTTTTATTTGCTGTCAGTATTCCTTTTGCATTTACCGACACAATCTCCGGATTGCTGCTTTTAAACTTTACCTTCCGGTTGGATGCATACACTGGCGTAACCCAATAGCGGATTGCCCTTTTGTCACCTGCTTTCATGGTGATCTTTTTTTCAGCCAGTGATATACTTTTCGCCTTACGTGAAGCTTTTCCGCCTTTTACTATTTTATATGGAATGTGGTTCTTTTTTGCATAACGGTACGCTGCTGAATTTTTTTCACAGTACAGCATCTTAACATGCTTACCATCGATTCCTTTTCCAAATGCCTTTTTCCCTATTTTCTTAACACTTGACGGAACATAAATTTCCAGATTTTCACATCCTGCAAATGCCTTTTCTCCAATGGTTTTTACCCCCTGCGGAATATATACCGCCCGTAAATCCAGGCTGTCCCACATGAAGTCTTTCTCTATTGTTTTCACGGAAGCCGGCAGATCAAATCCTGTCAGTTGCGTTGTCATCAAAATCCCGCCTACCGATACGGCTGTCTTTGAAAAATATATACGATCAAACCTGCTATACTCCGTTATACACATGTTCTCTGGCTTTATAAAAGATGGGAGCGTAATGGAAGCAAAGCATGCAGCCGTTAAATCAATTTTCTGAATAGAATCCGGAAGTACCAGGTTTATTCTTCCGACATAAGGCGTTCCATCTTCTTCACCGTTAATGTAAATTTCTGTAACTGGCTTTCCCCTTACTTCTGAACGTGGTTTAAAGATAATTCCTTCTGGAAAATTCCCATCATTGTCATCAAAAGCAACGATACGATAACTATCTTCTTCCGGCATATACTGGTAAACCACTTTATCCAGAACAACTGCCCTTTTGTATACATTATCTACAGTACCATCATCCACTCCATGTACATAAACATCTTCTTCCGTTGGTGGATCCATTGTTTCCGCCTTCGCGTTCATTCGAAAACAGAATACCAGTCCGAGCAATAACATCGATGCCAGAAATTTTCCATTTTTGCCTTTGATTTTCTTCATAGAAGCGCTCCTTTCTGTCGTTTATACTTCATTTATATGTTACTTTCATTTTAATATTGACCTACCTCATTGTCAACATGATAATGGATAAGTTTATAATAAAATCAAGATAAAAAGTGATAATCTACATTTTTACATAAATTACCACTTTTATCATTCTGCTACGTTATCATGTTTTTATATCCATACACTACAGAAGCATTCTTTTCACCCTGGCATCCTCAGAATTTTATGTTTGATATTTTTTCCACTGCATCATCATCTCTGTCCGCACCAAGTTTTTTGATATTTACTGCCATCAACATTTCTCTGTCCGCTGTGATAGCTACAGATTCCACTTCATACCTTGTATATTTTCCCTTTTTATTGATCACAATCGTATCCTGTGGTGTATATAGTTTATTTCCCTTATGCATTTCATATGCTCCGGATAAATTCACCACCATAATTTTATTGTTGCAATTAGCAAGATCACAGAATGGAAGAAACAGGCAATCTGTCTTTGCATCATAATAAATATCCTGCCCTGTTGAAAATCCTGTTGTATTTTTCACATGTATTGTCCATACCGTTTCAAAATTTCCGGCTTTTCCATCTTCATTGATAACAATTTTTCCCATCCGGAAAGTCAGATAACCATCTACTGAACTTTGTTTTATAATCAAATGACTCTTTTTATAAAACGTAATCCCACTGGTTGCTTCCGGAACTGTAATTTTTATGCTATTAGTCAGATTGTCTGTGAGCTTTCCATACTTTACGCGCCTTAAATATTTTTGTTGTTTCCCTGCCTCTGCCTTTCTTACCCAGCATGTAAAAATATGTATTTTTCTGCACAGCACATACCATTTCCATGCCCCAACAAACCATTTTCTACCTTATAAGTCTTTGTGTATGGCTTTTGAAAATCTGGAAAATAATAAATTGTACTGACTTTCAATCGATCTTTCGTTTTTACACCATAAGCTTCTTTTCCGTTTATTGCGTAGCATCCAAAATCAGAACTGCCATTTTCATTTTTTACAGCTTGCACTCTTGCTGTTTTTGCAGTTTTTTCTGCCATATCCATCTTCTCCTTTGTTCATTATTTTATTTTGTTACACGCAAAACCTATTTTTTATCACCTGCTTTTATCTTTTTGTACTTCGTTCATTTGTTATTTTTATAGTAATACCAAACTATAGTTTTGTCAACCTGTTTTTATGTTTTAATAAAATGTTTATTCTTTTTTGATTTTAATCTAAAAAGAAGCCACGCGAAACTTGCGTGACTCCCTTCTGATATTTTCTAATGCGGACATTGCCCATAATTAAAAGTATTAAGCAGTACTATATTTTTTTTATCTCCACACTTATTACACCTTTGACATTGATATTGTTTTACGGTGCATCCACCCTTGCTGTTCTTATCGTGTTGATTGTATGTTACTCTTTTGTATGTATGTATACATGTTTTTCGTGCCGCAGCATTTTTCATCTCTGGTGTTTCTAAAATAACCTCTCCTGTCTCCTCGACCACATAATAGGCATCTACTTCTCTGAAGTATTTTTCATTTGGTGATTGCCATTGAGATTCCTTTATTTCTTCTTCCGACATTCCATCCAGCAACTCGATTGTTGCCCAGTCCGTATTCCCGTAATCCTCGCACGTTTGTGTATCTATCTGTGATATAGTCGGCAGTTGATAAGCAAGTACCGGAACTACACCGATAACCGCCATCAGTATCATAGAAAATATAAACACCGGCAGGCGATTCCGCACTGGTTTTACGACCTTTTTCATTCTTGTCTTCATCACATCTTTCGGACTGATAAAAGAAAGAACCTGATATTCATTTTGTCCTTTTTCATCATTGATCAGTATGTGGGAATAAGCAATCCTTTCGCTTTTGGAAGCTCCTTTCAGAGTCGTCTCGTCACATGCCTGTTCACTGATCCAGTTGATTTCGCGTACCAGAAACCATGCAAACGGATTATAGAAATTCAATCCAAGAATCAAAACACTCAGAAAACGGAACAGACTGTCACAGGAACGGACATGTACGGTTTCATGCTTTATCACATAATCTTCTTTTTTCTGTTCCATCTTTTGAGGAATGATGATGACCGGTTGCAGAAAACCAAAAGTACACGGAGTAACAGGCTCGCCTGTTTTTCGCAAGCTTACTTTTCTTCCTGGTATTTTTGTTTTCCTCCTGTCCGTTTCTTCTGAAACATCCATTAAAAACACTTTTGTATTATGGTATCTGCGCAGTGAAAGAAACAATATCACACAAAATGCTATGAGCATTGCTACAAACCAGATGAGCACATACCAGGGAAACTTCGGTATGTACACTCCATCACTCAACAACATGAAATCCTTTTGCAAATTCACCTGATACGTTATTCCCTTCTGCATTTCCCCTAAGGGTAAAAAAAGTGTATTATCCTTTGCAATCCATCTGATAAAATCTTTTATCCAGACTTCATAATACGGAATCGGAAATAACCAGAAAAACATCGTCGCTTTCAACAGGCGATACTGATACCGTGGCGATATCCACTTTTGAAACAGCCTTGTCACCACAAAATACACAAGCGTAGCACTGCCACCACACAAACTCATAAAAATCAGAAAATTATCCATTTTCTCTCCCCTTTCGAGCTTTTTCTTTTACTATACTATAGTACAGTAGTGCAAACAAGGGGATTTTTTACTTTTGTAAATTGTTATCTTTTCTCATCTGTTTCGTTTAAGATATAATTTTCACATTTCCTGCTGAAAGATTCTGATCTGTTTCGTATGACCAGCCTGCATGTTCTACACACCATCTGTTGTTTCTGATCTGACTCTTTACCTTTCTTCCCTCAACATTTTTTCCGGTCACATAAATCTTTTTTATTCCAAAGATTCCTTTTTTCATACTTTTTTTAATAGAAATGTCTGCTTTCCATTTTGTTTTTTCTTTATTTACAGATTTCATGTTTACCTTGTATGTTTTCAGACCACTGCCAGCATACTCTATTTTTACTTTTTCCAGATGTACATCTGACTGAAACAATATCTGTACACGAAAACTCTTTCCTGTTCTCTGCGTCTTTTTACTGGTTTTTATCTGCGCTACATTGACGTTTGACTGTTTTTCTAATCCTGCTGCCTGGACAGGTATCCGAAAGCATATCCCCATCATAAACACCAATACTAAAAAACACACTGTGATTTTCTTCTTTCCTTCCATACATGCCACCTACAATTCTAACTGATATCCGGAAATTTCTTTCCATTCATGATTACCAAACACATCTTCTGCATATACACTTTCTACACGATATATGCCTTTTTCTTTGTTTGCACTGCCTTCGTAATATCCTGTTTTTTTATTGTACTTCATTTCAATTTCTGTCTCGATTGCTACCGGACTGTCTGACTGGATGGGACCTTTCAGTGTCAGATATACTCTTCCGATACTGCTGTCATCTGACACTTTCACACGACATTTTATTTTGCCACCTTTTTCTGTATCTGTGACTTTTTCTGCCTGCAATGTATCAGAATAAATTTCCGGCTTTTTGTAGTCACCTTTTGTCTTTTTTATCCGGATATTTCCTTTTGAAAGGTTGCTTCCCACATAAGCACGATTTCCAAGATCATGATTATAGTAAGCATACCAGTCTGCATCACTGTCCGTAAAAACACGATCTACCTCAATACTCCAGATACGCCAGGTTCCTTTTTGCATTCCTTTTTCCACTTTGAAATTTCCAACCCACCTGCGACTGCTCTTTTTATACCTGAGCTGCACGTAATACATCTGTGTTGATGGAGAATCATAGCACACGTAAACATTTTTCAGCTTCCCATATCCCTTATTTGTGATTTTCATGCTGATTTTACACTTATCTCCTGGCTTCAGGCTTCTGCTGCTGACTCTCACATCAGACACCTTAAGATCATATCTCTTTCGGCTCTTTGCAGAAGCAGGCAAGACCAGAAGCATAGATGCACATAAAAACAGCATCAGAAATGTTACCACTTTGTTTGTTCGTTTCATGATTTATATACCCCTTTCTTATAACAATATTTTTATATTGTACTTCGGTTATTTATTACTTTTTATGTTAATACAGAAGTATAGTTTTGTCAATCATATTCTTTAGCCAAGCTGTTACTACTTTTTTAACGCAAAAAGTCCCTTGCCATGCGGCAAAGGACTCTATTGTATCCTATATTATGATGTGGGTGTCAAAAGTCCCCAACTATGATGCCTACGGATTGTTCCGTGC
>OLQG01001493.1_pt1 | contig 14411 bp, 12 predicted proteins | sample 1672221 | NCBI WGS metagenome assembly OLQG01 (sample SAMEA3136660, study PRJEB25190) | human gut metagenome | biome: human gut; feature: human-associated habitat; material: faeces | place: Austria | collected 2013
TGAGATTTTATAAATCGGAAACATACAAAACGCTGCAGCAGACGGAGAATTGCCTTTGGGCTGAGTCAGCAGAGTATATTGCCGACAGATATTTTGAGGAAGTTGGAGAGAAGATAGGAGTATAGGCATGACTTTTGAAAAAACAGTTACATTAAAGGATGGCAGAAACTGCCTTTTGAGGAATGGTGTTACCAGTGATGGGAAGGCAGTTCTGGATGTTTTTAATCGGACTCATGAGGAGACGGATTATCTGCTGACTTATTCGGATGAGAATTGTTTTACGGCTTCTCAGGAAGCAGATTTTCTGCAGAGGAAAACGGATAGTACGAATACTGTTGAGATTATTGCGATTGTGGATGGTGTTGTTGCTGGGACTGCAGGGATTGATGCTTTGGGAATGCGGGATAAAATCAAGCATCGTGCGGTTTTTGGCATTGCCATTACAAAGGAATTCTGGGGACTGGGCATCGGAAAGTATCTGATGGAGGCCTGCATTGAGTGTGCCAGAGAAGCCGGGTATCTTCAGCTGGAACTGGAAGTTGTTGCTGAGAATGAGAGGGCAGTTGAAATGTATAAGAGGGCAGGTTTCATTGAATATGGAAGAAATCCGGAGGCTTTTCGTCTGAGAACAGGGGAATATCAGGAATTGATTGACATGCGTCTGGAATTAAAATAAAACGAATCTTGATATTTCCATGTTAAAAAACAACGATATTTGCAAATTTTTAATACTTTTTTATAATAATTTAATGGTAACGGTTGACTTTCCAAAAAAAATCGGATAATATTTAAGGCATGACCAGTATGCAGATTGTATGATTACATCTGCATAATTTATGCTCAAAATTAAACGTTTAAGAAAGAGAAAGGAGTTTAATTATGAATCTCATGTATGTCGCAGTTATCTGCGCACTCATTGGTCTGGTATTCGCCTTTGTTTTGACAAAGAGAGTTAATGCCGTTGATGCTGGTACAGACCGTATGAAAGAAATCGCTTCTGCTATCGCAGAAGGTGCAAGAGCATTCCTTTTTGCTGAATACAGAATTCTTGCAATCTTTATCGTAGTGCTCTTCGTTGTTCTTTGTTTCTTAAGAAATCCACTTACAGCAGTTTGCTTCCTTTGCGGTGCTGTTCTTTCTATCATCGCTGGTTATTGTGGTATGACAGTAGCTACTAAGGCGAATGTCAGAACAGCCAATGCAGCAAGAACAAATGGTATGAACAAAGCACTTAATGTTGCATTCTCCGGTGGTGCCGTTATGGGTATGTGTGTTGCAGGCCTTGGTCTTCTTGGTGTAGCTGGTCTGTATGTAATCACAGGTGATGCAGATGTTCTTTTCGGTTTCTCCCTTGGTGCATCTTCTATCGCTCTTTTTGCCCGTGTTGGTGGTGGTATCTATACAAAAGCTGCTGACGTTGGTGCTGACCTTGTAGGTAAGGTAGAAGCTGGTATCCCTGAGGATGACCCTCGTAATCCTGCTACAATCGCCGATAACGTAGGTGATAACGTAGGTGACGTTGCCGGTATGGGTGCTGACCTTTTCGAGTCTTATGCAGGTTCTCTTATTTCTGCTATCACTCTTGGTCTTGCAGGTTCTTTCGGTGCGATCACACTGGATACAGCGAAAGCTGCAATCTTCCCTGCAATCTTATCTGCTCTGGGTATCGTTGCTTCTGTTATCGGTACATTCATGGTACAGGGCAAAGAAGGCGGTAACCCACAGAAAGCCCTCAACAGAGGTGAATATACAGCTGATGCCATTGTTGTTATCGGTGCCATTGCATTGTCTGTATATTATCTTGGTTCTATCATGCCTGCTGTTGCTATCATCGCTGGTCTGATCGTTGGTCTGATCATCGGTATTATCACAGAGGTTTATACATCCGGTGATTACGGCTCAGTTAAGAAGATTGCTGAACAGTCTGAAACTGGTGCTGCTACAACAATTATTTCCGGTCTTGCTGTAGGTATGCAGTCCACAGCTATTCCGCTTGTACTGATCTGTGTAGGTATCTTTGTTGCTTACAAGTGCTGCGGCCTTTACGGTATCGCACTTGCAGCTGTAGGTATGCTTTCTACAACAGGTATCACAGTTGCTGTTGATGCTTATGGTCCTATCGCTGATAATGCCGGTGGTATCGCAGAAATGTCTTACCTTGATGAGTCCGTTCGTGAAATCACAGACTCCCTTGATGCTGTAGGTAACACAACAGCTGCTATGGGTAAAGGTTTCGCTATCGGTTCTGCTGCACTGACAGCTATGGCACTTTTCATGTCCTACGCTCAGCAGGTTAACCTTTCAGCAATCAACATTCTTTCTTATACAACAATTATCGGTCTTCTGATCGGTGGTATGCTGCCATTCCTTTTCTCAGCTTTCACAATGGAATCTGTATCTAAGGCTGCATATTCTATGATCGAGGAAGTTCGTAGACAGTTCAGAGAGATTCCTGGTATCATGGAAGGTAAGAGCAAACCTGATTATACAAAGTGTGTAGATATTTCTACAAAGGCTGCTCTTCGTGAAATGATTATTCCAGGCGTTATGGCAGTTGTTGCTCCACTCATCATTGGTTTCCTTCTTGGTACAGAAGCTGTAGGCGGTATGCTTGCAGGTTCCCTTGTAACAGGTGTTATGATGGCGATCTTCATGTCCAACGCAGGTGGTGCTTGGGATAATGCTAAGAAATACATTGAGAACGGCAGTCACGGCGGCAAGGGTTCTGAAGCTCATAAAGCTGCAGTTGTTGGTGATACAGTCGGTGACCCATTCAAGGATACATCAGGCCCTGCTATCAACATCCTGATCAAACTGATGACAATCGTTGCATTAGTATTCTCTTCAGTATTTATCGGTATTCTTAACTAATTATGAATCATCACTACATAGAATCTATGTAGACAACATAAAAGCGGTATCGTTCATTTGAACGGTATCGCTTTTTTTTGTTTTTTGGTGTATACTTAATAACAGCGGCCCGGAGATTTGGATGAACACTATGTCTGCGGAGCAGACCCGGGTTTCATATGAAAATGCGCGGGTAAATCTTGAATTATCATGGAGGTTCTATCAAATGAGCGAAGTTATCAATAATATGAAGACAAGAAGAAGTATCAGAAAATATAAACCGGATATGATTCCGGAGGATGTGCTCAATCGGATTATCGAAGCGGGCACCTATGCAGCAACGGGTATGGGCAAGCAGTCACCCATCATTATTGCGGTGACGAATAAAGAAATCCGTGACAAGTTTTCGAAGATGAATGCAGAGATCATGGGTGTGGATTCTGATCCATTTTATGGTGCACCGGTTGTGCTGATTGTTCTGGCAGATAAAGCAAGACCAACCTATGTTTATGACGGCAGTCTGGTGATGGGCAATCTCATGCTTGCTGATCATGCAGAAGGCATTGGCAGCTGCTGGATTCACAGAGCCAAAGAGGAATTTGAATCCGCAGAAGGCAAGGCCTTCTTAAAGTCACTTGGTATTGAAGGCGATTATGAAGGTATTGGCCACTGTGTGCTGGGATATACAGATGGAGAAGAGCCAAAAGCCATGCCTAGAAAAGAGAATTACGTTTACTGCGTGAAATAAAAAGGAAGCGGGGAAATAGAGAATGAGAGCTTATGAACGTTTATTAAATTATGTCGTTGTCCACACAGCCAGTGATGAATTCAGTGAGACAACACCAACCACCCAGCGTCAGTTTGATCTGGCGAACATGCTGGTTCCTGAAATGAAGGCACTTGGCATTGAAGATGCACGTGTCAGTGATTTATGCTGTGTGTACGGCACACTGCCGGCAACACTGGGATATGAGGATGCGCCGGCCATCGGTCTGATTGCCCATCTGGATACAGTGCCGGATTTCTGTGGTGAGCATGTGAAGCCGAGAATTATTGAGAATTATGACGGTGGGGACGTCGTACTGGGAGACAGTGGAAGAACACTGAGCCCGGCACAATTTCCACATCTGCCGTCTTTAAAGGGCAGAACACTGATTGTAACAGATGGTACAACAGTGCTTGGTGCGGATGACAAAGCTGGTATTGCGGAGATCATGACAGTTGTTGAACATCTGATCAAAGAAAACATTCCGCACGGCAAGATCTGTATTGCTTTTACACCGGATGAAGAAGTGGGAAGCGGTGCCTCAGCCCTTGATCTGGATGCTTTTGGTGCGGATTATGCCTATACCATCGACGGCGGCGAAGAAGGCGAAATCACCTATGAGAATTTCAATGCCTGTGCAGCCAAATTTGTGATCAACGGTTTCAATGTCCATCCGGGAAGTGCCAAAGATACGATGATCAATGCACTGAACGTGGCATGGGAGCTACATCAGATGTTGCCGGCAGCGGACAGACCGGAACATACGGAAGACTATGAAGGCTTCTATCATCTGACAGATATGAGCGGTAATGTAGAAAAGGCCGAGATGCAGTATATTGTCAGAGATCATGATCTGGCGGCCTTTGAACTGCGCAAAAAAGAACTGCAGCATATCCAGACTGTCTTAAATGGCCGTTATGGTGAAGGCACTGTGGAACTGACCATTACAGAGCAGTACCGCAATATGTCCGAGAAGATTCTGCCGCATTTCCATCTGATCGAGAATGCGAAAGCAGCTGCTGAGGAAATTGGCCTGAAACCGCTGATCGTGCCTGTCAGAGGCGGTACAGACGGTGCACAGCTCAGCTTCAGGGGACTGCCTTGTCCGGATATCGGTACAGGTGGTTATGCTTATCATGGTCCTTATGAGCATATCACAGCAGAGGGCATGGATTTGTCTGTTGATCTGATCCTCGGCGTTTTGAAGCGCTACGCATCTTTTAAGGTTGGTGAATAAGTTGAAACAGGAAGTTTCATTTCGAATGGAAAGACCGGATCTTCTGAAGGCCGGTGATGAAGTGGAGATGAGCGAATCCAAGCTGAACACTCTGGCAGGCACCATGTATTATTATACAATTGAACCGGCACTGGCCATGAGCGACAATATTCCGGCACTTCGGAGACTGACAAGCCTGCATGCCACAGTCAAGGAAGTCAAGTATGAAAACAGTGTCTATACGGTGGTTGCATATTGTGAGTAGACCGACCGGAATGCTGTTTTGAGAATGTGTCGGACCATTGAAGAAAATGGCGAAAAAAGGGCATTTTTGCGATATTTTTAAGCCTTTTGGTATTCAAGAATATAGGAATTCCTTTGACTTTTGAGGTTAAGTATGGTATGCTGAACATGCTGCAAGAATAACCTGCAGTAAGACCCATTTTTAATTTTTGGAGGACTTTGGAATGAACAAAGGTACAGTAAAGTGGTTCAACAATCAGAAGGGATTCGGTTTTATTTCCGATGAGCAGGGCAATGATGTATTCGTACATTATTCAGGCATCCAGTCCAATGGCTTTAAGTCACTGGAAGAAGGTCAGGAAGTAGAATTCGAAGTCATCGAAGGCCAGAAGGGACCACAGGCAGTGAATGTCGTTAAGTTATAATCCTTCATGCAGTGTGCCTTTTCTAAGATATATTATATTGATTACGAAGTTTGTATTTTTTATTTTAAATGTTAGAATAAGCAGTTGTTTAGAGCGATTATCAGAGAGGGCTATCCGGTTGGATAGCCCTTTTTGTAATGATGCACAGGCAGATTCGCTGAGATGGGCGAAAACGTTTGTGCAGCGCAGGGGTGCATCCATTCTGTATTGACTTTTTTTGAAACTCCATATATGATGATAAGAGGAATTTAAGCGATATTTTAAGATGAAAAAGAGAGGATTAAATGTTTAGAAATTATCTTGATAAAATAGAACGTGATGAGGATGTGCGTAAGAATCTGATCGAGCTGCGCAAACTTTTAAAAACAGAACCCGGAAGTGCAGCCTGGCAGCGTGATCGCCAGAGATGCCTGTCTCTGATGCTGAAGCTTTTGAAGCATGAAGATGCCAAAGTCAGGAAGAATGCGGCATTGATTCTTGGCGAGATGGGATGTCAGGATGCATTGGATGCCCTGTTTTATGCTTATGAATGCGAGGAGAAGCTTTTTGTAAAGAGTGCTTATCTGACAGCCATGAGTCAGTTGGATTACAGGACGTATTTAAACGCTTTCAGGGAGCGGATGGAAGAACTGATGCAGATGGAGATGACGCCGGAGAATCAGAAGCATCTGAATGAGGAATTGAAGCTTTTAAGGGATATGCTGTTGATTGTGGAGAAGCCGGTGAAGCATACATTTACAGGCTATTCGGTGCCTTCAGAGATGATTTTGCTGACCAGTCCCGGGATGGAGCAGCTGACCATTGATGTGATGCCGAGAAATGTGAGAGATGCGGCCAAGGCAATGAGAGGCGGTGTGCGTATTCTGGCAGAACGTCCGGGAGAACTTTTCGGTATCCGTACAGTGAAGGGCTTTATGTTCCGCTTCTGTGCCAATCCGTTGAAGGCAACAGACTATCAGGTTGTTGCGGCGGCAATTCATGATGCCGGACTGACGGACTATCTGAAGAAGCGCCATGAAGGTGATGGACCCTTTTATTTCAGAATTGATCTGCGGACGAAGCTGGTTTTGAATGAAAAGAGTCAGTATGTGAAGCGTCTGGGGGCAGAACTGGAACGCTTGTCCGGACATCATCTGCAGAATTCCGCGTCCAATTATGAATGTGAGCTGCGGATCACAGAGAATAAGCAGGGACAGTACAGTGTTTATTTGATTTTACATACGATAGCAGACAGTCGGTTCAGCTATCGCCGCAATGCTATTGCCACATCGATGCACCCGGTGAAAGCAGCGGAAGTTGTTTCGATTGCCTCTGAATATCTGGCGGATGATGCGGATGTGTTGGATCCATTCTGTGGTACGGCGACGCTTTTGATCGAGCGGTATCGTAAGAGGAAGGCTGCACATCTCTATGGTGTGGATATTTTTGGAGAGGCGATTGACGGAGCCAGAGAAAATGCAAGTCTGGCGAATGTACCGTCTTACTTTATTAACAAGGATTTTGTGGAGTTTTCCCATAGTTATACTTTTGATGAGGTATTGACAGAACTGCCGGCGGGAAGTGACAAGATGACGCCGGATGTTCTCTTTACATTATATAAGAACTTTGTCAGAAAGCTGAACACATGGATGACACCGGGGGGATATGTTATCGTTGTCACAACGGAGAAAGAATGGTTTTTATCCCTGGCAGCAAAGTCGGGATATCTCAAAGAAGAGAAAGAGTGGGCACTTTCCGGCAAAAAAACGCAGTACGTGGTTGTTTTAAGATACAGAGGTTGATGTGATGACCCGGCTTTATTCAATTGGTGACGTTCATGAGATGACGGGGCTTTCAGTATCGGCACTGCGTTATTATGCCGATATGAAGGTTGTCTGTCCTGTCAGGATCGATAGACAGACGGGGTACCGCTATTATGATTTTGATGATATCCAGAGACTCAAAACCGTCGGATATCTCAAGAAGGCGGGATTTTCCCTGGCGGAGATCACGGTTGTGATGGAGGCTGCTTCGGAGGAAGAACGACGGTTGCTGATGTCGGAGCGAATGGAACAGACGCAAAAGCAAATGAAGCGTCTGAAAGAACGAATGTCCATGATGGAGTGGTTGACGAGCCAGAACCCCGCACCGGAGGCGGGGCACGAGAGCTACAGGATCCATCAGAAGCAGATGGATTCTCGAAGAGTTTGGATGACAGAAACGGCGAAGCCATGCGAGGTAGAGGATTTCTATCGGCAGACAGGTGTGCTGATGGCTGAGGAAATGGCAGATTTTCAGAAAATGCGCGGTTACTTATTGGAAGAAACTGCATTTATGGAGGGAAAAAAGCTGGCCATTGAAGGCAGCTTTATCTCAGACGGAGATTGTGTTTCTGCTCAGAAGAACCAGTCTATCCTGCCGAATGGCAATTATATCTGTATGACTACGGCCATTTTCAGGGAGGATAAGTGGATTCGCGCCCTTTCACGGTATTTTGCGGAAAAGGACATGCGTCCAAGGATCATCCTGGCTGTTTTAAAGCACAAAGATTTTTATAACTGGAGGCATTCTCTGTACGAAGTGCAGATACTGGTATAACAGGCAGCGAATTATTTTTATTTGCGGCATGCCGGGCAGCTTTGTTACAGAGAGATAAATTAATGAATATACAATTAATAGGCATTAGCCACAAAACAGCGCCTGTACAGATACGGGCTCTGTTTGCGTTTACAGATGAAAATAAAAAAGAACTGATGACGCGTATCTGTACGCAGAAGGAAATTCGGGAATGTGTACTGCTCTCAACCTGCAACCGGACAGAGTTGTATACCGTCAGCGAAGAAAATATTTCTGTGCGCAGCGTGATGACTGCAATGCAGCGGATCATGCTTGATATGGCCGGAATCGATGATGCAGGCGAGGTGTCGGAGCATTTGCGGTTTTATCAGGGAACACAGGCGGTGCGTCATTTGTTTTATGTGGCGGCGGGGCTGGATTCAATGGTTTTGGGTGAGGATCAGATCCTCGGTCAGGTGAAAGAAGCCCACAGGACAGCTATGGAGTATGGTTTCAGCGGAACATGGTGCAACAGCCTTTTTCGGATGGCAGTGACAGCGGCCAAGAAAGTCAAGACAGAGACGAAGCTTTCAGGCATTTCTGTTTCAACGGCTACATTGGCGGTGAAAGCGGCGGAAATGTATTTTGGAAGCCTGGAGAATAGAAAGATACTGGTTATTGGTGCCACTGGTAAAATCGGACAGATTATGATGAAAAATATTGCTGCGGATCATCATGTACAGCTATATGCTGCTTCCAGACAGCTGAAATCGGGAGAAAAAGCGGTTCTGGGAACGGATACTCTGTCGGATGGCCATGGAACGAGACATCAGCAGACAGAAGAATATGTGCAGATTGCCTATGCAGACCGTTATCGACTGGCCAACGAGATGGATGTGATTATCAGTGCCACAGCCAGTCCGCATTACACATTGACAAAAGAGGGATGGCAGTCTGGCGTTATCCAAAAGCGCAGAAGAATCCTCATTGACATGGCAGTTCCTATGGATATTGAGGCGGGCATTGAAGACGAGGAGAACAGCCTTTGTCATCTGGATGAGCTGACAAGTCTGTCTGAGAAGAATCAGCATCTGCGTTTTGAAGCGGCTGACAGGGCTCGGGAGATGTTGGAGGAGGATATTGATGATTTCAGACGTTGGGCCTTGTTTCAACAGAACAGACCGCTGATGGATACCTTCAGGGAGCATCTTCTGGCAGATATGGCAGCGAATCCGGAGAAAGGGCTGAACAAGTTCTTTTATCGAGCCAGGGAGGCGGCAGATACAGAGCAGCTTGAGATGTTTTTTGAAGTGTTGAGACAATCTGAGGAGGCGCGGGAAAATGGCTGATTTTCCGTTGTTTATTAACATGGATGGCCGAAAAGTCATGGTCATCGGCGGCGGTTCGATAGCCCTTCGGAAAATCCGTATTTTGATAGAATATGGTGCAGATATACGGATGATTTCATCAAAGATCACGGATGAGTTAAAACTTCTGGCAGATAAGAAATATATAGTCTGGACAAATGAAAATCTGACAGAACACAATCTGGACTATCTGGCCGAAGCATTTCTGGTAATCTGTGCCTCTGATGATAAGGCATTGAATAAGATGGCAGCGGATTATTGCCAGATGCGGCATATACTGGTGGATTGTGCCAATCCGGGGGAGGTCTCGGACTGTGTGTTTCCATCGGTGGTCAGACGGGGCAATGTGGTCATTGGTATCAGTACATCCGGCGGTGTGCCTGCACTGACCAGATATTTGCGGGAGAAAATCGAAGTATTGATACCGGAATGGTACGGTGAACTGGAAATAGAGCTTCGCCAGAAGCGCAGAGAGTTGAAAATGTCCGGGCTCGGTCAGTCAGACAGAAAAAAATATCTGAGACAGTGGATTGCAAAAGAAGAGAAAATCAGAGAGGAGGGCAAGGGCCAATATGAAAATCGGAACGAGGAAGAGCCGTCTGGCCATGGTGCAGACGGAAATGGCGGCGGAGGCCATTAAGAAGGTTTTTCCATCCATAGAGATAGAGATTGCCGGATTTGAGACAAAGGGTGATCTGCATCTGGATAAATCCCTGTCAGCTTTCGGCAGCAAAGGAGCTTTTACAAAGGAGCTTGAAGGGGCTATGATGGATGGCCGGATCGATCTGGCCGTTCATAGTGCCAAGGATCTTCCTGTAGAATTGCCGGAAGGACTGACAGTGGGAGCTGTGCTTAAAAGAGGTGACAGCCGGGATGTATGGGTGAGTCTTCGGCGGGAATTTTCTATCATAGAAGAATGCAAAGAAAAGACAGTTGTAGGAACAGGCAGTTTAAGACGTGCTCTTCAGATTCAGCAGATATGTCCCAGTGTTGATATCAGAGATATCAGAGGCAATGTGCCAACACGGCTGAAAAAACTGTCAGAGGAGCTGTTTGATGGGATTATTCTGGCTGCAGCCGGTTTAAAACGGCTGGGATACCTGTCGGATGCCTGTGATGAGACAGGTTGTTTTGAGGCGGAAGGACAGACATTCTTTTATGAAATTCTTCCTAAGGAACAATTCTTTCCGGCAGCGGGGCAAGGTATTATTGCTGTTGAAACAAGGCAGCATGACTGTGAGGACTGCATGCAGGCCATTCATGATGAACAGACATGGCAGATGTTTCTGGCAGAGCGAGCCTTCCTGAAAGCCATTGGCGGCGGCTGCAATGAGGCAGCAGCTGTAGATACGGCTGTGGATGAAGAGAAGATGACGGTGAGGGCACGGTATGCAGCAGACGGAGCACATATGAAGGAAATATCTGTATCAGGGACACGATACGGCGACAGGATGAAAGACCGGCAAATGGCGGTTGATCTGGGATGTCGGGCAGCTCAAAAGCTTCAGAGCGGCAAGGTCTATCTGATCGGAGCCGGACCGGGGGATACAGGGCTGATCACTATGAAAGGTATAGAAGCACTGAAAGAAGCCGATGTGGTTGTCTATGACCATCTGGCGTCGTCATCTCTTTTAAATGAGACGAAGGATGTAGCTGAGTGGATCGATGCAGGCAAGTTCGCAGGAAACCACAGGATGAAACAGTCAGAAATTGAACAGCTGCTGATCGAAAAAGCGATGGCAGGTCATGTTGTTGCCAGATTGAAGGGCGGAGATCCGTTTATATTTGGCCGGGGCGGTGAAGAAGCACTGGCACTGACGGCAGCAGGCATTGACTATGAAGTGATTCCCGGGGTGTCATCGGCCTACAGTGCACCGGCCTATGCAGGTATTCCGATCACCCATCGGGGAAAAGCTTCGTCTTTTCATGTGATTACCGGTCATGAGGATCCTGCCAAGGGGGAAAGTTCGCTGGACTATGACATTCTGGCCAGAGAAGAAGGAACCCTTGTCTTTTTGATGGGACTTTCAAGGTTGAGACAGATCAGTGATCAGTTGATTGAAAAGGGCAAAGATGCCCGGACACCGGCAGCGGTTATCGCTTCTGGAACAACTGCCAGACAGCGCTGTGTAACAGCAGATCTTAGCAGGATTGCCGAGACTGCAGAAGAAGCGTCCATTCAGCCGCCGGCGATTCTTGTTGTGGGGGATGTGGTCAATCTGAAGGAAGCGGTTGACTGGCAGCAGCCAGGGCCTCTTTCAGGCAGGAAAATCCTTGTAACAGCCACAGAAATCATTGCACGACCGCTGGCAGAGTATATCAGACGGCTTGGCGGAGAACCGGTGGTGATGAGCCTGATCGGTGTCAAGGGGCAGGAGATGAGCAGTATAAAGGCGGTTCTGACCTCTCCGGGAAAACGATGGCTTGTATTTACCAGCAGAAACGGTGTACGATTCTTTTTTGAGCAGATGAAAAAGGAGCAGGTGGATATCAGACGTCTTGGAGACAGCAGGATTGCGGTCATGGGTGCCGGAACCCGCAAAGAACTGGAGTATTGGGGCTGTTATGCGGATCTGGTGCCGGAACAGTCCTGCAGTGAATCCTTGGCAAAAGCCTTGTGTGAGAATGTTCAGTATGATGAAGAAATTTGTCTGTTCAGAGCCGAAGAGGCTTCAGATGTTCTGACAAAGAGGCTGCGGGAAAAACAGTACCGTGTGGTGGACATTCCGACGTACCGCACAGAGATCATGTGGAAAAAGCGGGAACTTTTAAGGGAAATGTTGGAAGATGTGGATGCGGTAACTTTCTGTAGTGCATCAGCGGTCAGTGCCTTTGTACAAATGACAGAGGGACATGACTTGGTGGCAAAGACAATCTGTATCGGACCGGTGACAGCGCAAGCTGCCAAAAAAGCGGGGCTTCATATAGATAAAGTAGCAGAACAATACGATTTGGAAGGAGTGACAGAAGCACTTTGTGATATACTGTCTCAGTAAGCAATAAGCAGACTTTAGCAAGCCGCGGGAATGCAGTTGCGTGTTCGGTGCCTGATAGGTATCGGATAGTGAAATAAAATGAGGTGATTAAAAGATGAATTTAACCAGAAGACCAAGACGTTTAAGAAGAACCGCACAGATTCGTAATCTGGTGCATGAGGTAGATGTCAGATGTGATGATCTGATCTATCCTGTTTTTGTGACAGAGGGCGAGAATGTACAGTCACCGATTGAATCTATGCCGGGAATTTACCATTATTCCCTGGACAGACTGGCTATTCATTTGAAAGAAGTGTGGGAGAAAGGTGTGCGTGCCGTTATCTTTTTCGGGGTGCCGGATCATAAGGATGCCTGCGGAAGCGGTGCTTACGACCCGGATGGGATTGTACAGCGTGCCTTGAGAATGACAAAGAAACTTTATCCGGAGATGATCTGTATTGCGGATATCTGCCTTTGCGAATACACCGACCATGGTCACTGCGGCGTCATTAAAGACGGGGAAGTATTGAATGACGAGACCCTGGAACTTTTGTCAAAGGCGGCTGTCAGCTGTGCCGCAGCAGGTGCAGATATTGTGGCACCTTCGGATATGATGGATGGCAGAATCGGTCATATGCGTCATACACTGGATGCGGCCGGTTATGCACATACATTGATCATGGCCTACAGTGTCAAGTATTCGTCTGCTTTTTACGGCCCATTCAGAGAGGCGGCAGATTCTGCACCGGCCTTTGGTGACAGAAAAAGTTACCAGATGGATTTCAGAAACCGCAGGGAGGCCCTTCTGGAGACTGAACTGGACATGGAGGAAGGTGCTGATATTATTATGGTGAAACCGGCACTGGCTTATCTGGATATTGTCCGAACCGTCAGTGAAGCTTTTGATCTGCCGTTATGTACCTACAGTGTCAGCGGTGAATATGCCATGATGAAAGCAGCAGCCATGAATGGCTGGATTGATGAAAAGCGCGTGGTGATGGAGAGCATGATCGCTATGAAACGTGCCGGGGCAAAGATGATTATTACGTATTATGCGCCGCAGATTGCAGAGTGGCTGCGGGAAGAAGAGGGACAGAGATAATGAGGAGTCAGAAAATATTTGAAAAAGCCTGTGAACTGATGCCGGGAGGTGTCAACAGTCCTGTGAGAGCCTATAGAGCAGTTGGGATGACGCCGCCCTTTATATTCAGGGCAAAAGGGGCTTATATCTATGATGTGGAAGGTCATCAGTATGTGGATTATGTCGGTTCATGGGGACCGATGATTCTTGGTCATGCCAAGGATGAGGTGGTAAAGGCGGTGACAGCTGCAGCCATCAAAGGCACCAGTTTTGGGGCACCGACTAATGGGGAAGTAGAGCTGGCAGAGCTGATCCGAACCGCAGTCCCTTCCATGGAAATGATGCGTATGGTCAATTCGGGTACAGAGGCGGTGATGAGTGCCATCCGTGCTGCAAGAGGTTATACAGGCAGGGATTATATTGTGAAATTTGAAGGCTGTTATCATGGCCATTCGGATGGCTTGCTGGTGAAAGCCGGTTCAGGGCTTCTGACAGAGAATGTACCGGACAGCGCCGGTGTGCCTAAGGCTTTCACAGATACAACGCTGATCGCCAGATATAATGATCTGGACAGTGTCAGAAAACTGTTTGAACAGTACGGGGACAAGATCGCAGCATTGATCGTGGAGCCAGTGGCAGCCAATATGGGTGTTGTACCGCCGGAAGATGGCTTTCTTCAGGGGCTACGCGATATCACAAAGCAATACGGCGCCGTACTGATTTTTGATGAAGTTATTACCGGTTTTCGTCTGGCTCTTGGCGGTGCCCAGTCCTATTACGGTGTCACACCGGATATGACTACCTTCGGTAAGATTGTCGGCGGCGGTATGCCGATGGCTGTTTACGGCGGCCGCAGAGAGATTATGGATTGTGTATCACCGATAGGGCCGGTTTATCAGGCCGGCACCCTTTCTGGCAATCCGGTGGCAGAAAGGGTGCCGGCCAGATCGGAA
>OLQG01001500.1_pt1 | contig 14356 bp, 10 predicted proteins | sample 1672221 | NCBI WGS metagenome assembly OLQG01 (sample SAMEA3136660, study PRJEB25190) | human gut metagenome | biome: human gut; feature: human-associated habitat; material: faeces | place: Austria | collected 2013
GCTCATATGGATTTAGACCTTTTGACCCTGGCATCATACAAATTATTTAAAGTAAGCAACGCCGGATTCAAAGATTTTCAGATCCTGCTCTCCAAAAATATTGATCGCAACGGAATCTCCTCTTCTCTCTGCATGAGCCATCTTACCAAGCACACGTCCGTCCGGGCTTGTGATACCTTCAATCGCATAGTAAGAACCGTTGACATTCCATTCTTCGTCGTTTAACTGTACATTGCCGTCTGCATCCACGTAACGTGTCGCGATCTGGCCGTTTGCATAGAGCTTCTTGATCCATTCTTCACTTGCCACAAAACGTCCTTCGCCATGGGATGCCGGGCTGCAGTAAGTTGCTCCGAGCTCTGCCTGTGCCAGCCACGGGGATTTGTTTGTCACAACCTTTGTATAGACCATCCTGGAAATATGACGTCCGATAGTATTGTATGTCAGTGTCGGAGAATCCGGTGTCTGACCGGTGATCTTTCCGTAAGGAACCAGTCCCAGTTTGATCAGTGCCTGGAATCCGTTACAAATACCAAGTGCCAGTCCGTCCCGTTCTTCCAGAAGTCTGGTAACAGCTTCTTTCATCTTTGCATTCTGAAATGCCGTTGCAAAGAATTTTGCGGAACCATCCGGTTCGTCACCTGCCGAAAATCCACCCGGGAACATGATAATCTGTGCCTGGTCGATCGCTTTTGCAAAAATATCGACAGAATCACGGATATCTTCTGCTGTCAGGTTCTTAAATACTTTTACATCCACTTCTGCACCGGCACGTTCAAATGCCTTTGTACTGTCGTATTCACAGTTCGTACCAGGGAATACCGGGATAAATACACGTGGTTTTGCCACTTTATGTTTGCATACATAAATGCTTCCTGCATGGTAGCAGCCGTTCTCGTCGATCGTGCCTCCGTCTGCTGCCTGCTGTGCTTCTACACTCTCCGGTGCCGGACCATCGTTTTTCTCTGCTCCGGATACGGTCTTAAACACTCTCTCCAGCGTACCTTTCCATGAAGCCAGTGCTTCTTCCATTGTAACTTTTACATCCCCATAGGAAAGCACTGCATCGTCTTCTACTTCACCAACCACAACGCCTGCGATCGTAAGCTCTGCCACTTTATCTGCCGGTACTTCTGCCACGATGCTTCCGAAATCTGCAGCAAAAAGGTCTTCTTTTGCTACCTGTGCATCGATCTTGACACCTTTGTGGTTACCAAATGCCATCTTGCTGAGTGCTACTGCCAGACCGTTTCCGTCCAGTGCATAGGCAGATACGATCCTGCCTGCTTTGACATCTTCAAAGAACTTATGATACTGATCCATGATCTTCTCATAGTTTGGCAGATCATACGCATCACGGTCGATCTTCAGCAGAACCAGTTTGTTTCCTGCGCTTTTCAGTTCAGGTGTGATCATGGTCTTGTCACTTGCCACATCCACAGCGAAAGATACCAGTGTCGGCGGAACATCGATCTCATTGAAAGTTCCGGACATACTGTCTTTTCCACCGATGGAAGGCAGTCCAAATCCAAGCTGTGCATCGTATGCACCAAGCAGTGCCAGGAACGGCTGGCTCCATCTTGCCGGATCTTCACTCATACGGCGGAAATACTCCTGGAAGGTGAAACGGATCTTGCTGAAATCTCCGCCGCCTGCAACGATACGTGAAACAGACTCAATCACAGCATAGATTGCTCCGTGATACGGACTCCAGCTTGACAGATACGGATCAAAACCGTAGCTCATCATCGTTACGGTGTCTGTCTTGCCTTCCAGCACCGGAAGTTTTGCAACCATGACCTGTGTCTCTGTCATCTGATATTTACCGCCGTACGGCATCAGCACAGAACCTGCTCCGATGGAACTGTCAAACATTTCCACAAGACCTTTCTGTGAACAGCAGTTCAGATCAGCCAGCATGGAGAGCCATTTTTCTTTTACATCTGTTACTTCCGGTTTTGTGAAATATTTATTTTCCTGTGAAGGAATCTCTGCTTTTACATCGGTCTCCTGATGTGCACCGTTTGTATCCAGGAATGCCCTGGAAATATTTACGATCTCTTTATCTCTCCAGATCAGGACAAGACGCGGAGATTCTGTGACAACTGCCACTTCCACTGCCTCCAGGTTTTCTTCGTTTGCATATTTCAGGAATTCTTCAACATCTTTTGGATCTACGACAACAGCCATACGCTCCTGAGATTCAGAAATGGCGATTTCTGTTCCGTCAAGACCTGCGTATTTCTTCGGCACTTTGTCAAGGTAGATATTCAGTCCGTCTGCCAGTTCTCCAATTGCCACGGACACACCGCCTGCACCGAAGTCGTTGCACTTTTTGATCAGTCTGCTGACTTCCGGACGACGGAACATTCTCTGGATCTTACGCTCTGTCGGTGCATTTCCTTTCTGTACTTCTGCTCCGCACACTTCGATGGAAGCTTCGGTATGGACTTTGGAGGAACCGGTTGCACCGCCGATACCGTCACGGCCGGTACGTCCGCCGAGCAGAATGATGATGTCTCCCGGATCAGATGTCATTCTTTTTACATCTTTGCGCGGAGCGGCACCCATAACAGCTCCGATCTCCATTCTCTTTGCAACGTAATCCGGATGATAGATTTCTTTGACATATCCGGTTGCAAGACCGATCTGGTTGCCGTAGGAACTGTAGCCGTGGGCTGCCTCACGCACCAGTTTTTTCTGTGGGAGCTTACCTTTGAGTGTTTCTTTGACAGAAACGGTCGGATCTGCCGCACCGGTCACACGCATTGCCTGATATACATACGTACGTCCGGAAAGCGGATCACGGATCGCACCGCCAAGACAGGTTGCCGCACCACCAAACGGTTCGATCTCGGTCGGATGATTGTGTGTTTCGTTCTTAAAGTTAACCAGCCATTCTTCTGTCTTTCCGTCGATCTCAACCGGAACTACGATACTGCAGGCATTGATCTCATCGGATTCTTCCTGGTCATCGAGTTTTCCTTCTTTTTTGAGCTTACGCATCGCCATCAGTGCCAGATCCATCAGACATACGAATTTATCGTTTCTTCCTTTGAAGATCTCTGCACGGTCAGCCAGATATTTCTGATAGGTGCCTTCGATCGGCTCACGGTAATATCCATCGGTAAATGCAACATTCTTCAGTTCTGTTGAGAATGTTGTATGGCGGCAGTGATCAGACCAGTAGGTATCCAGAACACGAATCTCAGTCATGGACGGATCACGGTGTTCTTCGGATTTGAAGTAATTCTGGATATGTAAAAAGTCTTTGAAGGTCATTGCAAGATTCAAAGAATCGTACAGTTTCTTCAGTTCTGCCTCCGGCATAGCCTGGAATCCGTCCAGAATCGCTACATCTGCAGGCTCTTCAAATTTTGCAACCAGCGTTTCTGGTTTTTCCATGCCGGTCTCGCGGGAATCAACCGGGTTGATGCAGTGATGTTTGATGGCTTCGAACTCTTCATCGCTCACTTCGCCTTCGATCACATACGTGGTGGCAGAACGGATCACCGGTTCTTCCTCTTCATTCAGGAATTTCACACACTGCACTGCTGAATCTGCTCTCTGGTCAAACTGGCCAGGAAGGAATTCTACAGAAAAGACGCGTGCATTCTCTGCCATCTCGAAACTTTCTTTGTAAAGGGTATCTACCGGCGGTTCTGCAAAAACGGTCTTGCATGCTTTTTCAAAAACATCATCCGATATATTTTCCACATCATAACGAATCAGTACTCTGACTCCGGTCAGTCCGGATACTCCCAGATATTTACGGAGTTCATGCCGAAGATCCTTTGCCTGTACAGCAAAGGCCGGCTTCTTTTCCACATATACTCTTCTTACACTGCTCATAAGTTCCTCCATACTCTGTATTGGTTGGTTAGTCACCTGTCTGCTATTGTATCACCTGACAGATTTTCTGACAAGCCGTATTTTAGTGCTCATATTCTGAAAGTTCCCAGAAACGCCCGAGTTTGTCTGCTACATTGCTCCGGCTGCAATACTCACACTTTTCCCATTCTCTTGGAAACATTTTCCGGTATTCACTTTTCGCAAAACGTTCATCGAGCAGCAGCACTACACCTCGATCCTCTGCGGTGCGGATCACTCTTCCTGCTGACTGCAAAACTTTGTTCATCCCCGGATAGCGATAGGCATAGGCAAAGCCGTCCTCATTTCTTTCATCGTAATACTGCTTCAGGATCTCACGCTCCCGGCAGATCTGCGGAATACCGGTTCCGACGATGATCGCTCCTATCAGACGGTCCTCTTTCAGGTCGATCCCTTCGCCGAAGATCCCTCCCATCACACAGAATCCCAGAAGTCCCTCTCCCTCTTTTCGCTCCTGCTCAAATTCATGCAGAAATGCCTCTCTTTCCTCCTCAGTCATCCCGGATGTCTGGCAGATACAGCGAATACTGATATCCAACTGCGGCTCAGTACACGCCATCACATCCTGAAGCATACGATAAGACGGAAAGAATACCAGATAATTCCCTTTTTTCTGCATGACCGTCTGTCTGATATATGCCGCAATCCGCATATATTCTTCCTGACCTCTTCTTGTATAGCGGCTGCTGACATCCGTTCCGATCAGAACAGCACGGTTCTTCGGATCAAACGGAGACCTGACATAGATCGCATAATCGTCGTTTGCTTCACTTAGCAGACTGATGTAATACTGTACCGGAAGAAGGGTTGCCGAAAAAAAGATGGCTGCGTTCGCTTTGTCCAGACATTTCTGGATGTTTGCTGATGTATCCACACAGTAAAGCCGCACAAGAAAGCTGCCATCCGGTGCATAGTACGTGTAGATCACATAATGCTCATCCACCATATCATAAATATTCAGAAATTTAGAAACTTCAAAATAAAATTCCAGCACTTTTTCATGCAGTTCTCCATCTGGCTCCTCTTCCAGAAAGTCTTCCAGTTCACCGCAGAGATTCATCAGCGGCAGAATCAGCACATTTATATTTTTTCGTATCTGATAATCTTCACATTCCCGTTTCCATTCCAGAAGGATCCGGCTGCATTTTTCCAGCGTACGGCTGATTTTTCTGTTTTTGCTTTTTACCAGGCGGCGAATCTCCAGAAATCGCTCTTTGCAAAGACTTGCACTGTACATTTCCCGTCCGCGTTCCACCAGATTGTGCGCCTCATCGATCAGAAACAGATAATCTCCTTTTATATTGTCACCGAAAAAACGCTTCAGTCTCGCATTCGGGTCAAATACATAATTATAGTCACAGATCACGGCATCCACCCATATCGAAAGATCCAGCGTCATCTCATAGGGGCAGACCTTCCATTTCTCACTCCGTTTCCAGATAGCTTCCCGGTCAAACACCTCTGTCTCATTGAGCATTTCAAAAACTGCTCTATTTACCCGGTCGTAATGCCCTTTCGCATACGGACATTCGATCGGATTGCATTTTGCCTCTTCCAGAGGACAGATCTTTTCTTTTGCCGTCAGCGTCAGTACTTTATAGCGAAGCCCTTTGCCTTTTAAAACAGAAAAAGCTTCTTCCGCAACGGTCCTTGTGACCGTCTTTGCCGTCAGATAAAAAATCTTCTCTCCTAAATTCTCTCCAACTGCTCTGACTGCCGGAAAGACCGTCGATATGGTTTTACCGACACCGGTAGGAGCCTGGATAAAAAGCTTTTTTCTGTTGGCCAGCGTCCGATATACGACTGCTGCCAGTTGTTTCTGTCCTTCCCGGTAAGAAAACGGAAACTCACAGGTATGTATGCTCTTCTGACGGCATTTTTTCCAGCGAACCTGCATTTCACACCACTTGCAGTATTCTTCTGTCAGATCATCAAACCAGCTTTTCAGCTCTTCCACAGAAAACTCCTGCACAAAACGCCGGATCTCTTCTGTTTCCAGATTGCAATATGTCATCTGCACCGAAATCACGCCCAGTTTCTGCTCGCTTCCGTAAATTGCCGCATAACACTTTGCCTGTGCCAGATGCAGCAGATCCGGCTCTTCCATGGCATCCAGACTGCGGTACACCCCTTTGATCTCATCAACCGTGATATGCCCGTCCTGTTCCAGGATTCCATCGGCCCGCCCTTCTACAGATAGTGTAAACATTTCTTTTACAATCTCGGCTTTTAAGGAAACCTCCGGCCGGTATCCCGTTCCCATACTTCCCTGTATTTTTCTGTGTATCCGGCTTCCGAGCTGCATGGCTTCTTTATCTGTCCCCGTGCCTTTTCCGCCATCAATATCGCCGCTTCGCAGCAAAAATTCCACCAGTGAACGTACCGATATCCGAAACTTTTCCACTTTTCTCCCTCCCATACTGCCTCTGTGTAAAACAGACATTCACAATCCCCTGTCTGTTTATCTGTATTCATTCAAAAAAATTGCTGCAGGACAAAGCTCTGTCTCTCTGACTTTACTTTGTACTGCAGCATTTTATGACCGGAAGATTTTCTCCTGCGAAACAGAATATCTAATAAAGATCCGATCTTCTGCCCTTTTGTTTCTTTATGCACATGCATATTTGCATAATACATGTTCAAAAGCGTTATTTTTACCGCCATATTTTACGGTCAGTTCTCTGGACAAATCAAGACTCAGCACTCCCAGTATAGATTTGGCATCAATGATTACCCTGTTATAAAATACGTCAATGTCAAAATCACACTTTTCAGCGGCATGAACAAATTCCTTGACTTCTTCATATTCCGTAAGTTTGATTTTCTTTTCCAACATAATCTGCATCCTCCTGTTCTGCGAAATGTTGTGTCTCGAAATCACTCCTGCAATCTCTCCAGGAAAGATTTCTTTGTTTTTACGTTGCACGTATTATGACACTAAGCTCTTTATTTGTCAATGTGATTTTTTACGTTTTTATGGCTAAAAAACAACAAAAAAAGCAACATTTTGACAGGATTCGTTGATTCTATTTTGAAAAAAATGCACATTTTTCTTCTTTTTCAAGGTGCTCTGTCTGATATGGGCGGTATTTTAATGGCAGAAGCTGCTGCTGCAGCTTTTCATTTTTTCGTTCTTTTATTGCAATTGTATCAAAGAAAATCTGCCATCCCTGGCTCATTTCTTTCTCGCTTTCGGACAGTTTCAGTTTTGTTTCATCGAACACTTCAATATCTTCCCGGATCAGCCATTCCTTTCCTGCTTCATGTATAAGCATTGCCTGATGTGTCTTGTCAAAGACTGCAAAATTCTCCATAGGAAAACGGTCCGCAAAATGCACCCCGACCAGGGGCAGAACCTGTGCCTGCGGTGCAATCACTGAAAACAGAATTCCATTCTCCAGTTCCCGAAATCGTAAGAATTCCAAGTAGTGTGCCGCTTCTCTCTCCGTTTTTCTCGCCATCTCAAAAACAGAAAAGACGGTCGGGTTCTCCAGTGCATGAATCAGCTTTTTTTCGCTATGCAATGCCAGCACGATCATTTTATAGATACTATCCGCTTTTTGGCTGTCTTTTGAGAGGATTGCCCGATAAAGTGCTTCAAAATCTTCCCGGTACATCTTCCGGTTCAAAGTACGGAGTACTTTGTCTGCTTTCTCTGCATCCGTTTTCACATACTGACAGTCCATAAAAAGCTCAGGCTGATATCCTTCTTTCAGGGCAAGTTTTACATTTGCATGTCCCTTTTTGCTGCCCCACGCATCATAAACACCAGTCAGAATACCGCACACACTGTCCTCACACAAAAATACCGTCATATCACAAGCTCTCCTCTCTTTTGCTGGCGGTCGTCTTGAAACATTGCATCCGCAAATGGCATCGTATCATCAAAAAGCGACATCTGATGGTATTGAGGTACTTCGATGCGGACATCCTTCTTTTCTCCCACAAGCAGATTGCGGACGATTGCATCTTCTTCCATCCTGACCGGATAATACATCCTGCCGCCGCAGGTAATAAAATAAACAGCTCTCTTTAAAACAACTCCCATTTTTTTCAGACCGTCAAAGGAAAGAGTTCCATATCTTCTCGCCTTGACGATCCGCTTCGCAGACTTAACTCCGATTCCCGGAACGCGCAGAAGCGTATGGTAATCCGCTGTGGTAACTTCCACCGGGAACTGCTCCAGATGACCGATTGCCCAGTCAGACTTCGGATCTAAAAATATATTGAAGTTCGGACGCTTTTCGGAAAGAAGCTCACTTGCCTCAAATCCATAAAAACGCATCAGCCAGTCTGCCTGATAAAGCCTGTGCTCCCGAAGCAGCGGCGGTCCACCAGGCAGAGCCGGCAGTGCTGCATCTTCATTCACCTGGACAAATGCCGAATAAAAGACTCTCTTTATCTGAAACTTCTGATAGAGAGACTCGGCAACTGAAATAATCTGCAGATCATTCTCCGAAGTCGCGCCAATGATCATCTGGGTACTCTGTCCTGCCGGCACAAACCTCGAACTCTGGCGATATACCGTCAGATCATACTGATTCTCCTGCCTCATAGTCTGGATCTGCCGCATCGGTGCAAGGATCGTCCGGCGGCTCTTATGTGGTGCCAGCTTTCTCAGTCCTTCCGCTGTCGGGAGCTCCAGATTGACACTCATCCTATCCGCCAGATAACCAGTCTTTTCAATCAAAACCGGGGAAGCTCCCGGAATTGCTTTCACATGAATATAGCCCTCGAAATGGTATTTCGTACGGAGCAGATAGAGAGTCTGATAAAGAAGCTCCATCGTATAGTTCGGATTTTGCAGCACACCTGAGCTCAAAAATAATCCTTCTATATAATTACGCCGGTAAAATGCAATCGTCAGTTGACAGACCTCCTCCGGTGTAAACGAGGCACGCGGTACATCGTTGCTGCAGCGATTGATACAGTACTTGCAGTCATAAACACATTCATTGGTCAGCAGGATCTTCAAAAGGGAAATACACCTGCCGTCTGCCGAGAAACTGTGACAGATACCTGCTTCCGCACAGTTTCCGATTCCTGTGCCGCTGCCCTTTCGTTTGATTCCGCTGGACGTGCATGCCACATCATACTTCGCAGCATCACTTAAAATTTTCAGTTTATCAAGAATCCCAATATTTTCCTGTATTATCATGGTTCTTCCTTTCTCGAACTAATGTTCTCGAATATTTGTTTGTATTATAGCATAGGATTCTCCGAAATGCAAGCAAAAAGAACTGAAAATCCGAACATATTTTCTTATCAAAAAAAGAACAATGTATGCATAAGCAATTTGCTTCTTATACACACACTGTTCTTTATACGATTAGCAGATAAATTCTTACTCTTCTTCCTTTTTCACGCGATCCAACTGATGCAGTACCTCAAAGGCATCTGCCAGATACTGGTTTGCTGCTTTTGCAAAATCGCCTTTATCGGACAGTTCTGCCAGGGACGGATCAATCGGCATCTTGCCAAGCACTTTAAGATCCATTTTACCTGCAACTTCTTCGATATGACTCTCGCCAAATACGGAGATCTTCTTACCACAGTCCGGACATACCAGATAGCTGTAGTTTTCAACAATACCAAGGATCGGCACATTCATGCTCTTTGCCATATGGTATGCTTTCTTTACAATCATCTGAACAAGATCCTGCGGCGAGGATACGATCACGATGCCATCCAGCGGCAGAGACTGGAATACGGTCAGAGGCACATCACCGGTTCCCGGCGGCATGTCCACGAACAGATAGTCCAGTTCTCCCCAGATCACATCGGTCCAGAACTGTTTCACCATACCGGAAATAACCGGTCCTCTCCAGATAACCGGTGCTTCTTCATCCGGCATCAGCAGATTGATAGACATAACTTTGATATCATTTTCTGCCAGCGGCGGATAAATACCGTTGTCGTCCGCCTGAGCCGGTCCATGCAGTCCATACATTTTCGGAATGGACGGTCCTGTGATATCTGCATCCAGAATACCTGTGCGATAGCCCTTTTCTGCCATCAAGTTTGCCAGAGATGCCGTTACCATAGATTTGCCGACACCTCCTTTTCCGCTGACAACACCGATCACATGTTTCACCTTTGTATATTCATTTGAAGCCACCTGAAAACTTGTCGGTTTATTTTTTGATGGACATCCCTCGCAGCTTTCCTTGGTGCAGCTGCTGCTGCATTGTTTCTCAGCCATTTTCAAACCTCCTCATACAATCTTTTCTTTATCGTAACTGCTTTTGACAGTCATCATACAAAACCATGGAGAATCCTGTCTCTATGGGATTACCAGCTAACTATAACGCATTTTCTGAAGTATTACAACCTGCTATCAAAAAGCATAGTGAATGTTCCGTGCCTTTTTGATAAATAAGCATTTATACTTTAAATCTCCGCAAACGTATATCGCTGTCTGATTCCGGCAGTCATAATATCAAATACAAGACTTCCATCCGGAAGCACATTCTTTTCATATGTTACGTCTTTCCCTTTAAATTTATCCAGAATGAACTTTTCCGGGTCATCTGTACGTATCTCATCAATAAATACATCTCTCATCTGATTGTTTGCACATTTATTGAAAATTTCCCAGACTGTTTCATATTCCTTCATCACAGTTTCCTCTGCTTTCCAAAAGATATTCTACTATAATTATATTGTCTGCATTTTTCTTTTTTGCTTACCGATGGCATCCAGAATGCAGTCCGCTGCATGTGCCTTGCTCATAAGGTCAAATGCCTGCTCGCCTTCCTTCGTAATGATCGTGATCACGTTGGTCTCTGTGCCAAATCCGGCTCCTGCTGTTTTTAAGTTATTTGCAACGATCATATCCAGTTTTTTCTTTTCCAGCTTTTTCTTTGAATTTTCCACAACGTGCTCCGTTTCCATGGAAAATCCACATAAAAATGTTTTTTCGGTTCTGTTTTCCCCAAGATATTTCAAAATATCCTGTGTGCGGGTGAGGGCAATGCTCATTTCGCCATCGGATTTTTTGATTTTCTGATCTGAAACTTCACATGGACGATAATCTGCTACCGCTGCAGCCATGATCACGATATCCGCATCCGCTGCCTCTTCTTTCACTGCCTCAAACATCTGCTGTGCACTGTTTACTGAAACCATCTTCACAAAATGCGGCTCCTCCGCCTCTGTGTGTCCTTTTATGACCGTCACGGAAGCTCCACGCAGCATCGCAGCTTTCGCCAGTGCAAATCCCATTTTTCCGGTTGAATGATTGGTAATATAACGCACTGGATCAATTGCTTCCATCGTAGCTCCGGCACTGACCAGAACCTTCAGTCCTTTCATATCCTTTTCGCGTGCAATGCTCCGTACAATATGCTCGACCAGCAGCTTTTCTTCCGGAAGCTTGCCGATCCCGGAGTCACCGCAGGCAAGATGTCCGCTCGCTGCCTCCACGATTTCAAAGCCATAGCCCTGAAGACGTTTCATATTGTTCTGTACGATTGGATTGAGGTACATATTGCTGTTCATCGCCGGGGCAATGATCTTCGGGCAGGTGCATGCAAGTGCCGTCGTTGTCAGCATGTCATCCGCAATCCCGTTTGCAAGCTTTCCTATTATATTGGCACTCGCAGGGGCAACCATCAGCAGATCTGCCCTCTTTGCCAGCGAAATGTGCTCTACCTGGAACTGAAAATTCCGGTCAAATGTATCGATCAGACATTTATTTCCGGTAAGTGTCTCAAACGTGATCGGATTGATAAAATTAACTGCATTCTTCGTCATGATCACTTCCACATTACAATGCAGTTTCTTTAACATACTTGCCACATTTGCCATTTTATATGCTGCAATACTTCCTGTTATCCCAAGTATTACTGTCTTTCCTTCTAACATTTCAAAACCTCATGTTCTTTTTTAGTGTACTTTTTACATGATAACACACTTTTTGCATATTGTCAGCCTGCATGGAAAAATTACACAGTTTCCCTTGTCATTTAAAATTCGCTATGCTATGATACTGATGTTTATGAGCCAAGGAACAATGCACAAAACATTTTCTGTTTTTCATTTACCGGGCTACATTATTTTATATCTTCAGGAGGATTTTTATCATGAAAAAGGACACTCGATACCTGGTCAGTGTTGCACTTATGGCAGCGATCGTCATTCTTCTGGCTAATACACCACTTGGGATGATCCAGCTCCCGATCATTAAGGCGACAACTGTACACATTCCGGTTATCATCGGTGCGATTCTTTTAGGTCCGTCCGCCGGTGCTATTCTGGGAGCGATTTTCGGCATCTGTTCCCTGATCAGCAACACAACTGCCCCAACACTTCTTTCGTTTGCTTTTTCTCCGTTTCTGAGTACGACCGGACTTGCCGGTGTGGTAAAAGCAATCTGGATTTCTGTTGGATGCCGCATTATGATCGGCGTGATCTCAGGATGGCTGTGGATCTTACTTCGAAAACTGAAAGCGAATTCTTATTTTTCCCTTATCATCACCGGGTTCTTCGGTTCGATGGTAAATACAATTTTTGTTATGGGCAGTATTTATCTGCTTTTTGCCGGACAGTATGCAGCTGCCAAGGATGTGGCACGCACTGCTGTGTTTGGCCTGATCATGGGTACGGTTACTGCATCCGGTATCCCGGAAGCAATCGCAGCCGCAATCCTTGTCACTGTCATCACAAAAGCACTGTTGAAGGTTATTCCTAATCTTTCGAAAGTTTCTGCTAACTAAATCGCAGGCACATCTGCTGCACATGCTATGTGTCTTCGCAGAATGGAGGACATTTTGATTCTTGCAATTGACATTGGAAATACAAACATTGTGATCGGCTGTATTCGTGGGGAGGAAGTTCTCTTCACGGAGCGCCTTTCCACAAATACTACACATACCACACTGGAATATGCCATCAGTTTTAAAAATGTACTGGAAATTTATCAGATTGATGCAAAGGAAATCGAAGGTGCCATTATTTCTTCCGTTGTTCCGCCGATCACCAATCTGATCCGTGACTCGATCCATAAGATCACCGATGCGGAAGTCCTGATCGTCGGTCCCGGTGTAAAAACCGGTCTGAATATTCTGATGGATAACCCAAAAACACTGGGAAGTGACCTGGTTGTCAATGCAGTAGCCGGCATCAGTGAATATCCGGTTCCGTTGATTCTGATCGACCTTGGCACTGCAACCACCATTTCCGTAATCGACAATAAGAAAAACTACATCGGCGGCATGATCCTGCCTGGAATCCATGTTTCCACAGACTCCTTGACCAGCCGTACTTCACAACTGCCGCGTATCGGTGTAGAAGAACCTCGCCGTCTGATCGGCACCAACACCATAGACTGCATGAAGAGCGGTATGATCTACGGAAATGCATCCTGCCTGGATGGCATGATCCAACGTATTAATCGCGAACTTGGTGAAAAAGCAACTGTAGTTGCCACCGGAGGTCTTGCACGTTTTATCGTTCCACACTGCCTGGAACACATTGTTCTGGATGACGAACTGCTCTTAAAAGGTCTGAAATACATTTACTATAAAAACCGCAATCCACATCATGCCGGCTAAAAACATCCTTTAGAATAAATTGCTGCATATTGAGACCGAAATCTGCACCGTTCTGAATTGTTATACAAAAATATTTACAGTTCTTAAAAAAAATATTTACAGTTCTTAAAAAAAGTCATTGACAACTTCAGAAATATTTGATAATATATAAGGCGTGTCACGGACACGATACAGGGGATTGGTCAAATGGTATGACAGAAGTCTCCAAAACTTTTAGCGGGAGTTCGATTCTCTCATCCCCTGTTATAAAAACCGAAAGGTCTTAAAAGACTTTTCGGTTTTTTGCATATTCTGAACCTTGTATTTTCAGGAGGATTTCTTTTATATTAAATCATCAAACAATGCATATCGGTCTGCTATCCTGATACCTCTTTGCTGCTTGCAAGCGATGCTTTCGCCTGGACTTTCCATGCTGCTGATGTCCATTGCCATAATCGATGATCAGAATCATGCCTTGGAGCAGCTTGCAAAAGCAAACAGGAAATCGCTGCAAGACTTGAAATTTCAACCGTTCTTAACCCCTCTGTCACAGAATTGTCTTCCTATATTGAAATCAACCTTGCGATTCAGAAATTTCCTGAAATTATCAATGAATATTTTGATGCAGACCGTACTTATATTTTCGAAAACGATTTCACAAAAAATATTACCCGAAATACTTATGAGTACGTAAAAATTCTGGATGCCTGCCTTAACCGTAAAATAAACCAGACCGGTGTTGCGTAATTCCATGATACTAAATGAAGTCAGTGTTTCTGTTGGGTCTGTATATGGGAAAACAGAAGAAAATCTGGAAGAGATGCTCAAAGAAGCAGATCACAGAATGTATATAGAGAAAAAAAGCATCATCAGAAAACCAAATAAAAATTTACGGATGTTTTAGACTGTGCAAAGGAATCCGAAAACAAAAT
>OLQG01001504.1_pt1 | contig 14329 bp, 13 predicted proteins | sample 1672221 | NCBI WGS metagenome assembly OLQG01 (sample SAMEA3136660, study PRJEB25190) | human gut metagenome | biome: human gut; feature: human-associated habitat; material: faeces | place: Austria | collected 2013
ATTTTACTATCTCAAATATGCCGATTGCTTCCAGCCAGTATTGGAATTCAATCCATGGACGGGCACAGGGCGAGGCAGAGATGGACGAAGAAGGAAAACAGACCATGCGTGTACTTGCAAGAAATATGGTATTTCTGATGAAGAGTATCGCCTTGGGAAAAGAGAAGTTTGGCTTGCCGGAAACCGAAGAAAGAGTAGCAACACACTTTATCCGATAGAGAAGAAGATTATTAAAATGACAGGTGTATAAAGTTTGCAAATAAAAGTTGGGGAGGAAAGCAAGATGGCGAAAGATCAGAGATTTGAAAAGGTTTATTCACAGGGAATGCTGGAAACAACAGAAATTTGGGTAGATAAAAAGACTGGTGTAAACTATATATTTCACACCAGTGGAAATGCAGCAGGATTTACACCATTGCTGGACAGCGAAGGGAAACCGGTAGTTTCCTCTGTATGGGATAAATAATTTTCGATATTATATGGGAGATGCCACATGGAAAAGAAAAACATTGCTAATCTAAATGAATTAGAGTTTGTTATATTTTGCATTGAAAATATTGCATTAAAACTAAAGGTGAATGCAGAAGAGGTTTATATTGCATTGACAGAAAAGAGCAGTATTTTGAACGATTATATCGTCCCGGAATACGAAACGCTTCATACACAGAGTAAAGAATATATAGTGGATGATATTATTGAGGTTATGGAAGAACGAGGGGTTAAGATATGAAGGTATACCATGGTTCATGGATGGAGATTGCAGAACCAGATTTAAAACATTCCAGAACAGATGTAGATTTTGGAAAAGGATTTTATACAACTCCGCTTCGCGAGCAGGCCGTTAAATGGTGTGGAAAATTTAAAAGACGTGGTAAGCAAGGAATCGTTACAACATATGAATTTGATGAAAGCACGAGCAGTAGCTTAAAAATTTTAAGTTTTGATTCTTATTCAGAGGAATGGCTGGATTTTATTCTAAAATGCAGAAGAAAACAGGATAGCTCTGATTATGATATTGTAATGGGTGGTGTGGCTAATGATAAAGTATTTAACACGGTCGAATTATATTTTGATCATTTGATTGATAAACAAGAAGCAATCAAAAGGCTTCGTTATGAAAAACCTAATATGCAAATTTGTTTCCGAAGTGAGCGTGTACTGAAACAACTACATTTTGAAGGGAGTTTTGAAGTATGAATGCAAATCCGATTTTACTCCAAAAAAAATATGCAAGAATCGTTGAATTATTTGCCAGCAAAAAGAAAATTTCTATAGATAAGGCATTAGGGATTTTCTATCACTCAGAAGTATATCAGTTAATGCGGGATGGTATTTCGGATATGCATTGTATGAGTGACAGTTATCTTGAAAAAGAACTTGAAATGGAATGCGATAAAAATTAGAATAAACAGAAGTTTGATGGAAAACACCAGAAAGGAAAGCAAAATGGCGGAAAATCAGGATTTTGAAAAAGATTTTGTCAGACTGAAAAATGTTTCGAAGATCTACCGGATGGGTGAAGTTGAGATCCGTGCGGTTGACAAAATAGAATTTGCGATCGACAAAGGAGAGTTTGTGGTTGTGGTAGGGCCAAGCGGTGCCGGAAAAACAACGGTGCTGAACATTCTTGGCGGAATGGATACGGTGACTTCAGGGGATGTGCTGGTCGATGGAGAGAATATTGCCAAATATTCCCAGCGGAAGCTGACCGGATATCGCAGGGATGACATTGGATTTGTTTTCCAGTTTTACAATCTGGTGCCGAACCTGACAGCGAAGGAAAATGTAGAGCTGGCACTTCAGATCTGCAAGGAGCCGCTTGATGCGGTGCAGGTATTAAAAGAGGTCGGACTTGGAAAGCGTCTCGACAATTTCCCGGCACAGTTGTCCGGTGGTGAGCAGCAGAGAGTTTCCATTGCAAGGGCACTTGCAAAAAATCCAAAGCTTCTGCTCTGCGATGAGCCGACCGGAGCACTGGATTATCAGACCGGCAAAGCGATCCTCAAGCTTTTGCAGGATACCTGCCGGCAGAAAAAAATGACCGTGATCGTCATCACGCACAATTCGGCACTGACGCCGATGGCGGATCGTGTGATCAAGATCAAAAACGGAAAAGTATCGAAAATGTATCTGAACGAAAATCCAGAATCGATAGAAAACATAGAGTGGTGATAGAATGAAAAAACGTGCACTTCGAAAAGAATTTTTTATGGAGATTCGAAAAAGTCTTCCGAGATTTTTATCGATTTTGTTTATCGTGGCACTTGGAACGGCTTTTTATTCCGGTATTCAGTCGTCCTCACCGGATATCCGGTATTCCGGAGATGCGTATTTTGATGAAAACAAACTGCTGGATCTTCAGGTTAGCGGAACCATGGGACTGACAGAGAAAGATGTGGAAGCTCTGCAAAGTCTTCCGGAGATTGAAAAAGCAGAGCCATCTTATCTGAAAGATGTACTGACAGAACGGAATGGACAGAGAAAAGTACTGCGTATTTTGTCCATGCCGCAAAAGCTGAATCTGGTGACAGTGGAGGAAGGACAGTTTCCGGATCAAGAAGGTGAGTGTCTGTTGGATATCCAGTATGCGAACCAGAATGGGTACAGGCTCGGTGATACCTTTCAGATCAGTGAAGAACTGAAAAAAGACGAAGATGCGGCTTTAAAGACGGATACATTTACCATTAGCGGATTCTGCAGCAGTCCGCTCTATATTTCTTTCAGCCGCGGCAGCACCAATGTTGGAAATGGTGAGATTGCCGGATTTGTGTATGTACCGGAAGAAACATTTGCTGCCGATTGTTACATGCAGATTTATCTGGAGGTGAAGGGGGCAGAAGCACTTACTGCATATACGGATGATTATGAAAATATCATAGAGAAAGCAAAAACACAGGTAGAAAGCATCGAGCAGGAACGCTGCGATGCACGTTATGATGAGATAAAGGAAGAAGCACAGGAAAAAGTGACGGATGCCAGAGCAGAGCTTTCGGATAAAAAGAAAGAAGCGGAGCAGAAGCTTGCCGATGCCAGAAAAGAACTGGACGATGCCAGAAAAAAATTGGAGGATGGAAGGCAGGAGCTGGCAGATAAAGAAAAAGAACTGGCAGACGGAAAGAAAGCGCTGGCGGATAAAGAAAAAGAACTGGCAGATGCAAAGAGTCAGATCCAGGATGGTGAAAAAAAGCTGAAAGAAGCGGAAGAAACGCTTTCAAAGAAAGAATCAGAATTTCAGAAACAGAAAAAAGCAGCACAGAAAAAGATTGCGCAGGGAGAAAAAGAACTGGCAGAAGGTCAGAAAACCCTGAAAAAGAATAAAAAAGCCTTTGAACAGCAAAGAGCAGAATTTGAGCAGCAAAAGCAGAGTTATCTGAGCAGTCTTGCACAGTATGAACAGAATCTTGCGGAATATGAGCAGAATAAAAAACAGGGGATTCCGGAGAGTGTGCTTGCACCGGCAAAGGCACAACTGGATGCAGCAAAAGTGCAGTTAGATGCAGCCAGAGCACAGATCAGTGCAGGAGAACAGCAGATTTTCCAGGCAGAAGCACAGTTAAGCAGTGCAGAGGATAAGCTGAATGAAAATCTGGATAAGCTTGCACAGTCAAAACAGAAGCTTGAGTCGGGAGAAGCAAAGTTAAAGAAAGCGAGAAAAGAACTGACAGCTCAGAAGAAAAAACTGAATGATTCCAAAGCACAGATCACAGATGGAGAGCGTCAGATATCCGATGCAAAGAAAGAGCTGGCAGATGGTGAAGTAAAAATCGCCGATGCCAAAAAGACCATCGAAAAGAATGAGAAAAAGCTTGCAAAAGGCGAACGCAAGTATGAAAAAGCCAAAACAAAGGCAGATAAAAAGATTGCAAAAGCAGAGAAAAAAATTGACGATGCACAGAAAACGGTGGATGATCTCAAAAAGCCGGAATGGACGGTCGGAGACCGCAGTGATGTGCTGGAGTACACCAATTATGGGGATAATGCCATACGCATGAAAAATATAGGAGAAGTCTTTCCGGTCATTTTCTTTCTGGTGGCAGCACTGATCAGTCTTACTACGATGACGCGAATGGTCGAAGAAGAACGTACTCAGATCGGAACGATGAAAGCACTGGGCTACAGCAAAGCGGATATTGCGGCAAAATATCTGCTCTATGCACTGTTTGCGACGATGGGCGGAAGTATCTTTGGTATCCTGATCGGTGAAAAAATCCTGCCGTATATCATCATACGGGCATATGGGATCATGTATTTACATATGAATACGATTCGTATTCCATATAATATGAAATTTGCACTGATCGCGTCAGGAGCAGCCGTTTTCTGTACGATGATTGCTACCCTGGAGGCATGTATCCGGGAACTGCGCGCATGGCCGGCGGTTCTGATGCGTCCGCCTGCACCGAAGCAGGGAAAACGTGTCTGGATTGAAAAGATTCCATTTTTATGGAAACATTTAAGTTTTACCTGGAAATCTACGGTACGGAATCTGTTTCGTTATAAGAAACGTTTCTTTATGACGATTATCGGAATCGGCGGCTGTATGGGACTTCTGCTTGTCGGCTTCGGACTGCGTGATTCCATCATGGATGTGGCGATTCTGCAGTATCAGGATATACAGATATACGATGGCATGGTGATTCTGGATGAGGATGCAGATCAGGAAGAACAGGACAAATTGCAGCAGGAACTGGCAGATGATGACAGTGTGGAAGCATTTGCAGAAGTTTCCATGAAAAAAGTAGAATTTGCATCCGGAAACTCCAGACTGGATGTGTATCTGATGGTGGTTCCGGATGATGTGCCGATCGATGAATTTGTGAAATTCCGCAGCAGAACCACAAAAGAAGCTTATGAACTGGATGAGCAGGGTATGCTCCTGACTGAAAAAGCCGGAAAACTGCTTGGAGTCTCTGCCGAGGATTCGCTGGAGATGACCGGAGAAAACCGTGGTGTGGCAATCCCGGTCAGCCACATATGTGAAAATTATATGTCGCATTTTGCATATATGACAGATGGCATGTACCGCAGGCTTTATGGAACTGCACCGGAGTATAACAGTATTCTTTACCGTGTGGCGGAGCGCGACGAGAAAGTGGCAGAGAAAGCAGGAGAACGTGCCATGCAGATGGATGCGGCACTGAGTGTTACCTATACTGGCAATACAAAGAACCAGCTTGACAATATGCTGACTGCACTTGATTCTGTTATTGTTGTGCTGATCCTTTCCGCCGGTATGCTGGCATTTGTGGTGCTGTATAACTTAAACAACATCAATATCAATGAACGTAAACGAGAGCTTGCAACCATCAAGGTGCTTGGATTTTATGACAGGGAAGTAGCGGCTTATGTTTACCGGGAAAATATTCTGCTGACCATACTTGGAAGTATTTTCGGAGCATTTCTTGGTATGCTGCTGCACCGTTTTATCATTGTGACGGTGGAAGTGGATCTTTGTATGTTCGGACGAAATATCAGCCTGCTTAGTTATGCGGTATCAGCACTGATAACCTGTGGATTTTCCATCCTGGTAAATGGTGTGATGTATTTCAAACTGAAAAAGATCGATATGGTAGAATCACTGAAAAGTGTGGAGTAAAAACGGATAAAATATAAAGCATAAGGAGAATGGAACTATGTATTTGCCGGAGGCATTTCAGAAAAAAATGAAAGCAATTTTGGGTGAAGAGTATGATGATTTTCTGGCTGGATTTGAGAAACCGCGTCATTATGGCCTGCGTGTAAATACAGCAAAGATCACCGTTGGGGAATTTAAAGAACTGGCGCCCTTTCATCTGACACAGATTCCTTGGGTAGAAAATGGATTTTATTATGAAGAGGAAGATGCACCGACCAGACACCCGTATTATTATGCAGGACTTTATTATCTTCAGGAGCCGAGTGCGATGACGACGGCTTCGAGACTTCCGGTAGATCCAGGGGAGCGTGTGCTGGATCTGTGTGCCGCCCCGGGCGGCAAAGCTACGGAGCTTGGTGCAAAACTCTCCGGTGAAGGACTTCTTGTGGCGAACGACATCAGTTCTTCGAGGGTAAAAGCTCTTCTGAAAAACATCGAAGTGATGGGGATTCCGAATTCCTTTCTTTTAAATGAAGTGCCGGCGAAGATCGCCGAACAGTTCCCGGCATATTTTGACAAAATTCTGGTGGATGCTCCCTGCTCCGGAGAGGGCATGTTCCGCAAAAATCCGGAGGCGGCACGCGTCTGGACGGAGGATAAGCCGCTGGAATGTGCAAAAATGCAAAGGGAGATCGTAAAACAGGCGATTTCCATGTTAAAACCGGGCGGCATGATGATCTATTCGACCTGTACCTTTTCACCGGAAGAAAATGAGCAGATCGTCGCATGGATTTTGCAGGAATTTCCGGAAATGAATCTGATACCGATGAAAGGATATGAAGGATTTTCCAAAGGCAGACCGGATCTTGCGAACGGCAATCCGGAGCTTAGGAAATGTGTGCGTATCTGGCCGCACCATATGGACGGGGAAGGTCATTTTGTGGCATTGATGCAGAAGAAAAGAGTGCCGGAAAGGGATGATATATTATCAGGAAAAGCAGAGTATATTCCGGAAGCAGACGAAGAACAGGCAGATCGTGATAACGCAAAAAGGAAAAAGAAAAAAGCAAAAAGAGGACGAAAAAATCAGCGGGAGGGCAATAAAGCGGAAGGATGCACCAGACAGGAGAGGATCGTTCTGGAGAGCTTTTTTGCGGATGTAAAGTCTGAGGTTGACTGGAAACGCATCGAGGTGCGAAAAGGATTTGCCTATTACCTGCCAAAAGGTGTGGAGGGCAAAAAAAATCTGCTCTTTGTGCGAAACGGACTGTATCTCGGGGAAATACGCAAAGAGCGTTTTGAGCCGTCGCAGGCATTTGCAATGGTATTGCAGAAAAAGGAATTTGCCTCCAGTATTGATTTTCCGTCAGACGATGAGAGAGTGATCCGCTATCTGAAAGGGGAAACAGTGGATGTCTCAGATCTCGAATGTGGAAAAAACAAAGGCTGGCAGCTTGTCTGTGTGGATGGTTATCCGATCGGATGGGGAAAACTGGTAAATGGCATATTAAAAAACAAATATCTTTCTGGATGGAGAATGAACGCAAACATATAGAAGGATACAAGAGGTGGAAAAGGAAAGTACTATGTACGCATCCGATGCTATAAGATCATAGACGGACAGAAGCATTTTGGATCTTACAGAACAAGAAAAGCAGTCCGTGTAAAATAAAGCAGATTTAGGGAGGAACATGGCGATGAAAAAAGTATTATGTGCAATATTCCTGTTTGTGGCAGGTATGTTGTGTTTCCGGCAGAATGTGATGGCGGCCGGAGCAGCAACCGTTACGGTAAAAGGCGATACCTTAAATGAAAACAGTACAGACTGGAAAGTAACCTGTGCGATAAGCGGTGATGCAAAGATTACAAACGGCAAGATACGTGTGACTTACGACGGAAGCAAATTGAAGCTGGTTTCAGCAGCTGCCGGTTCTCTGATCAGCAATGCACTGCCAAGCATCAATGATCCGTTAACAGGAAACAAGCAGGAAGGCGAAGTGGTTCTGGTATTTGCTTCCGCTTCGGAGATGGATGCAAATGGTGAACTGTTACAGCTTACGTTTCAGGCAGTCTCCGGACAATTGAAAAGCGGTGATGCCATTACTGTATCAGCAGCAACAGAAGAACTGGCAGATAATACAGAAAACATCAGCGTGACAGATGTGCCTCTGAATGTAACGGTCGGAAGCAGTACAGACAATATCTCCGTAAATGGAACGGATCATGGAAGCGGCACAGTTTCCACAGAGGAGCAGACAAGAGGTTCGGGCAGCAGCACTGTGCAGAGTCAGACGAATGCCGGAATCGAGACACCGGAGACTTCTGCAAATGCAGGCACCGGAAATGTATCTCAGGGCAGCAGTACATCCGGCACAGCTCCCGGATCCCAGACAACTGGAAACAGCAGCAATTCTGCCTCTTCCACGCAGAGTGAGACGACACAGACAGTCCGGTCTGCAAAGACAGGGGATAACACGAACGTCCTGCGTCCGCTTATTATAGCAGTGATCGCACTGCTGGTGTTGGCAGGTGGATTTATATGGTCAAAGAAAAAGAAATAAGAACAAAAAAGGAGGCACGCGGATCATCTGCGTGCCGTCTTGCGGAAAAAATCTGAAAAAGAAAAAACAGGATACCAGAAAAACATTATGGAAGCAGATTTCCGAGGCGGATATGTTTCTGAAGAATCTCATCGATTACTTCAAATAATTTCACAGAGCCATCTTTGGTCTTGCTCTGCCGCCCGTATACCTGCGCTGCCGTTACCTGATGTTCCCGCCAGTCACCGCCGCCATTGCTGTTGTTGAGCATGAGAGGCTGTAAGTTGTCCATGGCATGGGCAAAGCGGGATTCCGGTGTTTCATTTGATTCAAACTCATCAAACAGGGCAGACAGTTCTTTTTTCTGGTCTTCCGGAAGCAGCGAGAAAATCCGTTCTTTTGCAGCTTCTTCTCTTTCTTTCTGGGTTTTCAGCCCTTCGGCATCATAGGCATAGGTATCGCCTGCATCGATCTCCACAATGTCATGGATCAGGCACAGGATCATTACGCGTCCGATATTGACTTTTTCGTTAGCGTATTCTTTCAGAAGATATGCCATGATCGCCATGTGCCATGCATGTTCAGCATCATTTTCCCTGCGTCCGTGTCCGGATAAATGTGTCTGGCGCAGAATGTTTTTTTCTTTGTCGATTTCCAGTGCAAAGTCCAGTTGTTTCTGTAAGCGTTCGTTCATATGAAATCCTCCCATGGTTGAAGTAAAAGCTATTGTGGATATTATACACCTGTTTCGGGTATTGGGATAGAGTGATGCAAAACAAAAACAACAGGATACGGTTTCTCTTCTTCGTGCAGCAGCAGAAATGGAAAGTTTTCCAGAAGAAGATGCAGCAAGTGCAGATGTGAATGATGATGGCATGGTGGACACCACGGATGCAGTTTTGCTCCTTCGTTATACATCGGAACAGATCAGTGGATTCTGAATTGGAAAATGAAAAAATAAGGAAAAAACGGACAGCGGGAGAAAAACTTCCGCTGTTTGTTTGTGAAGAACAAAAATGTTTGACTATTCAAAATCCAACGTTTATAATAAAACAGAAACAAAGCAAAAGAAACGAAAAAGGTTTCACATTATCAAAGGAGAAAAAGAAGGATCATGAAAAGTGAAACAAAAGACAAAAGTGTTTTTTGGATGACAGTCTGCGCACTGTTCTTTTTCTGTTTTATGCCGATCCGTGCATATGCAGCAGAACAGCAGCTCTCTTACATCGAAAAACTGTATGTAACGGTGAGTTACGGAAGTGGTGACACACAGACAGAACAGAAAGTAAACTGGCAGTATGCTGATAAAGATGGTTATTATCTGTGTATGCCGGCCGGAGCAGATCTAAGCAATGTAAAGCTGCATTTTACAGAAGGAAACAGCACTGGAGCAGAAGTTACGGAAGATACCGAAAGTTATGTGATGGCAGGAGGTCAGAAAGTCCATTGCGGAGAGACACTGGATCTTTCCGGAAAGAGCACACTGCAGATTTCCCTTTCAGGAGGCAGAAGTAAGACAGTCAATATCATACAGTCTGCAGAGATTCCGGCGATGTTTATCCAGACGGCATCAGGTACACTTGATAAGATCCATGCGAATAAAGCCAACAAGGAAGCAGGTACGATGGCTCTGGTAAAAGCAGATGGCAGCGTAGATTTTAACGGCGATCTGAAACAGATCAAAGGCCGCGGAAATTCAACATGGGATTTTGCTAAAAAACCTTACAATATCAAACTGAAAACTTCTTCCGATCTGCTTGGCATGGGAAAAGGAAAAGGCTGGTGTCTGCTTGCCAATTATACCGACCGTTCCCTGCTTCGAAACCGTATCGTTTATAATCTGGCAGAAGAAGCGGGTATTCCATTTACCATGGACAGCCGCAATATTGATCTCTACATCAACGGAGACTATATGGGATCTTATCTTATCACAGAAAAGATAGAGATCGGAAAAACCAGAGTCAATATCACAGATCTGGAAGCCGCTACAAGTGAAGCGAATGGTGGTGCAGATCTTGCGGATTACGAGCAGAAGAGTAAGAACGACAGCAACGAATATCAGGAAGGTCATAGAAAATGGGTGGATGTTCCAGAAGATCATAATCCGGCAGATATCACAGGAGGATATCTGTTGGAAATGGAACTGCCGGAGCGTTACAAAGATGAGATCAGCGGTTTTGTGACCACGGGCGGCCAGGCGGTTACTATGAAATGCCCGGAATGTGTATCGAAAGCCCAGATTGACTATATTGCTGATTTTTACCAGAAAGTGGAGGATGCCCTGTATTCAAAGGATGGATATTATACAGATGGCGATGGAAACAGACATCCGCTTTCTAAGTATGTAGATATCGAGTCTTTGGCACGGATGTACCTGATTCAGGAATTTTCCATGAACCTGGATTCCGGGATCACCAGTTTTTATTTCTATAAGGATTCTGATATAACCGGAGATGGAAAACTTCATGCTGCACCGGTATGGGATTTTGATGTAGCACTTGGAAACTATCCGTCACGTGATGGCACAAACCTGCAAGATCCGACACAGTGGTGGGCAAGACATTCTGCCATGTACGGTAACAGCAGCAAGTATAATGTGATGGCACAGGCAGCACAGAATACAGAAGTATGGGCAAAAGTAAAAGAACTGTGGCAGAGCGAATTTATGCCGGCAATCAAAGTTCTGCTGGGAGAATCAACGGATTATGAAGCAACGAAGATCAAATCCCTGGATGCCTATAAGGCAGAAGTTTCTGCATCCGCAGCGATGAACTTTATCCAGTGGCGTGATCTGCTGGAGAATCCGTGGAATCACAGTGCAGAAAGCTTTGTAAATACCGGAACAACGTATGATGCAAACATTGAGTATCTGAGAAAATTTATGACACAGAGACGCAATTTTATGAACAGCAATTTATCGGAAAATGGAGGAACCAATCCGGATCCGGCTCCTTTTGCAAAAACGGTGGAGATCGGAGACGATACTATTTTCCGTGCTGCAGAAAACATCAGCAGTTCCTATGGAGATGTAAAAGTGGAAGAAACAAGCGATGAAGGCGGCGGAGAAAGTCTTGGATACTGTAACCAGGGAAGTTATACGGTTTACAAAATAAAAGTAAACAAAACAGGCACTTATAAAGTAACAGCACGTGTGGCATCTTCTGATGGAAGCGGAGGATTTGCTGTTTATGTGGACAGTGATAAGCAAGCGGCACGTTTCCGTGCAGTCAATACCGGAGCATGGCAGACATGGGCAACAACAGAAGAGCAGACCGTTTCGCTGGAAGAAGGCGAACATGAGATGCGTATCTACTTTACCGAGAGCGGCATGAATCTGAACTGGCTGCGTTTTGTGAGAGATACCAGTAAGGATCCGGTCGATCCGACACCGACTCCGGATCCAACACCGACTCCAACACCGGATCCATCCAAACCATCACAGGATCAGAATAACAACAGCAATACCAATCAGGGCAGCACTCAGAATACTACACAGAATACTACACAGAATACTACACAGGATACTACACAGAATACTACACAGGATAATACACTGCCTGCAAAGGGAACAATCCTTCAGGATGCAGCCGGTATTCTGAAATATCGTGTGACGAAAGCAGATGCAAAAAATGGTACAGTGGAAGTTGCCGGAGTTTTAAAGAAAAAAGCGGCCGTTACGATTCCGTCAACGGTAACGATAGACGGCATCACTTACAAAGTAACCGGAATTGCAGAAAAAGCATTTCGGAATAACAAAACGATCAGGAGCGTTGTGATTGGTGCAAATGTGAAATCTATCGGCAAGCAGGCTTTTGAAAAATGTAAAAAACTTTCTTCCATTACATTCAAAGGAAAGAAAGCACCTGACATTGGCAAAGCAGCTTTTAAAGGCATCAAGAAGAAAGCGAGTGTTCAGGTGGCGGACAGTATAAAAAAAGGCCAGGTCAAAAAATTGCAGAAACGCATGAAAACCGCAGCACCTTCTGTAAAGATTACCTATAAGAAAAAATGACCGTTCGTTTTTAAATAAAGAATAGTAAGAAACATGCCATAGCATACAGAAAATGATTTTCTGTATGTTATGGTTGTTTTTCTTTTACGGAAAGTGTGGTAGTATAGTGGTGAAATGAGAGGAAAAATAGGCGGTGGAACAGTTTATGGCGGTTGAAGAATGAAATTTCAGGAGACAATGAAAGGATGGAGTATACGGAGAAAAAGTATAACAGAATATGTAAAAGGAGGCATCTTATGAAGAACATAAACTGGGCGGTACTTGGTACAGGTGTGATTGCAAATGAAATGGCAGTTGCCCTGAAAAAGAATGGAAAAAATATCTATGCAGTTGGCAATCGAACCCATGAAAAAGCGGTCGCTTTTGCTGAAAAATATGGCATCGGCAAAGTCTATGCAGATTATAATGAAATGTTTACCGATCCTGACGTTGATGTGATCTATATTACGACACCGCACAATACCCATCTGAGTTTTATGAAAAAGGCCATTGAAAATGGCAAGCATATACTGGTAGAAAAATCAATTACACTCAACAGTGACGAACTGAAGGAAGCATTGGCGCTTGCAGAAGAAAAGGACGTTATTGTCGGAGAGGCAATGACAATTTTTCATATGCCGATTTATAAAAAACTGAATGAACTTCTGGAGAGCGGTGTACTTGGAAAAGTAAATCTGATCACGATGAATTTCGGAAGCTTCAAAGAGTACAATATGAGCAGCCGCTTCTTTAACCGCAAGCTTGCCGGCGGTGCGATGCTTGATATTGGTGTTTATGCACTTTCTTTTATTCGCTGGTTTATGGATTCGAAACCGGATCAGTTGTTGTCACAGGTCAAGCCGGCACCGACGAAAGTGGACGAGCAGGCAGGATTATTGCTGATGAATAAGCAAGGTCAGATGGCATCGGTTATGCTTTCCCTCCATTCCAAACAGCCAAAACGCGGCATGGTTTCCTGTGAAAAGGGTTACATAGAAATCATGGAATATCCAAGAGCCTGGGAAGCAAAAATTACTTATACAGAAAGCGGGAAAACAGAGATTATCAAAGCCGGTGAAAATGCAGATGCACTTGCATACGAACTGGCAGATATGGAAAAAGCAATAAACGGCGACGTATCCTGTATGCATCTGGATTATACAAAAGATGTCATGGATATGATGACAGAATTTCGGAGATCCTGGGGATTTACCTATCCGGAAGAGGAAAAATATATTCCGAGCCAGCGGAAAAAAAGTCAGGAACGATAGTTAAAAAATATTTGAGGAGAGAGCATGAAAGAACAGATAAAAAATTCAGGAAGTTTTGCAGGGTTTTCCGGAAATCAGTTGAAAATGTTTGCAATCATTGCCATGGCAGCAGATCATCTGGCATGGACACTCTGTCCAGGTTATGCACATAAAGAAGGGTGGATTCTGCTGATCCATTTTTGTGGCAGGCTGGCGGCACCTGTGATGTGGTTTATGATTTCGGAAGGTTATGAACATACCGGAAATTTCAGAAAATATCTGCAGAGATTATTTGTGTTTGCCGTCATTTCACATTTTGCATACAATTTTTGTTTTGGAATTTCGGTCATACCGTTTCAAGATTCTATATTAAATCAGACCAGTGTAATCTGGGCACTATTTTGTGCGGCATTGGCTTTGTATGTAGATGACGATGAAAAAAGGACATTTCCGCTTCAGAACTGGCAGAAGACAGTGCTGATTATTTTACTGTGCGTTCTGGCCTTTCCATCTGACTGGTCCTGTTTTCCGGTTCTTTGTACATTACATATCCATAAAAATCGTGGAAATCTCAAAAAACAGGTTCTTGGCATGATGGCGTATATTACAATGTATGTGGCAGTATGGTGTCTGGCAATTGATGCTGTCTATGGGCTGATCCAGTACGGAATTATTATTGTCTGGCCATTTATGCATTTTTATAATGGTACAAGAGGAAAATGGAAAGGCATGAAATGGTTTTTTTATTTCTTCTATGCAGGACATCTGATTCTGTTGGGAGTGGTGAGGATTTTGTTGTATGGGAATATAGCAACGATTACGGGATAAATAAGAATTTATGGTGATTTCCTGGCAGGTGTAAGGAATAGAAATGCAGAGCATTTTATCAGGATGCTGTCAGCGAAAGAACAGCAGAGCATGTGCAAATGAACGAATTCCCCGAAGGCACGCTCTCGCTACCTCACATTGGCAG
>OLQG01001513.1_pt1 | contig 14288 bp, 7 predicted proteins | sample 1672221 | NCBI WGS metagenome assembly OLQG01 (sample SAMEA3136660, study PRJEB25190) | human gut metagenome | biome: human gut; feature: human-associated habitat; material: faeces | place: Austria | collected 2013
AGCATCTGCCGTACCTCGCTCGCCGTATCGGCACTTAGAATTATGCGGTATTGCCCTAAGTTGCCACCATAAAAATTATTCCCCGGCAAATACTTCATCTGTCATATTGCCCGCCGCGTCAAACAGCGCCACGCGGAAGCTGCCCGCCCCGGCGGCATGGTCCTCAGCCTGCTCGGCGCAGGCTTTCCAGAACCGTGCGGCCTGCACGGCAGCGGTAAAGGCATCCCCCGGCTGCACGGCGGCAAACGCCCCGCACAAAACGGAAAGCATACACCCCGCCCCCGTCACGGTGCGCATCCGGTCGCTGCCGCCGCGCACGGTGCAGAGCAGCTGCCCATCGGCAATCAGATCCTCGGTGCCGGAAAGCAGCACCACACACCCCAGCTTTTGCGCCAACGCTGCGGCCAGCCCGGCGGGCGCTTTTGGGGCGGTCAGACTGTCCACCCCGTGCTCGCTGCCGCCAAGGCCCAGCAGGGCGGCGGCCTCCCCGGCGTTCACCCGCACAATGGCGGGCTGCACCTGCTGCAAAAGGTTCTGGATGTTTGCCAGCCGCCAGGGGCTTGCGCCCACGCCCACCGGGTCCAGCACAACAGGGATGCTGCGGCGGTTTGCCGTGGCACCGGCGGTGCGGGCGGCGGTGAACTTGGCTTCGTCCGGGGTGCCGGTGTTCAGCACAACGGCGCTGGCCAAAGCGGCAATGTCGGCCATTTCCTGCGGGGCCTGGGCCATGATGGGGCTTGCCCCGATGGCCAGCGCCAGGTTGGCGCAGTCGTTGGCAGAAACAATGTTGGAAATGCAGTGCAGAAGCGGGTGCTGCGCCCGGATGGCAGCCAGCGGTGCGGATACGGACATAAATACAAACCTCGTGTTACTTGTTCAGGGCGTTCTGCATGGATTTCAGGGTGCTGTTCTTTTCCAGTGCAAACAGGATGATACCGGCAATGATGGAACCGCCCACGGTGGAAACCAGGAACGGCACAATGTAGGCATAAAACGCAATGTCACCGGCGGCTTTGCCCATAAACAGGATAGCGACCGGCCATGCCAGCAAACCGCCGATGATGCCGGTACCGAACACCTCACCGATCAAAGTGGGCAGAAGCTTGTGGGTTTTGTGGTAGACAATGCCGCACAGCAAAGCGCCGCACATGCTGCCAGGGAACGCCATCAGGCTGCCAAGGCCCAGCAGGTTGCGCAGCAGGCTGGCCACAAATGCGGCACCAACGCCGTACCAGGGCCCCAGCAGAACGGCGCACAGTACATTGACCATGTGCTGCACCGGCGCGCACTTGCTGCCAAATACAGGGAAAGAAAACATGCTGCCAACAACAGCAACGGCACACAGAACACCGGCCAGAGCCAGCTTTTTGGTATTGGACTTTTTCATATCGAGTACTCCTTTTTCAATATAACAAAAAAGCGGAAGGCTGCCGCAGGCATCTGCCGTCAGCCGCCTTGTACGGGCGCAGCGGGCAAACACTTCTCCCCGCTGTTCGGTCGAAGCTTGCTGGCTTCCTCTCACGCCGGAACACGGCTTCCCATCGCTGAATCACAAAGCTCCGGGCGCTCCCCCGCAGCTTCGGGCACAATGCCTGGTTTCCTTCCTTTCCCCTAAGGCGGCCCAACGGGCCGGCCCTGATATGATACAAAAAAGCAGGGGCCCAACGCGGAGCCCCTGCAAAAAAGACAGAACAAAACAGTTGAAAGTCTTCCTACGGTGGCATGGTCCACATCAGGTATTAAGGGTCGAAGCAGCGCTTCCTCTCAGCCAAAAAGGCTCCCCTGATTTCGTTACCCATCATAAACACTTGCGGGAATTTTGTCAAGGTCTTGTTTTTATCCGCAAAAAGGGGTATGATAGTACCCGTTATGGGGAGCCACTATGGCTGAGAGGGAACAATCGGTTCCGACCCGATGAACCTGATGTGGGTAATGCCAACGTAGGGAGAATGCAACATTCGTGTACAAAACGGGTGCGCCTTTTTCCGGCGCGCCCGTTTTTTGTTTTGCCTTTTTTGGAGGTTTTGTTTATGAAAGTTCTGCCGCAGCAGCTGCGCCTGTACGCTGTGACCGACCGCACCTGGCTGAACGGCCGCCGCCTTGCCGATGTAGTGGCCCAGGCCATTGACGGCGGGGCAACCTTTGTGCAGCTGCGGGAAAAATGCCTGGACGAACACGACCTGCTGGCCGAAGCCGAGGAACTGTCCGCCCTGTGCCACTTCCGTCATGTGCCGTTTGTGATTGATGATAATGTCGAAGTTGCTTTGGCAGCCGGGGCGGATGGCGTGCATGTGGGCCAGAGCGATATGGCCGCTAAGCGCGCCCGCGCCCTGCTGGGGCCGGATAAGATTTTGGGCGTATCGGCCCATAACGCTGCCGAAGCGCTGGCCGCCCAGGCCGACGGCGCGGACTACCTTGGCTGCGGCGCGGCCTTTGTGACCGGCACCAAGCTGGACGCCCACCCTGTTACTGCTGAAACCATGCGCGCGGTAACGGCGGCGGTCAACATCCCCGTTGTAGCCATCGGCGGCATTGACGCCGCCAACCTGCTGCAGCTGCAGGGCAGGGGGCTGGCCGGTGTGGCCGTTGTCAGCGCCATTTTTGCCCAGGCCGACCCCTGCGCTGCCAGCCGGGAACTGTACCGCCTGGCCGGGCAGTTATAATATGACCTTGCAGCTTTGGGGTGTTCGATACATCCTATCGCTGTTGGTGCGCTGTGCATTGGGGGCACCACCTTGCACGGCGGATATTTTTACCTGATGCTGAACCACGCCCGATACGGGCAACAGGAGGAAAAACATGAGAACAGCATTGACAATCGCTGGCAGTGACTCCAGCGGCGGCGCCGGAATTCAGGCCGACATCAAAACCATGACGATGAACGGCGTGTTTGCCATGAGCGCCATCACCGCCCTGACCGCCCAGAACACCACTGGGGTAACCGGCATCCTGAATTCAACGCCGGAATTTTTAGCGCAGCAGCTGGATGCCGTGTTTACGGATATCTACCCGGATGCTGTCAAGATCGGTATGGTCAGCTCCCAGGAGCTGATCCGCGTGATCGCCCAAAAGCTGCGGCAGTACGGCGCAAAGCATATCGTGGTGGACCCTGTGATGGTGGCAACCTCCGGCGCAGCCCTGCTGGAACCGGACGCAGTTACCGCGCTGGAAACTGAGCTTTTGCCCCTGGCGGAAGTCATTACCCCCAACATCCCCGAAGCGGAGATCCTGTGCGGCCACAGCATTAAGACGGCTGCCGATATGGAAAACGCCGCTAAAGAGATTAGCCAGAAATTTGGCTGCAATGTGCTGTGCAAGGGCGGGCATAACCTGAACGATGCCAACGACCTGCTGGTGCTGACCGATGGCAGCGCCGCCTGGTTCAACGGCCAGCGCATTGATAACCCCAACACCCACGGCACCGGCTGCACCCTGTCCAGCGCCATTGCCTCCAACCTGGCAAAGGGCTATGATCTGGAAACCGCTGTGCGCCGCGCCAAGGCGTATATTTCTGGCGCATTGGCCGCCATGCTGGACCTGGGCCATGGCTCCGGCCCCATGAACCACGCCTTTGCATTGGATAACGAGTGGAGCAAGGAGGCCGAAGCATGAAAAAGACTTCTGTATTCCAAAACAGCCTGATCTGGTTCGGCGCTGGTGTTTCCATTGCTGAGATCCTGACCGGCACTTACTTTGCCCCCCTCGGCATGGCCAAGGGCTTTGCCGCAATCCTGCTGGGCCATCTGATCGGCTGCACCATGATGTTCTTTGCCGGTCTCATCGGCGGGCGCACCGGGCTTTCCGCCATGGAAACCTCCAAGCTCAGCTTTGGCAAAAAGGGCAGCCTGTGGTTTGCTGCCCTCAACGTGCTGCAGCTGGTCGGCTGGACAGCCATCATGATTTATGACGGCGCGCTGGCGGCAAACGGCATTGCCGGTGTGGGTGCCTGGCTGTGGTGTCTTGTTATCGGCGCATTGATCCTGGTCTGGATCCTGGTGGGCTTGACCGACTTGGGCCGCATCAACCAGGTGGTTATGGTGCTGCTGTTCGTGCTGACCCTTGTCATGTGCAAGGTCATCTTCTTTGGCGGCAACGGCATTATGACCGCGCAGGATGATTCCCTCAGCTTTGGCGCTGCCGTGGAGCTGGCCGTTGCCATGCCGCTGTCCTGGCTGCCGCTCATCAGCGATTACACCCGCGAAGCCGAAAAGCCCTTTGCCGCTACCCTGGCCAGCACTGTTACTTACGGCGTTGTTTCCTGCTGGATGTACCTCATTGGCATGGGCGCTGCCATCTATACCGGCCAGAGCGATATCGCCCAGATCCTGCTGCAGGCTGGCCTTGGAGTGGTCGGCCTGCTGATCGTGGTGTTCTCTACCGTCACCACCACCTTCCTGGATGCTTGGAGCGCCGGTATCTCTGCCGAGACCATCGCCCCCAAGTTCAAGGGCAAGCAGGTCGCTTTGATCGTGACCGTCATTGGCACCGTGGGCGCGATTGTTTTCCCCATGGATGATATCACCGATTTCCTGTACCTCATCGGCTCTGTGTTTGCCCCGATGATCGCCGTGCAGATTGCCGATGCTTTTATCCTGCATTCGGATGCTTCCGCCAAGGAGCTTTCCGCTTCCCGCATGATCATCTGGCTGGTGGGCTTTGTGATCTACCGCATCTTGATGAACATTGACTTTGTGCTGGGCAATACCCTGCCGGATATGCTCATCACCATGTTCATCACCGTGGTGTGGGGGCTGTGCGTGGAAAAGAACAAGAGCAAGGCATAAAATAAGAAATCCCCATAAAATGCAAAAGCAGAGCTGTCAAAAGCTCTGCTTTTTTCGTATACACGCCAAATGGTATTTTATCCCTGTAGGGCGGGATGCCCTCATCCCGCCGCGGAGAAAGCTTGCCGATTATGATAAACGCTGCAAATGATTTGTAGGGGACGATGCTTGCATCGTCCCGCTGCCGGGCCTTGCCGTATATTCCATTATTTGTTAGGCTCTGCGTGTGGAACCACCCCTCAGTCACCTGTGGTGACAGCTCCCCTCAAAGGGGAGCCAATCTCTTTCTTTTAGATTGCGGTGGCTCCCCTTTGAGGGGAGCTGGACGCGGAGCGGCCTGAGGGGTGGCTCCCCGCCGCAAACCTGACGCCCATAGGGTGGTTCCCCACGCAGAACCTAAAAATCAACCGAACAACGGCCATGTACACCCAAAAAAATTTATTCCCCAATAACCCACCATAGGGGGAGGGCCAAATCCGGCCCTCCCCCTGTGTATGATGGATTATCCCTCTATACCCTATTGGTGAATTGTAACATTGTTTTGCCTTGCGGCGGGCGCATCAGGTGCGGTTCTTCTTTTTCAGGCTCAGCAGCACGCCAACACCGGCCACAACCAGCAGCACACCAATGCCGCTGAACAGCAGGGTGCCGAAACCACCGGTGGTGGGCAGGTTGAAGCCCTTGCGGTTGACAACGGTAATCGTGTGCACACCATCACTAACCTCATCACCATCCTTAAAAGTAGTGGTTTTCTTATCAACCGTATGCTTCAGCATGTTGCCGCTCTCATCATAAATGTACGTATCAGTCCATGTCGTCGTTTCCTGAATGCTCAAGGTAACTTTGACAGGAGCTTTCAGCAGGTTATAACCAGAGGCAGTCTTGGTTTCAACCAGGTAATACTCACCGTTTGCCAGGCCGCCCTGTTCCACATAGCCTTCCTTATTAGTTTTCAGCGGCGCTTCATTGACCTTGGTCCACTTTTCATTGGGATCCAGGCCCAAAGCTTTTGCATCAGCGCCAGTTACTTTGCCGTTCTCATCTTTTTTGTACAGGTCAAACTCTACGTTCTCAAGTCCCTTATTGGTATCGTCTGCAATTTTATGCACTTTTACTTTGAAAGTGTAAACAAAGGTACTATCATGGATTTCTTTCTGTCCACCTTCCTTGCCGTCTACACCAATTTTGCTGCCATAAACGAGAGAAACGTCATTCCAGTTGCCTGCGGTCGTCTGGTCAGCATCGCTCTGCAAAGTTGCAGTATACTTGATAATAATCTTTTGGCCGGCATATTTTTCCATTTGGGAAGGCGTAAATGTAATTTTAAATCCATTTACAGGAACACCCTCGCCCTCGGTAGCGATGGTATATACGCCCTCATCCACAGGAGCACCATTGCATGTCAATACCGCATTATTATTATACTTCAAATGATTGGGCGTATCGCTTACGGTAAAGGTCGTCAGCTTGGTAATGTTCTTCGGAACCGTTACCGTGATCTGGTAAGGAACCTCGTCGCCAATGCTGTAATCCGTATCGGTCTTGAGCTCATCGCCTTTAATTACATTCTTTTCAACATCCGGGCTTTCATTGATAACAGAAATAGAAAACGCTGCCTTGGTTTCTCCATTATATACAATTTCACCCTTTTTGTTCACTTCAAATTCAATGGGGGTCTGGTCAATAATGTAGGTGTTTTTTCCTTCAATCGACTGCTCGATAAAGCGATACTTGCCCTGAGACAGGCCGCTTACGGAAATTTCACCGTTTGTATCGGTTGTCAGATTGAACTCTTTGCCATCCTTATCACTGGCTGTTACAAGGTTCCACTTACCGTCAGTCTCATTCCACTTTTCCAGCGTGAAGGTTACACCACTGAGTTTGTTTGGCGTACCAGAGCCAACACGTCCGGTTTTAACAATCTTCACTTCGCCATAAGTTGTTCCATTTTTCGGATAAACATGGATATCGTACAGCCATTCGTTGAGACTGCTTGCTTTCGTCATAGGAACCGATACCAGGAACGGCTTCACCGGGCTTGTAACCTTATCCGGGGTACCGGTCTCAACAACTACATACAAACCAAGCGGGAGCTCGGTAAAACTGGCAATGCCGTCTTCGTCAGTCGTATCTGTAGCGAACACCTTGGAATAGCTCTGATCAGGTTTAATCGCATCCTCGGTTTCGTTCAGGTATGTATCGACTGTAACCTTTGTTTGGCCATCCGTACCGTCATAGTAATTTCGGAGCGCGGCACGGTCCATAACCTGATAAATGCTGAACGTTGCACCCTTCAATGCTGTAGCACCCTCGGGGAGTTTATCTACATCGTTCTCTTCACCAGTGCTGTTCGGCTTTACCTGGCCATTGTACTCATACTTATGAATCGTAATGGAACCGGTATCCTGCGTCCAAACATCCTGTGGTGGCGTTGTTGCCGGTGTTTCACCGTTGTCCGCTGCCATTGCTGGCATGGCGCACAGGCTGAGGGCCAGGGCGGCGCTCAACAGGCCTGTGAGAAAACGTTTTGCTTTTTTCATTTCAGTACCTCTTCTCTTAAAAAAAGTCATCATCGGATGGGCGGCAAAGCCGCCCGGCTTAGGGGTTCTGCATCAGCACGGCGTGCAGTGCGGGGCGCTGCAGCGGGGAAACGCTGCCGCGCCGCCCGCACTGTACCGTAAAGAAAAAAGGGAGGGAAAACCGGGCCGCTTGCCCACTTGGCTTAAGGTGCATCTGAAAACAAAGGAAATAACGGATATTTCGCAGCCACAAGCAGGATGTAAGGCAAAGAGCCACCGGAATCCTTTCCGGATCCCAAGGCTTTTTAAGCCTTAGCGCAAAATCCGGCTGCGCTTATAGAAACAGGCGATATTTTCAGCTTTTCAGTTATACCCCGGCTTATGGCTGCGCCCTGCCGTAAAACGGGCGCGCACTGGCGGGCAGGCCCTGTACCCTGGGGGTTGCTGGGTTTCCGGGGGATGGTTAATGTCGCCGGCCCCCTTTCCTGTTGTAGCGGAATGTGAATATCAACAGCCCTGCCACCGCCAGCGGCATGCCGATCAGCAGCCACAGGCTTGGCGCGTCTGCACCCGTGTGGGGCAGCTCAGGCGTTTTACGGTTCAGAACGGTAAGGGTAACTGTGTAGCCGCTGGCTGCTGTGCCCGCTGCATTTTTGAGGTTGCCATCGTCTATCTTGTACTTGCCGTCTTGGGTAAATTCGATATCAATCGACTTGGACAACAGGTTGTACCCCGGGTGTGCCTTGGTTTCTGTCAGCCGGTATCTGCCGGGTTCCAGATTTTTGAACGGGTTCTTTGTAATCTCGCCGTCCGTTCCGGTTATACCGGTCAAATAATTTTTGTTGTTGCTACTGAATTTGTAGCCAGTATCAACCGTATACTGCGTTTTTCCTTCGGTTGTTTTTTCGGCTCTCAGCTTTTCCAGCTTGAACTCAACATCTTTCAAGAATACTTCATTGTTCTTTTTGTCTTTTTCCGCGTCCTTCTTGATGATATTCAGTACAAACTTCGGGTTCTGCAGCGTGTTGGTCAGCACAATCGTGCCGCTGTCGCCGGTGATGGTTCCATCGACTACTGTGGCTTCGGTGACCTTTGTGCTATCTCCATCGCTGATTTTTGCTTCCGCTTTAGCCGTTACAACATACGTATTGCCTTTAATCGTAATAGTTCCGTTTGCCGGGGCAAATTTGCTATTTTCCCCGGTACCTGTCACCGTACCTTCCACAATGCGGTATTCATAATTGATGTGCTTATTATCCGTATTGATTTGGTACTGATCCAAACCGCTAAAGGTAAACTGCCAGACGTTTTCACCGCGCTTAATGGTAACATAGTCCAGCGTGTTGTCAGCCGGGTATTTTACCGGTTTCCAATCTTTATCATTTGTGCTGCCTTCCAGGCGGCGCTGGAGCTGGATGTAAATCTCGCTCGGCTGGTTCTTAAGTTCCTTATTCTCTGCATCTCTCCAGAGCTTGTCGAACTCAATGTTGATCAGTGTGCGCCGGGTGTTGGTAAAGATTGCGGTAATTGGGGCGGTATCTGCCTCCTTAATCTCGCCTTCCACCATGGTGTTGTTGTGGATCACATGGGCGGAATGGCAATCAGTCGGAACGGATACGCTTTGCAGTCTGGCACCATCGTTGTTTTCGACTTCCTCGATGGTATAGCGGGTGCCAACGGGGATGCCGGTGATGGTTCCGGTGTTATCGGCATTTTCGCCCATTTTGATCTCAACATACTTTATGATGTCCCCATCTTCCAGACCCTCACCGCCAACATTATCAAAGGTAACTTTGAACTTGTAGGTTCCGGTCAAGGTTTCATCATCTGCGGCCTTCTTTTGGATTTTCAGCCCGCCGGTTTTGACCTTGTTGACGTATTTTACCTTTAGCTTTGTCAGCGTGGAGCTTGTTTCGTCCGGGTCCTTATAGGAGCGGAAGACGATGGTGTTGGCATCGGGGTCAGTAGGTTTGGTTCCGTTATACTGATTCTCCACCGGCTGCTCTTCTTCTGTTCCCTTGTTTTCCGTTCGGCCATCATCGGGGCCTTTGGCGGGATCCTTCTGCCCATCCAGCGACTTGTTCGGGTTGTCAACTTTCACGGTCTTTACCGTGTTATCGCCCTTCATCGACTTAACCGCCTTCCCGTTCTCGCACACGGTCCATGTGGTGTCGTACAGGTTTGGGTTCAGTTCCTCTTTGAGCGAAATGTAGCTGCCGCGGCGGAACTGGTCGCTGAAGGTAACGATTTCTCCAGCTTCCAGAACAAAGCTTCCGTCGCCTTCCACCAACTGGGTGTCGTTGTCCATGTTGGAGGTGTACTGTGCGTTTTCGGCGTTTTGCAGCTGACCGCTTTTGACGGAGCCGTAATCCGGGATGTCCTCCTGCTTGGTTGTAAAGCCGGACATCGTACTTGGCTTCGCTTTGGGAATGAAGGTAAAGTTCCTGAAATAGATGTTGCGGCTATAGTTATCGCCCACGCGGATGGTTGTAACGTTGCCGCTAAATTTGCCGTCCGAACCGCCCTGCTCTTTCATCTTGTGCAGGTCCAGCTTTACGGTGACCCATTGGTCTGTCTTCAGTTCGACCGAGCCATACGTTGCGCCGTTAATGCCTGATGTGCCAAGGCTGCCTTTTTGGCCGTGGATAGGTGTTTGTTCATCCAGCAGTTCCAGATACAGGTTGTTGAGGGAAAGTTCACCACCATCATCGTGCTTAACGTAAACCTCGAATGTAAGGAAGCGCTCGTTTTCGATATTGATGGGTTCTTTCAGCGTCAGGATGCCATAACGGTTCTTACGCCATTTACTGACGGGTTCCGTATCCATATAGCGTGCGTACCAGTGAAGGACCTTTTCTTTATTCGTCCCGGAATCTGGCCCGGGGTTATCAGCCTTCTCGAAAATGTAGGCATCGTTATTTGGGGTTGCGGGTTCAATAGTGCTTGTCTCCAAATTCACCACTTGGGAGTGAGTACCGCTTGTATCCGGGTCAGCGGCTTTTTTTTCTCCATAATGGGTTGCCTGGTTCTGGATGGTGAAGTTGAAGATTTTCCGGCCTGTAAAGCATTTTTTGAAGTCATCGTCAGTAACGTTGCTCAGATCGACCTGTTTTTGAACCTGCAGCTCGTTATTATCCGGGAAGTTGAACGCCACCGCCATGTTGGACTCCCACATACCGCGTTCCATGTAGTACATGGTAAGGGTGTGGGTGCCGGGCTTCAACGTTGTTGTTTCCTTGCTCTTGTACTTAAAGGTGATTTTGTTACCCAGATACGTTACGGTTTTTTCTGCGCCAGAATCATAAACCGTGTTGTTGCTTGCCTTGATGTCGCTGACATACGAGGTGTAGTTGTTTCCGTTGGTGTCCGCGCCAAACTCCAGCAGGCCAGAAGCTTTACCGTGGTCACCGCCAACATCCAGTGCAAGCTTACCGTCAATGTAGACCCAGACGTCATCATCGCCGGAGAAGAAGAACTTGATGGGGATGTTGTTGCCATTATCATCTTTTACTGTACCATCGCTTGTCAGGGTAAACTGGAATTGCAGCTTAGCACCAAAGCCATAGTTATAAGTAGAAGCCTGGTTTTCACTCGCCCCGCTGTTGAAGGGGAAGAAGCCGTAGGTATAAACCGTCTCTCCTTTCTCGTTTTTTACCTCTACAGGCGTAGAATCAGACTTCAGGTTTTTGGACTTGGATTCCAGTGCATTTTGCTTCTGTAGGAAGTAACCCCCATTATCTGGATCGTTTTTCAGATACAGTGTCGTTTTGTCACTATCGAAGTACCAGTACTTGACGCCTTTTTCGTTGGCACCGAGAGCGTCCGATTCTTTAAAGACTTCATCTTGTGTAAAGGGGAAAGAAACCTCTTTGTAGACATTGCCAAGTTTTGCCTTTTTGGAGTTTTCTCCTTGCAGGAATTCTTCGTTGAAGAACGGCATAGCAAGATCGGTGGTGCCGTTCATTATAGGCTTGCCGTTTTTTAATTCAGGGCCAGCCAAGCCTTGGAAGGTTTCGTCGTACAGCTTTTCTTCCTTTTGCCCTAAACCCTTGCCGTTTCTATCGCTTGTCGAGTTGTTGACGGCCATAAACAGGTTTTTATCTTTCTTATAGCCGTACAAATTCAGCTTATCGGCAATCTCACTAAAGCGAATTCCCCATTCATTGCCGTCCGCACCCACTGCATCAGGCTGGAACTGGCCTGTGTACATAGGATAAGGAACAGTAGTACCACTGTTGCTGTAGTAATCGCTCAGCGCCTGATCAAATTCACGGAAGGTTACCCAGTTGCGGTGACTAGCTTTATTATCATTATCATTATCTTTGTAATTATCACGGTTCTTGCCGTTCAGTTCATAATCTGTATAATAGTCATACAGCGTACTGGTAACATACTTTGTGTTTGGATCTTCCGTAAATTCAGCGGTGTCATCAATATCTACTACTTTAGTCTTTTTCCACTTTTCGGCATCACGCGGGGTATCTTTTGGAGCCCAGTAGCCGCCGCGTTGGCCATTGCCACGTTGGCCCTTGCCATATACTGCATCGTCATTCGTGTCCGCATAGAAGCACGGTTCCTTATCCTTATAATCAGGGATGGTTTCCCAACCTGTACTGTCGCCGCGGCCTGCAAGGTTATCATCGTTACTCAACGGATACGAAGAGAATACAATTTGGGTATAGCCCTCCGGCACATCTGCTGCATAGTAATCTGTGCTCCCAATCCGGCTCATTGTGCCGTTTATGCTTTCGTTGCCATTTTCTCCTTTTAAGCGGTAGTAAACCGTACTTTGCTTGTCTTTGGGGATTGAATAGTCGCCGCTAGTATCATTCGCTCCTGTTGTTGGCAGCTTTGAGAAAGTAGCATCGTAATAGATAAGGACAGAGTTTTCTATACCCCATCTTTCGTTGTCTACGCCAGTATAGATAAAGCAGTTCCTTGTATCACTGTTGTATGTAAAGGATTTTTTATCATCACCACTAACACCACTAACATCTTCACCATAGAAGTTATAGATTTTGCTGGATTGTTGGGGATTATCCTCACCCCATGTAAACTTAACATAAGAGCAATAACCGGCAGGAATGGTAAAGGTTGCTGTGGAATTAGGAGCAATACCAGAATCCGCCCCAGCATTATTTGAGGCTATTGGGCCAGCGACCGGGATAAGCTCTCCTTTATCATTCGGTTCATAAAACCAGGCTTGGACGTTCGTTAGTGTTTCACTGGTTTTATTTTCAAAGGACATCTCTTTGCCAGCGAACTGATTATGGCGAACCGTAACCGTATAGGTAGACCACTTCTTGCCCTCTGCGCCCTCTGCATCATAGCAGTTGCCGCCGATATAATTGTCACGAGTTGGATCGAACGTCTTCCACCACGTACGTGCATTTACATCAGCAATTATTACTTTGGCTGTAGGGTTATCGTCTGTAAGTGTATCTTCCTTATATCCCCAAAATTCAAGTCCATTCAATCCTCCAAATCGATAGTGTTTGGCCTTATTCAGGAACGCAGAATAAATTTTTCTTCCGTCCTTCGTTTTGTCAGCTTCCTGCATATCAAGCGTATACGGCTGCTCGTTACTGTTGTTTGTATCTACTGCACAAATTTTAACGCTTGTATAATCACTCCAGCTCTCAGGCACTGCAAAATAGAGCGTGTAAGTATCCGGCACTCCCCCCGGCTCACTAACTGCCTGCACGTTATCCACGCTTCTTGCGGCGTACATCTTCTGCGGCTGTTCGGTCGGTTCCGGGGTGGCGGTGGGGGTCACGGTCGGCACAGGGGTGGCCGTTGCGGTGGCTGCCGGTTCCGGGGTCGGGGTGGGTTCTGCTGTGGGCTCCGGCGTTTCGGTCGGGGCGGGCTGCTCCGGCTCGGCGCTTTGTTCCGGTTCCGGGGTGGCGGCATCCGGCACCGGGGTGACGGCGTTCTGCTCCGGCGGAGCGGTATCCTCCCTGGAGGCCGTTCCCGGCTCATCCTCCTGCAGCTCTACTTCAGGTGCGTCGGGCAGAAGGTCCACCTCGGCGTATACAGGCAGGGCCATTGCCATAACCAGGCAAGCGGTGATAAGCAGCGCTGTCAGCCGGCGCGCCCAACCTGTTGTGTTGTTTCCTGTTCTATTCAATCTGCTCACCCGCCTTTCGCGCTGGCTTGATGGAAGCACATTGTTCCACAGGGGATCCCTGTGAAACAGTAAAAGAAGCCAGCTTCTTTTACTTGCGCAACCGTTGCCATGTTGTTTTCAAAAAAAAACCGCATCGAGTCTTCTCATTGCGCATTTACTTTTTATTTTCTTAATATAGCACCTTTACACCAGAAAGACAATACAATCCACGCAAATTCCTGTTTTTCAGCACTTTTACTGATTGCGCTTTCCTCCAATTATATAATGTGTTCAAAGCCTTTGTATAATTTACTCCTGATTTTCTTTTTGGCAGCGGTCACTTTTATATACTTTGACCGCGCGTTTATGATCCTCTGCGCATACAGAGCGCAACTTTGCGGCAAAATTCGCCTTTTTTGTTGCATTTCCCTGTTTTTGCGCAATTATTTGTTTCGCATGCGCCTGTTTGCGGCGGGGCCTGGCGGCTGGGTGGGCGCCTTGTGGGAGGGATGGCAGGTTTGCAGCGCACGGTTCCCGTTTTTTTGCGGCGCGATGGGTACACCGCGCCCCTGCAAACGGTTTGCGATGTTTGCGGCGGCGGGTGTGTGTTTGGTGGATTGCACGCCCGCCAACGGGACGCCGTTCTCCCTTTACAACGGGGTGCGGGTTTGCTGCAGATATGCCATTCGCTTTTTGTCCCCCCTGCCCCGCCCCTGATTCCCGGTTCCCCCTTGCCGATTTCTATCTGCGCCAGCTCCTGAGGTGCATCTGAGAGCAACGAAAATAGCGGATCTTTCGCAAGCACAAAATCCGGCTGCGTTTACTGAGGCAACACCGCACAATTCCCGCCTTGCGGCTTAAGCACCGCTCCGGCAGCTG
>OLQG01001521.1_pt1 | contig 14186 bp, 12 predicted proteins | sample 1672221 | NCBI WGS metagenome assembly OLQG01 (sample SAMEA3136660, study PRJEB25190) | human gut metagenome | biome: human gut; feature: human-associated habitat; material: faeces | place: Austria | collected 2013
TCTACCTCTGCCTGATAGGAATACATCTGCTTAATGTCTTAACTAAATGACATTGGGCTTTTTCCGGTGCCCCTGCTTCCAGATATTCTCTCTCCGCCTTCAGTTTTTCTGCTTCCTCTTCCTGGAATTTTTCTTTCCCTGCCTGTCGGCTGAAAAAACAGGCTGCTCCAATTCCTCCCACAGACACCAGAGCTGCCATCAGCAGGACAAGCATACCCTTACCACATCTTTTTTTCAATCTGCTCCTCCGTCAGCACAGTAGCACAAAAGCCGGATTCTCCGGCTTTTATACGATCAGAATATTTTAAGAATATCGTTATACATAACAACAACCATCAGCGCCATCAAAAGCATCAGCCCTGCAAAGTGAACCATACCTTCCACTTCGCGATTCACAGGCTTTTTACGCACTGCCTCTATAAAGAGAAATACAAGTCTTCCGCCATCCAGTGCAGGAAGCGGCAGAAGATTCATAACTCCAAGGTTTGCCGAAAGAAGTACTGCCATATTCAGCATATTCATCCAGAGCATCAGAGTTCCCGCGCTTTTGCTTTCTTCATAGGTAGTTCCAATGGCATCCACAACCCCTACAGGACCGCTGAGATCCTTTACTCCAAGTCCACCTGTCACCAGCTCTTTCAGGCTGAGAAGCGTGGTACGGATCATATATTTTACATCCAGAGCAGCATATTTCAGAACCTGGAAGCCCTCTGCCTTAATATACCCCATATTATAGGAGAATCCGGGAATCGGAGTTCTGTACTCCTTTGGAGTAATCTTTGCAGAATATTCCAGTCCGTCACGGTCATAGGTAATCTCGACTTCTTTGTCAGAAAGGGGATGCTCTGCAATATAGTTTTCGTATACTTTTCCATCAGGAATCCTGGTTCCGTCAATGGAAGTGATCACATCTCCTGCCTGAAGCCCTGCAGCCTCCAGAGGCATTCCCTCGATCAGAGAAAGAACCTCCATGGAATCTGTACCGGAGCGATTAAAGCCCAGAAGATAGCGAACCGACACGTCCGGAGTGTAAGTAAATGTTTTTTCTTCGCCGCCACGGAGTACCTTCATGGTAACCGGTTCTTCCTGAAGTTCATTCAGATAAGAATATACATACAGATCACGGGCTACATCCACCGTATAGCCGTCAAACTCTGTAACAATATCTCCTTCCCGAAGCCCGGCTTCTGCCGCAGGAGAACCTTTTTCCACTTCCATGATCTCTGCCGGATCATACCCTACAAATCCGGTAATGATCACTGATAAAAGAAAAGCCAGAACAAAGTTAAATATCGGACCTGCCGATACAACAGAAATCCTCCCCCACACCGGAGCAGCATTAAAGGTTCCGGGAAGTTCTTCTTCACCTGTATCCTCTCCCAGCATGGCACAGGATCCGCCAATAGGAAAAAGCTTAATGGAATACCTCGTTTCTCCCTTCTGCGTGCTGAAAAGCCGCGGACCCATGCCAAGAGAAAACTCTGTTACCACAATTCCGTTTTTTTTCGCCAGAAGGAAATGTCCAAGCTCATGTATGATAATAATCACGCTGAATATAATGACAGCAATCAGAATCTTCAATTTACCACCTGCTTTCAATCCACTGATATGTCTCGTTTTCTACTGCCAGGATTTCATCCAGATCAGGAGACTCTGTTTTTTTATGTCTTCCCATAGACTGCCCGATAATATCATAAATATCCAGAAAACGTATTTCCTCATGAAGGAATTTCTTTACTGCAAGCTCGTTTGCCGCATTAAAAACAGTCGGCATGGAACCGCCCTCCCGGGCTGCCTGAATTGCCATTGGAAGTCCCAGAAAAGTCTCCATATCAGGCTCTTCAAAGGTAATCTGCCCAAGCTTTGCAAAATCAAGTCTCTCACCGTCCAGGTATCTTCTTTCCGGATAATAAAGAGCATACTGAATAGGCAGACGCATATCCGGCGTTCCCAGCTGCGCCATAATACCTCCGTCCTTAAATTCCACCATAGAGTGAATGACGCTCTGAGGCTGTACCACTACCTGGATCCGGTCAAGCTCCACATCAAAAAGCCATTTTGCTTCCATCACTTCCAGTCCTTTGTTGACAAGAGTTGAAGAATCTACTGTGATCTTCTGTCCCATTACCCAGTTGGGATGCTTCAGCGTATCAGCCAGAGTCACCTGCTCCAGATCTTTTCTTTTTCTGCCGCGGAAAGGACCGCCGGACGCTGTGATCAGAAGCTTATGTATTTCTTCCCGCCGTTCTCCGTTCAGGCACTGGAACACTGCGCTGTGTTCACTGTCAACAGGAAGGATCTTGACACCGTATTTTTCCGCCATAGGCATGATCAGATGGCCTGCCGTAACAAGAGTCTCCTTATTGGCAAGCGCAATATCCTTGCCTGCCCGGATCGCCTCAATGGTAGGGCGGATGCCCAGCATTCCCACGATAGCAGTTACCAGGATTTCCGTTTCTTCCATAGAAGCCAGTTCCAGAAGTCCTTCCATTCCTGAAACAACTTTTACATCTGTATCCTGAAGCTTTACCCTCAGTTCCCGGGCCGCATCTTCCTCCCACACAGCAACAAGCCTGGGACAAAATTCTCTTGCCTGCTCCTCCAGCTTTTTTATGTTTCTTCCGGCGCTGATTCCCAGAACCTGAATATCTCCATTGGCACGGACAACCTCCAGTGTCTGTGTTCCGATAGAGCCTGTAGAACCTAAAATTGCAATTTTTTTCATATTGACTCCTTATAGGGTATTTTGTAATCTGTTTTTATATACCCAGAATAAATTTTGCCATGTAATAGATAACAGGAGCAGTAAAGATCACACTGTCGAAACGGTCAAGAATGCCTCCATGTCCCGGGATCAGCTTTCCATAATCTTTGATTCCTCTGTTTCTTTTAATGGCGGATGCTGCCAGATCGCCAACCATGGAAATCAGGGCTCCCACTGCGCAGATCACCGCATATTCCACTACCGGGGCATGAATGATTGCCGCATAGACAGCTCCGAGACCTGCTGCTCCTGCAACTCCTCCAACTGCTCCCTCTATTGATTTTTTAGGGCTCAGCACCGGCGCCATTTTATGTTTTCCGATCAGTACGCCCACACAGTATGCGCAGGTATCACAGCCCCAGGAACAGAAAAAGATCAGCCACACAAGAAGATGTCCGTTTTCCAGATTTCTTGTAAGGAGGATAAAAGACAGCATAACTGCAACATATACCAGTCCGAAAAATGCAGACATCACCTGTTCTGCCTGATATTTAGGATAGGTAAATACATAGACAAACATCAAAAGCACAAGGGAAAGGATTACTGCCATCATTCCATATTTTTCAAATCCCAGAAAAACTGTGCCATAATAAAGAACTGCCCCCAGATAACCGGCCAGCTCCAGAAGATCCATTCCGCTTTTATGCACGCCCATGGCATTGTACAGCTCTCTCATGCCGATCAGCGAAACACACAGCAGTGTCAGAAGCAGAACATATCCTCCGCTCATGATCGTCAAAAGGGCAATGATCACCAGAACAATGCCGCTTAAGAGTCTTGTTTTAAACATTGTCTACTCCTCCTTCACTCCGCCGTATCTTCGGTCTCGTTCGTTGTATTTTTCTATGGCTTTTATCAGCTCCGGCTTATGAAAATCCGGCCATGCCACATCTGTAAAATAAAATTCTGTGTATGCAAGCTGCCACAGAAGATAATTGGAAAGTCTCTGCTCCCCGCTTGTACGAATCAGAAAATCCGGGTCAGGAATACCTGCCGTATCCAGATATCCTTCAAAAACGTCTTCCGTGATCTCCCCGGGACTGACCTTTCCGTCCACTGCATCCTGCGCAAGCTTCCTGATACCTCTTACAATCTCATCACGTCCGCCATAGTTCAGGGCAATCTGGAAAAACAGTTCCTCATAATCCTTTGAAAATTCCTCAAGCTCTCTGATTTTCTGCTGGATATCCTCATCAAAAGCAGTAATATCTCCCAGAACACGCACGCGCATTTTATTTTTCCTGGAAATCTTTATACATTTTTTCAGATAATTCCGGAACAGGTTCATTAAGGAATCCACTTCTTCTCTTGAGCGTTTCCAGTTTTCTGTTGAAAATGCATACACTGTCAGATACTTGACTCCAAGCTCTTTCATATCGTCACAGATCGTTTCCAGATTTGCACAGCCCTTTACATGGCCATAGCTTCTGGGCATTCCTTTGGCTTTTGCCCAGCGTCCGTTGCCATCCAGAATGATCGCTATATGATTCGGTACTCTCATTGCCGCTCCTCCCGGTAATTTTTATGTTATGGCAAAAGGAGAGCTATCTTTTACAGCTCTCCTTTCTCTTTCCCGCTGAATTAATTATACAGTCAGGATCTCTTTTGCTTTTTTATCTACTGCTGCCTCGATATCTTTGATATATTTATCTGTCAGCTTCTGAACTTCGTTTTCCAGATCCTTTACTTCATCCTCAGACACATCCTGCTTGGTAAGCTTTTTAAATGCGTCGTTGGCATCACGGCGGACATTGCGGACAGCAACCTTAGCTGCTTCTCCCTTTTTCTTAACATCCTTTACCAGTTCCTTACGGCGCTCTTCGGTAAGCTCCGGAAGAACAAGACGGATGATCTTTCCGTCATTGTTTGGATTCAGTCCAAGATCGGATGTAAGAATCGCTTTCTCGATCTCTTTGATAAGGCTTGATTCCCACGGCTGGATCTGAATCATACGTGCCTCAGGCACAGTAACATTGGCCACCTGCTGCAACGGTGTGGGGCTTCCGTAATAATCTACGGTGATCTTGTCAAGGATATGCGGATTTGCACGTCCTGCACGGATTGTAGAAAGCTCTGCCTCAAATCCGTTTAAAGTTTTTGTCATTTTGCTGTCATACTTCTGAACTCTTTCATCCATTTGTCTAATCTCCCTCTCCTTGTTTTTTGCAGCCTCGCTGCATCATATACGGCAGCTTAAACCGTTACTTTTGTACCGGAAAACTTACCGTGAACCGCATTGACAATACTGTTCTCTTCCTCAAGACCAAACACCAGCATAGGCATTTTCTGCTCAAGACACATAATAGATGCTGTAAGATCCATTGCAGCCAGTTTCTTGTCTACAACCTCTTCAATAGAAATCTCATCGTATTTTACTGCTTCCGGATTCACCTTTGGATCGCTGTCATAAATTCCGTCTACTGCCTTTGCAAGAAGGATGGCTTCTGCCTCGATCTCTACTGCACGCAGCACAGTTGCCGTGTCTGTGGAAAAATACGGATGTCCGGTTCCGCCTGCAAAGAACAGGATCTTTCCTGCCTTAAACGCTTCCTCCACTGCATCCTTGGAATACAGTTTCGTAAATGCTCCGCATACAAACGGAGTAAAAATTTCTGTTTCAAGTCCCAGATATCTGCAGATATCAGAAACATAAATACAATTCATCACTGTGGCAAGCATACCGATCTGATCCGCTTTATTACGGTTGATGGTCTCGCTTGTACGTCCTCTCCAGAAGTTTCCTCCTCCGATGACGATCGCTACCTGAAGTCCCTCATCTACTAATGTCTTTACCTGACGTGCTGCATCTGCACATGTTGCTTCATCAAATCCTGTCTTCTTATCTCCGGCAAGTGCTTCTCCACTTAACTTTAAAAGCACACGTTTCATATCTTTTAAATCTTTCATTGGTCTACCTCATTTGTTCTTTCTTTGCCAAATCACTATGTGAAATTATATCATATCATCAAGAAAAGAACAACTATAAAAAGGACCTCTTTCGAAATCGAAAAAGGCCCTTTTGTGTTTACAAATTCTTTCGTCCATTTAATATTGTAAAAAGCATAAACAACACTGGTATGATCAGTGCCTCAAACTGAGTTACTGAATATGCTTTAAATACAACATTTAAAATAATCGTGGCAATCGTAATTGCGATCAGTACAAGACTGACATAAAAACATCTTTTACATCCTTCCTGTGTATTTCCATCTTTAAGACCCGTATATCCACCGACCATTGCTGCTACTGCGTAGCCGCCGATCAAAACAAGTCCAAGATAAAACTTTGTTGCAGAAGTCGTCGTTCTTCCATAACCTACAAGCCCTAACAGATTCAATAACTGCAACACACCCTGAATCAAAACGAGTCCTGAGATTATCTTAAAAAATATATTTTTTGTTTTGTTTTGCATAATCGCTAGTTCCTTTTTATTTTTTATGTTGTCGCTGTCTCCTTCATACTACTTCGAAAGATTCCCTCATCTTTGTCTTCTTATTATCCAATTTAATCCAATTTCTGGATCTGTTCGATAACTTTTTGATATTCTTTCTCAATTTCACCGATCACTGGCAATACTTCTTCGCGCTGTCCTGCACGGATCATATCTACTGCTTTCGCACTTTTTTGCTGTAAATGTGTAAACTCCAGATTGCTTGCAATTCCTTTCATCGTATGAGTTGTTCGAAGAATTTCATCATAATCCATCTTATTTACTGCTTCTTTAATCTGTTCATAAGTAGGATCATCTAAAAACTTACGGACAAACTTTTCCACCAGTTTCTGATTTCCCATCATACGGCTGCTTACATTTTCATAACTTTCATCAATACTGTCATAAAACTCCTGAATATTCATTACTTCTCCTCCATTCAAATTATTTTGAATAACCTAAAATGGATTATAGCATATTTAACAAAATTCAACAATTTAATTCTATTTTTTATACACCAGAAGTTTTTTCGACACCATATTTCTTTCTACGATATGTTTTTTTGTCACTTTCCATATAGTGATGACTTCTTCTACGGTCTCGTTCTTCATTTTCTTCCAAGATTTCTTGTTTCGCATTCATAACAAGCATCTGCAGACGATTTTCGATATTCGCAAAACTGACATCTGGATCATAGTCTAATGGAAGAATCTGTGCATTTGGATACATTTCTTTTAATTTTTTAGAAATACCTCTTCCAACAACATGGTTTGGCAGGCATCCAAATGGCTGTAAGATCAAGAAATACTTGCATCCATGTTTTGCGTGATGAATGATCTCTCCTGGAATCAGCACACCCTCTCCTGCATCAAATGTATGATGAATGATCGGATCACTGTCTTTTACCAGATCATCCATACGGATCGCTGGTTTATATAAAGGATGTCCTTTTGCAATGGAATCGGTCAGACTGTGTGCAAGATCAAAGAACATGTCTGCTGTCCGAAACCAGATCTTTTGATCCATTGGTTTATTTAAATGATATTCCCTGATCTGTGAATCCTGATAAAAGTATGTCTTACGGATAACATCCGTCATACGTGCTTCAATGATCTCAAATCCATTTTCTTCCAGATATTTTTCAATGTCATGGTTTGCTCCTGGATGAAAGTTCAGAAGATATTCCCCAACGATCAGAATCTGTGGTTTTAAGTTCGTACGATCATAAGAAATATTTTTCATGATAGAAATAGCCTTCTTAAATCCTTTTCTTGCACCAAGAACTCCTGACTTTTCCAATCCATCGATTACAAGATCAAGGGCTTTGTCAAACGCTTCATCCGCACTTCCTTTGACTGTTTCATATGGACGGATCTTTCGTAATAATTCCTCCAATACATCGATCATCGGTAATGCAAATGCGATTTTTACAGAAGATGCCAGATTTAATTTAAATCCTGGGTGCATATTATGAGAATCTGCATCATCATTTGTCAGGATCGGAATATGATCATATCCTGCATCATCAAGAGCTTTTCTTAGTAGTGCCCCATAATGTGTCAGTCGACAGTCCCCAACATATTTTCCCATAACGATCGCAACATCTTTGTCATCATACTTTCCACTTTCCAGTGCCGCCAATGCTTCTCCGATGACGATCTGTGCTGGGAAACAGATATCATTATGTACATATTTCTTTCCCAAACGAATTGCTTCTTCACGCCCGATATCCAAAGCAACCGCCCGAATTCCTTGTCCTCTTAATGCTGCTGTCATAATTCTGCAAAATGCATGCGATGTATTTGGAACCAATGCGATTTTTTCTTTCCTGTTTTCTTTTGTAAACTTGACTGGATATGGTTCTTGCAACTCTTTTACTTCTAATTTCTGATGTTTCTCACGTCCCATTTTCACTGTCTCCAAGAAAGAACGCACACGGATTCCCAATGGTCCTTGATTATCACTTTCATCTACTTTTAAGATCAATGGTGTTTTCCCGGAAATTTCTTTCATCATTCTCGTGATCTCATCGGATAGATAAGCATCGTGTCCACATCCAAAACTTACGAGCTGTACATATTCCAGATGCTCACTTTGCGCACATAAGATAGCAGAAGATAACATTCTAGCATGATAGTTATTTACAATATCCAGACGGCTTTTTGAGAGTTCTGTCTGATTCACTTCTGGCAGGGAATCTGCGGTTAAGACTGCGATGCCTGCTTTTGTAAACATCTTAGACAGATCGTGATTAACCAGTGTATCGTTCTGATATGGACGAGATGCTAAAACAACTGCAAATTCATTCTTTTCCTTTACTTCATTTAGAATCTCTTCTCCTCGTTTCTTTAACTGTTGGTCAAAAGATTTCTGAGCCTGATCTGCTGTATGCATTGCATTCATAACCTCTTCTTTTGAGACATGATATACTTCTTCCATATATTTTACCAACTGATGCTGTCTGTCCTTTTTGGTATGCCAATGGAATAATGGTGCATCAAATGGCACATTCCATTTATCCTGTGGATTATCAGAATTCCTGATAACGATCGGATAACCTTTTACCACCGCACACATAGACTCACTTGTTTTTTCCATATTCTCTGGCGGTACTGTTGTGATCGATGGCATAAAAATACGATCTACATGATATTTTTTCACCAGATTTCTAAGATGTCCATGCACAAGTTTTGCTGGAAAACATACCGTGTCTGATGTCACTGCTGACAATCCACTTTCATAAATCTCTCTTGTGCTTTCATCCGATAATTGTACTTTGTATCCCAAACTTTTGAAAAAAGTTGTCCAAAATGGCATCGTATCCCAATAGGATAACACTCTTGGAATTCCGATCGTGATATCTCTTTCTGTTTTAGGCACTGGATAAGGATATTCTTTGAACAATAATTTCTTTCGCTCTTGGAATAAATCTGGAACACTCTGTGTTTTTCGGATTGTTTCTTTTAACTGCTTTCCAACCTCATCATTTCTTGGATCTCCGATGATCTCGCCTTTTTCACATCGATTATTTGTTACCCAGGAATTTCCATTTGAAAATTGAACAATTGTTCTTTGACAATGATTCGTACAAAATGGACAAGGTGCATTCGCCTGCTGCTCATAAGAAAATGTATCTAAATCACGAAGATCCCATGTGCTCACTTCTTTCGGATTCTTCTCATATTGCTCTTTTGCGATCAATCCGACACCAATTGCACCCATGATCCCTGGATATGGTGCTCTGATCACTTCTCTTCCTACATATTCTTCCATCGCACGTAAAACCGCATCATTTTCAAAAGTGCCACCTTGTACCACGATCTTAGTTCCAAGAGAATCAAGATTTGATACGCGGATAACCTTTGTAAATACATTCTGGATGATCGATCTGCATAATCCAGCCATGATATCTTCTGGATTCTTACCGTTTCGCTGCTCTGTGATAATACTGCTGTTCATAAATACCGTACAACGACTACCCAAAACTGCTGGGTTTTTAGACGCAAACGCTTTCTTTGCAATCTCTTTTGTCGGAATATGTAAAGAGGATGCGAAGTTTTCAAGGAATGAACCGCATCCAGAAGAGCACGCCTCATTTAATAAAATATTTGTGATAACTCCATCCTCTAACCAGATTGCTTTCATATCCTGTCCACCAATATCCAAAATAAAAGAGGCGTCTTTGACATATTTTTCAGAAGCTCTTGCATGTGCTACCGTCTCAACCGTATGGCAAGGGATTTCAAAAGCTTTGGAAAACAGCATTTCTCCATACCCAGTCGTACCAGCTGATAAAATTTCTAATTCTGCTCCTGCTTCTTCATATCGTTTTCTTAAACAGATCAAGGCCTCTTTCGCTACTTTCAGCGGATCCCCTTCATTCGGTGCATAAAAAGAATCCAGAATTTCTTCTTGTTCATCTAATAATACAAATTTTGTTGTGGTACTTCCTGCATCAATCCCAAGAAAACATCGAACAACCTCTCCTTTTTGTGGTTTCTTCCATGTCACCTGTTTCTTCTTATGTGCTTCTTTAAAAGCATTTTCTTCTTCTTTTGATTCAAAAAATGGTTTTGCAATTTCTCCTGAAACGTGGGAATGATCTTTCTGTGCGTCTTCCAGTATTACTAACATTTTATTCACATCTTTTGGTTTGCTGTCTGCAAACATCTTATCCAAAGATAATGCTGCCCCATATGCAATCATTAATTCTGAATGCTTTGGGCAAAGAATCTCATCTTCTTTCAAATCCAGACGTTCAGCAAAAACTTTTACCAGAGTTGGATGAAATGTTAATGGGCCACCTTCAAATGCAACAGGTTTTTTAATCTCCAATCCCTGTGCCAACCCTCCGATCGTCTGTTTCGCGATCGCATGGAATGCGGATAACGCAAGGTCTTCCTTGGCTGCTCCCTGATTCAGAAGTGGTTGGATATCTGTCTTTGCATATACCCCGCATCTTCCAGAAATATCATATAAATGTGTTCCTTTTTGTGCCAACTCATTAAACTGTTCCACTGGTACTTTTAATACGGATGCAATTTCATCAATAAATGCTCCCGTTCCACCCGCACAGCTTCCATTCATACGCATATCGGAAACACTTTGTGACTGTCCATTTTCAGAATCTTTAAAAAAGATCATCTTGGCATCCTGTCCACCTAATTCAATTGCCGTTCCGACCTGGTCAAACTGATCTTGTAATGCGATCGCATTGGCTGCAACTTCCTGCACAAATGGTACTTTTAAAATAGATGCCACTGGTTTTGCCCCAGAGCCAGTCAGACACAATCTGATCTTCTTATCTCTTATATGTCCGCAAAACTTCTTAATGCTTCGGATCACACTTGCGATCTGATTTGCATGATGTCTTGCATAATCAGAAAATAACAGTTGATGACGGTCATTGGCATCAACTGCTACTATTTTGGTTGTCGTAGATCCTACGTCGATCCCGACTAATATATTTTGTTCGTTTGATTTTGTCATTTCGTTATTCATCATTCGTTATCGTCTTTTCTCCTTCTTTTGAGCTTTACGTTTTATCATAACTCAAATTAATAGAAAATGTAAGATAAAAAATGGATTTTAACACTTTCTTCACACTTTTTCATTTAGTTTCTGCTTACGTTCCCTCCAATCTGGAAGAAAATGACTCATCAAATCATAAAATCTCTGGTTATGGCTTGGTTCTAAAAGATGACATAATTCATGCACCAAAACATACTCTACACATTCCTCTGATTTTACAGCCAGCTGCAGATTCATCCGAATCTTTTTACTGTGAATACTACAGCTTCCCCATCTTGTTTTCATATCTCGAATCGTAAAACCATTCGCATGAACTTTCATGATCGATTCCCATCTCATTGCATATTCTATGATCTTGTCTTCCAGCCATTTCCTTTGTTCCAGATTAATTTCCTGCTGTGATGAATTTTGTCTGTTTTTTACTTTTTCATGGTTTTTTAAAATCCACTCTTCTTTTTTCTTAAGGAAACGAAAAACCTCTTCGTTGGAAACTCTCATTGGAACTGTTACCAAAACATCTCCGTTTGGAGGTTTCACGTAGATATTTATATTTTTAATCTTCCTTCGCTCAATCTCAATATTTAATGTTCCTATTTGTTTTATCATTATTCTTATTTCTTTCTCTGAATCAGCATATGTATCAATACATACAAAACAATCAGAAACCCTGATATAAATCCTGCCACACTAAGATATGGCATTCCTAACACTCTCGGTGTTACATCACTTAGACATAAAATTGCAGAGCTAAACCAAAGTGCCATCACGATCAATACAAGCAACAGATGATCAAATCCTTTTTTTAATTCTCTGCCTGCTTTCTCGATCTGCGCAGATTCAATGTTTACCCTTACCTGTCCATTCTTTGTAATGTTCAAAAGATCTGATACCTGTGCTGGTATCTCCAAAGATTTCTTAGATGACCCATAAATATCTCTCAAAGCATGTCTTATCTCTTTCTTTATATCAATCTCATGAAACATATTCGCAGACATATAAGAAGTCAATATCTGTATCATATTCACTTCTGGAGAACATAATTTCAATGTTCCTTCCATAGTCACCATACTTCTTGCAAGCAGCGTAATATCTGGTTCGATCGCAATCTTATGTTTCTTCAAAAGCCCTATTGCATCTTCCATCAATTCTCCAAGATCCATGGTCCCGAAATCCATATTCATGTATTTTCCAACCATATCATCAAGATCCGTATACAAACTAGCATGGTCGATCTTCTCTGTCGGTTTTCCAAACGATAAGAATGCATTCTTAAGTTCATAAATATCATTTTTAAGAATAGCTGTGATCGCACGTTTCATGATCGCACGGTAATGTTCAGATAGATCACCTGCCATTCCAAGATCAAGCCATACGATCTGACCACCACTAATCCATAGATTCCCTGGATGTGGATCTGCATGAAAAAAACCATCCGCCAAAATCTGTTTACAATAGTTTTGTGCTGTTTTCTGGGCAATCTCCTTCCTATCATACCCATTGCGATCAAGTTCCTCGATATGGTCGATCTGGATTCCATCAACATAACTCATCACCATCAAATGCTCATTCGAATATTCCTTATATACTTTCGGACATGTCACATATGCAACGTCCTTCTGGTTCTCATAAAATCGTTCCAAATGTTGTGCTTCTTTTTCAAAATCCATTTCTTCTTTGGATGTCTCCCACAACTCATCAATAACTTTTCTAAAATCAATCAATTCACCGGTTCCTGTTGCAAAATTTAAAAATCCAGAAGCCTTCTTTAACAGAGCAATATCTTCTGCCATGATCTGTTTAATCTGCGGTCTCTGGATTTTTAATACAACTTTACTGCCATCTCCTAAAACGGCCTCATGGACCTGTGCGATTGATGCACACCCAACTGGTATCTGGTTAATCTTCTGAAATAGTTGACCGGGGTCATTATGAAGTTCTTTATTCAAGATCTTCCATATTTCATTAAAACTCATCGGTTTTACATCCGTGCGAAGTCTCGCTAACTCATGACAATACTTCTCTGGCAATATATCCGAACGCATTGACATGATCTGCCCAAGCTTTACATAAGTTGGACCAAGATCTTCTAAAATACTGCATAACTTCTCTGGATTGATCCCATGTGTGACATTATGCTGATTTAATACATGCAAGATCTCTTTCAGTCTTCCTGTTTCCTGTTTCATAAGTACCTCTTATTGTTCAGTTTCATCCTCTTGTACTTGTGATGTCTCTGAATCTGTTGTTGCTTCACTTTCTTCCACTTCAACATCTTCTTCAGCTTCCTGTTTTTCTTTCTGAAGTGCCTCAGCTTTTGCAATTCTTTCTTTTAAAAGTGCAAGATCTTCTGGGGACATTTCATCAACACATTCAAATGCTTTATCATATTTCTTAGTCACTTGGATAGATACATGTTCTTTGACTTTCTGTTTTGCATTGTGCTTTAATTCCTGATTTAACACTTTTCCATGTTCTACAGTACGTTCACCCTTTTCAATCATTTTCTCAAGAATGTCTTTGGTAACTTCTGCAGTTGTTGCTGCTGCACCTACACTTGCAAGAAATGCTTTTTTCATTCCATTTGTGAAATCCATATGTCATCATCCTTTCTATAATTTAGCATGATCATTTGTCACTTTTATTTTACCACTATAGATCTTCAAGGACAACCGTAAATGGTCCATCATTTATTAAAGCAACTTCCATATGTGCTCCAAAAATACCTGTCTGTACAACATCTATTTCCTTGTTGCATTCCTTAATGATATATTCATATAATTCTTCTGCTTTCTTTGGATCTCCTGCCTGTGTAAAACTTGGACGATTTCCTTTTCTGCAGCTTGCATAAAGCGTAAACTGAGATACTAACAACAATTCTCCATCCACATCTTTTAATGAACAATTTGTTTTTCCATTTTCATCTTCAAAAATACGAAGATTGATCATCTTACGAATATATTT
>OLQG01001542.1_pt1 | contig 14036 bp, 10 predicted proteins | sample 1672221 | NCBI WGS metagenome assembly OLQG01 (sample SAMEA3136660, study PRJEB25190) | human gut metagenome | biome: human gut; feature: human-associated habitat; material: faeces | place: Austria | collected 2013
CTTTCTGAAGGTTCTGGCGTTCTGATTCATGCTGTTTCTATTCTGTTTTCGGATTCCTTTGCACCTGTCCACATCCTCCGTAAATTTTTATTTAACCAAAAAACTGCCGCAAAGTCTTTTCTGACTCTGCGACAGTTCTGTCTGAAGCTATTTTGTTATTTTTACGCCTGCTTTCTGTCCTTTTCCTTTCAACAGTCGTTTGTAAGCGGAAAGTTTCTTCTTCGGTACTTTGATTTTGCATTTTGCATGGATACCCTTGAATGCTTTCTTTCCTGCTTTTTTCAGTTTTGCAGATTTGATCGTGATCTTCTTCAGACTCTTATCTCCACTAAATGCATTTGCTCCAATCATGGTCACGTTCTTGCCTATCGTAACCTGTTTCAGTTTTTTGTTATTCTTAAATGCATTCCTGGAAATTTCCGTTACCTTGAAAGAAACTCCGTCTACTTTTACGGCTGCCGGTACTGTAAATTTCTTTTCATTTTTACTTGTCAGTTTTAGCAGCGTAACCGTTGCGTTCTTTGCATCGGATTTTGTTACTTTGTAGATTGCTTTTCCGACGGTCTTCGTAGTTCCAACTGCAGGTATTTTCGCAGCCGGTGTTTCTGTAGCCGGTGTTTCTGGCTGCCGGATCTGTCCTCCGGATACTTTTTCAAGTTTTGTTTCTGCAGCTTTCAATGCTTTCAGTGCCATTTCCAGTTCCTCTTTTGTTGCACCTGCTTTTTCTGCAACAGCCCTGGCATCTGTCAGTGCTTTCTGATAAGCATCCCAGGTTTCTTTTGTATAATCACTCTGCTTTTTGCTGTCTGCTGCTTTGATCGCAGTTTTTACCTGATCCAGCACCTCCGCCTGTTCATCCGGTTTGGAATCTTTAATATTCACTGTTACTTTGCATACTGCGGTCCTGTTTCCATCTTCTGTTGTTACTGTGATGTCTGCTGTTCCGTTTGCTACTGCTGTTACAAGTCCGTCAGAAGTAACGGTTGCTACTGCTTTATTGCCTGTTGTATATGTTACATTTTTATTTGTTGCGGTTGATGGTTCCACCGTTGCGGTAAGCTGCACGGTCTGTCCCTTTTCCGTCAGTGTTGCTTCGGTCTTATTCAGTTTGACACTGCTTACTGCAACAACGGATGATCCCCCGATCACATCTGCCAGCTTAAATTTCGCCTGTTTGATGTAGCAGAGGTCTGTCTTGACATTGTAGCCACTGCCATCCGTTCCTTTCCAGCTCTGAGAAAATTCTTTATCCCAGTGTCCGTAGGAGTCCATAACAAACGTTCCATCCGGTAAGACAACCATTCCTGTATATCCGGTGTCTCCGGAGTAGCGATTGTTTGCCCAGTCCTCACAGAGCAGGATATGGCACTGACCGTCATTTTGTTCCATCAGATCTTCATAAGTTCCTACCCAGGCAACCCAGTCACCAGCCATCCAGTCATTTGCGCCGTCAAACTGGTTGTTTTTATTCAGGTCATACTGAATCTCACGGAAAGTGATCACCAGTTTGCCGCTGACCGGGTCATACAGTGCTTTGTGGCGCTCTCCTGCAAGAGATCCTGGCAGATCCATCGGCTCAGACCATGTTTCTCCTTCATCATCAGAATAGATCAGGGTAGATGGATTGTTATGAGACTGGCTTCTTGCCAGTCCAACGATCCGTTTTCCATCCGGTGAACGGAACATTCCTATCTCACACATCTGATAGGTGCTTTCGATTGCGCGGTATTCACTCAGATATTTTTCCGGCTCGGACCACTGTTCATTGCCGTTTTCATCAAAAGTCAGATAAGTTTTATAATTGACATAATCTGCATCATGATATACACCCATCCATTTCTGGATATCATTTCCATTTTCATCTTTTAACTGTATCATACTTGCCATGGCAACAATGGTATAGTTTGTACTGCCATCTGCTTTTTTCTCATACCAGTTTTTGTATTCCGTCCAGGTCTTGCCTCCGTCATCGGAATAGGAAGTATTCCAGCCGCCGATATGTCCATTCGCATCTGTTTCACCCGTTCCCCAGTTCGGCAGACCTGTGATCAGCATCAGTCTCGTCGTTCCATTTGCCAGATGGAGTTTGTAAATCGTCGGCGTTTCCAGTGATTTTGACCAGGAAAAGGGAATATCCGTTTTTTCTGTCCAGGTTTCTCCTGCATCTTCACTGACCTGCATGACCAGTTTACCATGTCCATGTCCGACTGGATAAACGGTGAGCAGCGTATGGTTGTCATCCAGCATGACCATATCCGGCTGGCCAAGATAACGCCTTCCTTTTGCATTGTTTTCATCCTTATCAATGTCGGACAGTTTGGATGAATCCAACTGAACTACCGGAACGGTATTGTGGATGGTAATCTCTTTGGTTACACGTATTTCCACTGTTTCTTCATATCCGCCTGCTTCATTTTTTACAATGATCTGTGTATTGCCGCGTTTCTTCGCCTGTACGGTTCCATCCGTGCTTACTGATGCAATCTCTGGATTTTTGGAAGTATAAGTAATCGTTCTGTCTTCCAGGTCACTGATCAGATTTGTTGCGATCTGCCAGCTCTCACCAACTTTCAGTTCCTTTTTCGTCTCGGAGATATTCAGGCCTTTCCCCATCATGCTTCCCTGAATTTCATTTGCAGTAAGCACACGTTTATAAATCTTCAGTTCATCAATCTTACCTTCAAATCCGCTTCCCCCAATGATATCAGCCGGACAAGGGAACGCATTGGTCTTTGTCCAGGCATTGGTCTGCACCAGTGTTCCATTTACATAGAGAGACAGACCATTGGTTTTGTCCTGTGTCCATGCCATATGTACCCAGGTTTCTGCCGGAAGTGTATAATTAAAGGTCAGAATATCTCCTGCTCCGGTTCCCACATGCACGCCTGCTTTTAAATTTGAAGAGGAAATACCCACATCAAAGGAATATTTCTGATCACTGCTCATCAGAACAGAACTTCTGTCAGAAACTGCTTTGCTGCATACCCAGTAGCTGACTGTCCATGCATTCTCGGATACCGATGCTCCGGAAACATTTGCTCCAATTGCTGTTTTGGCTGTTTCCAGCGCAGATCCTGCTTTACCTGTACTGATCGTTCCATCTGCAATCACTGCATTTCTGGTTCCCCATTCATCTTTGATCTGCTTGTTGTTTACCTTGTCGAATGAATAATAAGATATTTTATCTGTTCCTTCTACCTCTTCCAGCTTCACCAAAACCCTGATCGTTGCCTTTTTGGATGCATCTGTCTTAGATGTTACCGTAACGTTTGCCACACCAAGTCTTACAGCGGTAAGAACACCCTTTGCAGAAACAGAAACAACGCTTTTATCGTCCGATGTATATGTTACCGCTGTGTTCAATACATTTTCCGGTGTAAATACCGGTGTCAACTGTCTGGTCCCACCAAGGGAAAGTTCCAGTTCACTTCCTTCTTTTAATGTAAGACTTTCTATTTTATCGGTTCCGGCTGCTTTTTTTGCCACATATTTTTCGGTAATAGTCGCTACACCTTGTTTGAAAGCTGTCATTTCTGATGAAAGTTTTGTTCTCTCATCTGCTGTCAGATATCTTCTGCCTGTTGCTGCTGTTGTCGTAATGCCTGCATACAGTGTGTCAATCTCTGCTGCCAGAGATGGTACTTCCCGTTCCATCAGCCGGAGTTTATTGACATCCCTTACACCTTCTGCCATACGCTCCAGGCGTACCGAACTTTTCACTTCCTTTTCCGACGCATCTTTTGGGGATGGATAGATCAGGAAACAGTCGCCCGGTTCAAATGCATTGTGTGTCGCATCTTCCAGTGGATTTTCTACCCATGCATCGTATGCCCAGCGCAGAAATCCTGCGGTGTCAGACTTTCCTGCATTGATGATCGACCAGTAGCTTTCTGCCGGCATGCTTAAAGAGAAGTTACCAGGGATGTGCTCTGTACAGGAATAAAGCGTTGTACGAAGTCCCTTGCTTTCCCTTTCTTCCAACAGTACTGCAAATTCATCCGGATGTGCTGCTGCCGCTGTATCTCCGACATTCAGATCTGTCACACGCATTGCCAGATCTTTTTTATTGACAAAATTGTCCATGGCTCCGGCTGTTTTTAACGTCTGTCCGTGAAGATTCGTTACCGAATCAATCAGATCAAACGCTGCGGTTGAAAATCCCCGTTCATCAATACCGATATAAGCATCCTCAAACCAGCCTTTTGTTTCCAGATGCGCGATCAGATCTGTCAGGAAATTTCTCCACACCGTCTGATAACGTGCATTTCCTGCTGTGAATGATTCGTATTTTAACCTTCCATTTTCCCAGTACGCAAAAGAATTGTGCCATGGTGCAATGCTGTACAGGACGATTTTATCACCAATTCCCAGTTCTTTGTTAAAACTTACCCATTTGTCAAAATCCGTATAATCATAGGAAAAGCTGCCATCTGCATTTTTCGTCCATTTTACCATGGATGGATAATGTACCTCATTTTTACTGTAAGTCTGTCCGTTCCATGCTTCCTCTACGATCGAAGTGGTGATCGCATGTCCGCCTGCTTCTTTGTATTTCTCCATGATCGGTTTGAGGGTTTTCAGGTGTTCCTCAGAAAACGGTGTAACTCCATAATATTCCGCACTGGAATACGGATACTGCCACAGTTCAATATCAAAACTGTTTTCAAATTCAGATGCATCCGGAAGTACGGCATCCTGCACTTTCACTGTATAAGTAAAGGTCAGCGGTGTTGTGATGCCATCTGCGGCCGCACTGAGTGTACCTGTATAAGTTCCTGCTTTTGCATCCTTCGGAATATCAAACGTTACCCATACAGGCTGGAGCTGATTCCATGCAACATCTACCGGATCATTTCCATAAAGAATATCCGAGGATTCACTGCGATTGCTTCCATCATCTGCCGGAACTGCACGGTTCTTATCTCCATATCCAAGATAAGTTCCATTGTAAGCTTTTGTTGCTTTTACAAATACCGGCTTTACATGATCTGCGGATATGGTTTCACTTCCATTTGTAAGTGCACTTGCAGTTACTTTAACATTTTTCAGACTGCAGTTTTTAGAATACAGTACCAGTTCGCTGATCGCTTTGTCATTTTTCCATGCTGTCACTTCTGCTGTTTTCACATTTTCTTTTGAAACCGTCGCATACTGATCCTGCGTGTGCTGATAGTTGGTGTCTTTGATCGTACCTCCCATATCCGGTGTACCGGTATAAGGCTGATGTGTTACTTTTGCATAAGAAATCTGATTTACGATCTTTGATCCTGATTTGTCGTTTAATGTAACTGCCTTGAGTGTGTGTTTTCCTTCGGAAAGTCCGGAAACCTGATAAACACTCTGTGCAGCCGATCTGGATGCCTGATACAGATCCACCGTCTTATCATTTGCTCCGTCCACGGTATATAAAACTTTTCCATGTACCGGACCTTTGATCGCATAGATCTCAACGGCATTGCCGTTAAACGTCAGTTCATAGTAACACTGCTGTGCGTTTGCGTCGGATGTTCCCAGATCAATGTACGCTTCACTGGCATTATTGACTGTCCAGGTTTTTCCTTCATATGCAGTATATTTGAAATAATTCATCTGCGTATCATCTGTAACGTTTACTTTTACTTCTGTCACTTCGTTGGCTGTGCCCTGATCTGCTGCCCGGATCGTCCTCATCGTAAATGGACAGATCAGCAGCACTGTCAGAAGCAGCCATACAATGACCTTCCCTTTTCTTGCCTTTGTTTTCATTACTTTTCTCCTTTTTCTTGCCTTTGTTTTCATTACTTTTCTCCTTTTTCTTCTTCAATTCTTCCCCATTTTCGAGCATTTTTGGCTGTTTTTCTATATTTTTTGTTTTATCCCACCTTTCATTTCCTCTGTTTTACACAAATATTTTTTGGTAAGGATAGCAGATTTTGGCTATATTGTAAATAGTTTTGTTAATAAAATTTCTTTAGGAAAATTTCTACACTCCGTTTCGGCCGGTGCTAAACATGTGCCACCGGCACATAACATCCCAGTATTCGCATATCGTGGGATTATCATAATAATACAAAACAGCTCCTATTATCCATATCAAAGATAATAGAAGCTATTTCATCCGACTTTATGCAAAACTATTGTTTCTCATGCACCACGCATATTCATAGTATCTATCGGCTCTCCATACATCCTCCCTGTAATGGCGGACACTTCACACGTTTGTCAAAACTAGGATTGTAGGCATAGAAATTCTTTGAATCTAATTCATCCTGTAAAATGCGAAGTGCTTCACCAAATCTCTGAAAATGTACGATTTCCCTTGCTCTTAAGAACCGGATTGGATCTATAACATCCGGATCTTTTACCATACGCAGAATGTTATCGTAAGTACTGCGTGCTTTTTGTTCTGCTGCCATATCTTCATACAGATCTGTTATGGCATCCCCTTTTGACTGAAATTCACAGGCGTTAAATGGAATTCCGCCTGCGGCCTGCGGCCAGATTCCAACGGTATGATCTACATAGTATGGTGCAAGACCGGCTTTCTCAATTTCTTCTACAGAAAGTCCACGGGTAAGCTGGTGTACAATGGTTGATACCATTTCCAGATGAGCCAGTTCTTCTGTTCCGTCACGTTGTCATTTTGTCTATACCCTCACAACCTTTTTCAGATACACCCAGCCGGCACCGCTTTTCAGCCGTCCGAATCCGTTCTTTTCTTCCACGATCTCGTATACCCCGACCGGGCAGACCATCACCCGGCTGTAACTCTTTGCCGGTCCTGTCCGGATCGGGACGTTCGTTTTTGTTACCTTTATTTTATACGGAACTTTAGCAGATGTATACAACTTTTTCCCGTTTTCGTCAAAAACACTGTAGCCTGCGTGCTGGTCTGCACACTGTTTTGCTTTTGCCAGGCTGTGGAACGCTCCGGTCTGGCTCTTCGTGTCCTTCCAGGATTTGCGGACACGGTACCAGGTTTCCGTTGTATCCGGCAGGATATCACCGGCACCGTCCTGCTGATCCAGTCCGTATTTTTTGATGATATTACAGATTTTTTCGATGTAATTCACATCGGTTGCATAGCCGCCGTTTTTGATCAGTGTGATCTGCTCGCGGTATGTTTTGCACTTGGTAATACCTGCATAGCGTTTTTTGCTTCCGTTCACCGCACCCAGCAGATAGGCACATCGGTCTGCTATGCTCTTTTCAATGCACGGATATTTGCGGAAATCTGCATTGATATAGTAGGTGTTTCCGGAAAGACTGCATTTCATGCCGCAGATATTGTTCGCTTTCTGTGCCAGCTCTGTCCGGCAGTATCCAGATTCCAGGATGCACTGTGCCGTGGCTACCGATGGGAGCAGACCGTTCTTTTTGGCGATCGGCGCACAGATCCCCAGCAGTTTTTCTGCCGCCTGCTTTTCGGATAGTCCGGAAAATGCACTGGCCTGTGTGCCGGTGGCCTGTGGCTGCGTATTCTGGCCGGAAATGGCTTTTTTGAACGCATCCCAGGTGTATGTACCTGTATTGTATACATACGGATTCGGGCAGATTTTCCCGGTCACATCATAGTGACGGATGACACGTTCTGCCTGCACATTGTATTTTTTCATCAGGTATCTTGTCAGCTCAGCCGCCGACTGTACCGTTGCTTTCTCAAAATACCAGTCTTTGTCTGTTGCGTTCATTGTTTCTGTGGATTTCTTCCGCACGCACATCTCAATGCCGATGCTGTTCGCATTCCTGCATTCCGGGTGCCTGTAGCTGCTCGCTCCACAGTGCCAGGCAATGTCCTTATCTTCCACGCACTGCCAGATTTCGCCGGCGAAACCGACAAAATAGTGTGCGGATGCCCCACGGTTGCCGCCGCCATAGTATGCACAGTTTTCCTTTGCTCCGCCAAGTGCCCCGACGTAATGGATCACTATATATTTGATCCTGGAAACACTGCCGGAATTAAAGTTGTATTTTGAAATCATGCGGTTGACTTTGTTCATAGTATCTACCTGCCTTTCTTTTAATAATTTCTTGTGTAAAACATTGCTTTTCGTGATAACAAAAGAGGAACGCTTACGCGTTCCCCTTCTTGTCTGCTTTCTGTGTCAGTATATCAATCGCCCCAGTAATCACTGCCGGCAGTGGTATGTCCATCAATCCGGCGTTTTCGACGATTGAAATCAGTTCGTTGGCGATGAAACCGATAATCACCGCATCACGGATGTAGTCAACACCGATTGCCAAATCCAGCCGGTACGCCACCAGCACGAACAGCAGTGTCATGCATTTCCTGCACAGACCTTTCCAGCCTGTCCGACTTTCTAATGTCCCTGTTGACGTTTTCTTACTGTTGTGAAATACCCCGGCAACGATCAGACCGGATATGTAGTCGATCGCCATGAAAATAATGAGCGTGTACAGTGCGGAATCCCATCCGCCAAAAAATGACGCAATCGCTCCACCGACTGCACCTGTAATCGTGCAAACCATTTCTTTTTTCATCCTCGTTAGTCTTTCCTTTCTTAGCTGAATGTGTTAGAATGTATTCAGCTAAGAAATCATCTAAGAAGTCTTGTGAGTATTGGTATTGCTCTACACAGGGCTTCTTTTCGTTTGTAGTTTCAAGTTTGTCGCAGACCGCTTGTTCCGTAATCAGTAGTCATCATTCGAACACATCAGGAAATGGCTGTAACGGAATCTCTATTTCGACCGCCGCTGGAAGCGTAACGCCCTGGATCATCTAAGTTTAATTCCTGTGACCATGCTGACACTGATGTTTCCAACTGCCCAGCCTGTTACGGTACGTGCATACACGCCTATCCTGTTGTTGCTTTTGTCCCACTGTACCCATGCGCATCCATAGTACGCCGGGTTGACATATCCTGTTATACACGCATTGTTCGGGTCATTCCTGGATAATGTGACCCATCCACGGAAACCATCCCCAACCTCAACCCATACCTGTATTTCATCGTACACTGCTAGGGCGCTGATCCCTGCCGTGTATGCCCAGGTCGTCAGTGCTGTTGGCTTGATGCTGACCGCTGACAGCAGTTTCCTTTCGTCAATGTCCCCTGCGACATACCAGTAAGAGCCGGAATACACCAGTTCCAGGACGGCATACTGCGGAATCAGCCATGCCGGGATGTTGCTGTTTTTGTAGTAGATCGGCTTCGCCCCGGTAGCATTGACGTTCAATGTTGGGTTTGTGGCCGTATTGGCATAGTTAAAACGTACCGTAACCCTTGCGCCGGTGTACAATTTGAAACCTGTCAAACTAACTGTTTTTGCGGCGGTAGAGCCTGACGTATAACACACGGCGTAATGGGCAATGTCAGCCGTACCATTGAAATTAACGCCATCTATTGCCCGTGCTGTCTGGAGCCTGGTCGCTGATCCTGCATTGCCTGTAATTGTTGTCGGTGTCCCCCCGCCATTGGCATCCACATAACTTTTCACTTTCTTCCATAACTCAGTAAGTCCTGTCTTGTCCAGATACGCCATATCTCTTCCTCCTAGCATGTATTTGTCACTTTTTTGTACACATCTTCGTAGAGTTCCTGCTTATCACCGTTGTATGTATACTCTGCATAGATACCATCACCGCTCACCGTAGTAGATACAAGACATTTGTAATTCTGTAAAGTCTTGCAGCTCCATACTACGAATACGTTAGATAAGTCAATTGGCGGCGTTACCGGTGTATCGGCAAAACCATTCTTGTTGTACCAATCAACCAGTTTCTTTTTACAAACACTTTCAAAATGTGCCATTCCTGTAATAATCATGTTTTCATCCTCACTTTCTTAAGCTAATGTTGATTTATTTAATTCCTCCACCAGTTCCCTCTCACGCTCCGAGAGCCCATAACGGATGACGTTTCCTGCATTTTCTGCCGCCTGCTTCCTGGCTGCCGCCTAGTCTGACAGCAGAAGCCCCGACCCGTAAATCTCTTTTTTCATGGCTCTTTGGGCGTCCAGGCTTCGCACATGCTGGCATTCTTCACGCCTTACCCGGAAATGTACGCCGTAACGTGCCATTTTCTGCATCATGGCAGCGGTGACGATATGATCCGGATAATCATACTTTGACAATTTCCGGGACTTTTCCTGCCTCAGCTTTTCCGTTGTATCATTCACCAGCCTGGTCAGCTCCGGTGATGTCTCCGCTGCCGTTTCCGGTTCGAAGCTGGTGACGAACGATGTCTTCACCGTTGCCCCGTTTTCGTACACGATCGAACAGTCACACACAATGTGGTTCATTCTGTTCCAGGTAGTCTTACCATTTAACACTGTGAGTGCCGGGGCAAACAAAAAGAACGGGATGCCCCGTTCCAGATAAAATTCACATATATTTTTCAGGATGGAAAAAGGCGGGTTGTCCACCACCACACATCCCGGCGGGTACTCGTCTTTTTCGTAATCGCCGCCCGGCCAGAATGGGCGGATCACGTTCCCAGGATCGATATTGTAACGTTTGCAAACCCAGTCCTTTATGACTTCGTATATTTCCGGCGGTGTATAGCAGTCGTCTGTCGTTTTCTTCGGTTTGAATTTTTCGACAAATTCTTCGTAAGTTTTGCTTTTTATGTTTCTCACCTCCTTAAAAATGGGTATAAAAATAGCACGCATCTCTGCGTGCTATCTAATTTTAAATACAGTTATTCTCATAAATTCGATCATATACTTTCTGAGCTTCTCGCCCAAAATCATTGTAATCATAATAATCTGGCGGTGCAAATCCTTTTTTGTCAATGCAATCACCAAGGGCATCCAATACTGCTCTAACCTTGCCTTGACTGATCAGGTTATCTGCGTTTGCTATATTATTTTTCAAAAAAGTCTTATCCATTTCGTTCAAAAACATTTATTTTCCCTCCGATGCTGGCGTTGCCTGAATAAGTCTATTATCCGTAATACTGATAACAACTGACGCTTGCTTCCCATAATACTTCTGACGCACATCTCCATTTTTCATGGTTACAACTTCACCTACACGTTCGGGTGATCTCAAAGCGTCTTTTATGTCCTGTAAGTTTGTTCCGAGTCTCATTCCTTTATGACTTGTCGATGTTTGTCCGATTACTCTGTCAAGAAAATGCGTTGTATAAGACTCTATTTTCGTTCCTTCGCTGGTTGTCATTCCTACAATACTCTTTTCTGTGTCAGCGGCAATTTTTTCATATGTATCAAAACCTGTAAGAGCATGTATATCTCCCTTCTTGACAGCGTTTTCATATCCCTGTAGCAGTCTATATCTTTGTGGATCATTATATTTGATTTGTCGAAACTCTGCAAGATTGATTTTCGTATCTCTTAATATATCTTTATAATTTTCCCATTCTTTTGAGTCTTTCTTTGCATTTCGCATCATCTCCGGCGTATAGCGTGCGTTCTGCTGTTTCGTGTTGGTCGCTACCTTGCCCAGTCCGTCCTGATAGATCCTCTCACGCTGTTCCACAAGTCCCATTTTCTTGCTGAACTGCTTGTACTCGTTCAGCTGTCCCTGGTACCTGGCTTTTTCCAGCATGATGTCGTCCTTGTCAGCTCCGGCTTCCTGTAACAGCCGAATCTTCTGACGCTGGGCACGCATGGCGGTCTCCATCTTCCTCTGCTGCTGGGTCTGCTCGTAGGCATTGAGCTGCTTGCCGTTCCATTCCTTTGTTTTGGCTTCTTTCTGGTTCTGTTCTTCCAGCCAGTCATCCGGATAGAGTCGTTCAGAAACACCGGGAATGAACGGATGGAACGTATGCCGGCAGTTTGCACCGCACAATCCTGTTACTGTCCCATAGCCGCAGACCGTTTCCAACTGTTTTCTGCTGAATACTTTGCCCTGCCATGTCTGGTGATCCGGCCTCGCACATGGGTGCCAGGACACTTCAAAATACTCTGTATCGAGTTTTTCTGCGTTGTGCTCACTGACCTGTGCCGTGATCTGGTTCACGCCTGTTAGGACGGCTCTGCGTGCTGCTACGTCTGCCCGGTTCGTATGGCCGGAAGCGTAATCCACTACCCTCAGCCCGCTGTTCGTCATCTGCGTGACGACTTTCCGGATCGCTGAGTTGTAGTCTGTGCCGCCCGTCACAACGTCCTGGATGGCCGTATCCACATATTTCTGGTAGTACTCGGCAAATGGTGTGAACACCCGCCTTCCTGCCATCAGGACTGAAAATCCGTAGCTCTGTGCCATATTAACGAGCGTGTCTTTCGTCTGCTTCCTGGCTGCCTCTGTGATCTGTTGCAGCCACTTGTTGTCCTCCGGTGTCAGGAAATCATCATTGACCTGTTCATAGATCTCCCGGTTGCGGACATATTCCCATTCCGCTACCCTGTCATACATCTCGAACATTTCCGGCCAGGTTGCCCCCAGTGCCTCCTTGATGATCCGCTCCACCTCTTCCCGGGACTTGCCCATCTCGATCAGGCGGTTGATCTGGTAGTCTGCCGTTGATGTGATCTCACCACTCTTTTTTATCCTGCGGATGACATCCTCCATGATACGCCGCTCTGCTTCCCTCCAGATCTTCTCAGCCTGCAGTCCCATCCGCTGCACATCCGGTGCTGTTCTCTCCCCTGCCATGGCATCACTCCATCACGGTATTTTGTACTGGCAGGTTCTTCTTGGCTGTCGCCTCATCCTCGTTGTACCACTTCATACGGTATTCAACCGCAGACATCACACCCATAGAGACGTCCTGGCGGTCCTGCTGCCGTTCGGAATCCTCATCTGTCAGGATGGAATCGTTGAACTTACAGGCAAATTCATAACCGGAATGGTACATGCTGTTATAGAATGCCAGGGCAGCGGCATAATCCTCCAGGCACTCTTTCAGGTTCTCCTGGATCGCTGTCACACGGTTGTATTTCCGTGCTTTCGAGACACGTACCTCAGTCGCTGTCTTAGACACCTCCTGAACGTCTGACAGGTCGCCGTAGGCAAGCCCGACCGTGAACTCGATGTTCCGGTAATATTTCTCAAGGCCGGCAATGTAGGAAGCGTCCCGCATCGCCGGGGAATATTCCCGCAGCAGTTCCTTGTCCTTGCCGTCCTCGATGTTCAGGCCGCGGTACAGGCGTTTATTGAGCTGTGCCATCCGTACGCCCCTGCCCCCGCGTTTCAGTGCACGTTCGTCCACATGCACGGCACGCTCGCCGGATTCATACTCCCAGTCGAGCCTTGCCGCCTGGATGTCTGCCTTGCGGATCAGACCTGTGGCAACGCCAAAGATCGACACCCCGCAGAAAGAACCGTCGATCCGGTTTTTGAGCGGGTTCCGGTAGTACCCGAAGTCCATGCGGTCCATTCCTGGATACGTTACCGGTCCCGGGTTGGTGTCTGCCCATTCTTCCACCGCATCCAGGCTGCATGGTGTACCGAGGTGATTCCGGTCGAGCGAATGGTAGCACTTGTTTTCAATCGTCAGGTTTCCGTTCGTGAAGTAATGACGCTCCATTTTCGTGTAATAGTCATATTCCCCCACCCGTTTAACGGTCAGAAAAGCGACATCGACCGGTTTCCCGGAATCATCGAAGCGTACCGGCACGAACTTATCAGCCGTGACGAACTCGGTCCTGTCCGCCCCCAGCGGCCGCAGGATAAAAGAACCGAAGCCAAGACCATCCTGCAGGTTCTCGTTCAGCCTTACAATATTCTTCTGGTATATCTTGTCCAGTCGCTCGTTGCTCACACTGGTCTCCATTTCCACCAGGACGCAATCAGCAAATTCCCGGCAGATCCCCTCTTCAATGCCTAGAGAAACAATGCTGTCCGTGATCCAGTCAGCCTGCCCATTCAGCATCTGCTTCCATTCATTTATTGCATCGATCATTCTGTCGGAAAGTGTGATATCCTTTCCGACGATCTGCTTTAATGTCGCATATCCAAACATCCGCATGAATCCTTTCCAAAATTTTTTAATTCCATCAAACATCTTCCACCTCTTCGATCAGGTATTTCATATCACGTTCAATCGTGTATTCAAATGCATCGAGACTGTCAATATCTGTGCTGCCATCATCCAGTCGTTCATCCTTTCCGATGACATCTTTATTCCACAC
>OLQG01001555.1_pt1 | contig 13942 bp, 9 predicted proteins | sample 1672221 | NCBI WGS metagenome assembly OLQG01 (sample SAMEA3136660, study PRJEB25190) | human gut metagenome | biome: human gut; feature: human-associated habitat; material: faeces | place: Austria | collected 2013
CTTTGCACTGTGATGAATAATAGTTACATCACAATAATAAAGGAAAAACGTACCGTTTTGAGCAGAAAACGCGTACCGCTAAATCAGAATGAATGTACCGCCGATTTCAGAATAGGCGTACCGTTCGAGCAGAATTTGCAAGCTGACAGATCTAACGGAAGATGTATCCGATATGGGACGGAGGCGCAGGCTGCTGATGAAGATCAGACAAGGAAACCCTTGCAAGGATCACCGAGGCGGTGCAGGTACAGGTGGGGGTATATGATAAGTATAACGGATAAAAAGAGTAAAGCCGGGCGCAGTGTCCCGGCTTTTTACATACAGAGGTTTGTATGTCATAGGACAATCTGCGAATTGAATAGAATGAAACAAGCAGAAGACAGGAGAGCTAAAATGTTAGATATATCAGAGGAAAAACTTGATGCAATGGCGGCTGTGGATATTCGGACTGTGGATATAAACACGCTGACAGATATTCGGGATATCACAATTGACACAAAGCTGCCCGTAGAAGAAAAACTGGCTTCCTTTGCAAGGCAGACAAATAATATCTATGTCCATCGTATGGGAGACTATGTGGTTAAGGTCAGATTTCAAAAGGAGGGAGCGGGTATAGATGACAAGATGGAGGAATACCTGCGGCATTTAGCTGAAATTTACATATAGCACATTTTTGATAAAAGTTAATAAAAATCGAAAAAGCCTTGAAAGAATCGAAAAGTTATGTTAACCTAAAATCAGGACAAATCAAGGAAACTCTTGAATTTTAGGTTTATTACAGCTTAATAACTTAAAAGTCAGGAGTGATCAAATGAATAAAAAACATTTTCTAGCAGCCATGTACCTCCGTCTTTCAAGGGATGACAGCGATGTCGGAGATGTGACAGACAAGGATGGTAGACTGAAATCCGAGAGTAACAGTATCGGAAATCAGAGAGAGCTGATCAGAGCCTTTATCCATGAACAGCAGGATATCGAATTATATGATATTTATGTTGATGATGGATTTTCGGGCAGTAATTTCGACAGACCAGAATTTAAAAGAATGATAAGCGACATCGAAGCAGGAAAGGTGAACTGCGTCATTGTAAAAGACCTTTCTCGTTTTGGGCGTGATTATATTGAATCCGGGAGATATATACAAAAAATCTTCCCGGCTCTTTCTGTGCGTTTTATTGCACTTACAGACCATTATGACAGCTTTCATGCGGATGCAGGGGAGAGCGGCATTGTTCTTCCGGTCAAAAACTTCATTAACGATTCCTATTGCAGAGATATTTCCACAAAAGTGAAAAGCCAGTTTGAAGTAAAGAGAAAGAATGGGGAGTGTATTGCTCCGTTTGCCCTTTATGGATACAGAAAGGCGGATAACAACAAAAATCAACTTGTGGTGGACGATTATGCTGCGGAAATTGTGCGTAAGATTTTTAACTGGAAAATGGAGGGTGTTGCGGCTTCAGCCATAGCGGATAAATTGAATGAACTTGGTATCCTTTCACCCAAAGAGTATAAAAAATCCACAGGCGCAAATTACAGAGGAGGATTTTCAGGTGCAGTAAAATCCATGTGGAGCAGTGCCACGGTAAAGCGAATATTGACAAATGAAATGTATCTCGGTCACATGGTGCAGGGAAAAACAGAAAAGATAAATTATAAGGTGAAGAAAAGTGTGGAAAAACCTGAAAAAGATTGGGTTAAGGTGGAAAATACCCATGAGCAGATCATATCGGAAGATGTTTTTCTAGTTGTCCAAAATCTGTTGAAGGTTGATGGACGTGTGAGTCCTGTATCAGAGAAAAGCAGTTTTTTTTCAGGAATATTGTTTTGCGGAGATTGCGGAGAGCAGATGATAAGAAGGGTAAACCGCTATAAGAATACACAGAGGGTTTACTATATCTGTTCCACCAAAAACCGAGGTGAGGGCTGTACCAGACACAGTATACCGGAAGATGCTCTTAAGCAGCTTGTATTGGAAATGGTAACGAAATTTGCAAACTGTTTTTTGCAGGAAAAGCAGATGTTTGAAAAAGCTCTGGATATGGAAACAAATTTTGAGTCCATAGTCCATTATGATACTGAAATTGCAAGATTAAAGGAAGAAGAGGATAAATATTATTCTCTCTGTTCGGGCTTATATGAGGACTTGAAAGAAGGGATTATCACAAAGAGCGAATTTGAACGTTTGCACAGCGAGTTTAAAAGGAAAGCCGGAGAATTTGAGGAAGCACAGAAAAAACAGGAGCTTATGCTTAAGGAACTGTTTAAGAATGGTGCCATCTCTGCAGCAAGGCTAAAGACCATGCAGGACTGTGCGGAATTGAGGGAGATAGACCGTTATACTCTTTGCAGTATGGTAAAGAAGATTTCAGTATATGAGAACCACAGAATTGAAATTGAGTTTTATTATACGGATCAGTATCGCATTATGTGGGAAGTCAATAAGAGAATAAAAGGCGAACAGAAGAAAAACTGTTTGGCAGGAAGGAGTGCATAAGAATGGGCAGAATATCCAAAAGAAAAACAGCAGGCGTTCAGACAGAACAGAATGTGAAAGTCAGACGATACAGAGCTGGTATCTATGCAAGACTTTCAGCGGGTCATGATGAAAGAAAGAATGAGTCAGTGGAGGTTCAGATTGAGATTGCAAGGAAATATGTAGAAGAATTTAATCTGAAGAATACGGAAGAAATTATAGACATTATTGATTGTTATACCGATTTAGGAAAGACCGGCAGCAATTTTGAAAGAGAGGGCTTTCTTAGGTTATTGCAGGATATAAGGCTTGGTGAGATAAATTGCGTCATAGTAAAAGATTTGTCAAGGTTTGGCAGAAATTACCTGGAGGCGGGAAATTACATTGAGAAGATATTTCCGTTTTTAGGATTACGCTTCATTGCAGTTGCCGATGGGTTTGATACCGGAAAGGAAGGCAATGAGAATAAGCAGATGGCTTCCGAAATCAAGAACCTTGTAAATGATATGTACGCAAAGGATTTTTCCAAAAAGGCGAAGCTGCACTTAAAACAGAGGAGAGAAGAAGGCTCTTATGTTGGCGGTCCTCCACCTTATGGATATATGGCAGAATGGAGCGGAAAACGGCGTAGATTGATACCGGATGAAAATGCGGTGGATATTGTTCACTTTATATTTGAGAAATTCGTTGAAACGGAAAGCTATACTGCGGTTGCGGATGAACTGAACCACAGACAGATCAATCCCCCTTCTCTGTATAAGAAAACAAAAGAAGTTTACTATACACCCGATGCAGGAACGTATAAAGCTTGGGATAAGAGTTCGGTGGAGCGAATACTGAAAAGTGAAACCTATACAGGAACTCTGGTGCAGGGAAAAACCAGTATAACGGCAAGGGATGAGAAGAACCGTATCCATAAGCCGGAAGATGACTGGGTGATTACAAAGGATGCACATGAGCCATTGGTTGACAGGGAGTTATACCAGAAATCGGTGGAAATCAGAGAAAAAATGAAGGAACGCAAAGCTTCTTATAATCATCCAACGAAGGGTTATCCGCTTGGGGAAAACATTTTTGATGGTGTACTGTATTGTGGAGTATGCGGCAGAAAAATGACAAGAAGCAGCTATGTAAAGCACTATGCAGATGGGGAAAAAGCAAGGCTTGACGGATATTTCTGCTTAAACAGCGGACAGACGAAAATTAAAGTATGCCCGGACTCTAACCGTATTTCAAAGAATGAGCTGGTGGATATATTGTTACCTCTTATCCGTATGGAATTTGCAGTTTCCCTGAACAAGCCAAAGCATTACATGGAGTATGGCAAAGAAAGAATTGCAGAGGCGGTTAAGAAGGCGGAAGCAAGACTAAGGGAAACAGAGGCAAAGCTGAGACGTTCTCAGGAGAAAGAAAGCTGTGTATATATGGATTACTGTGCTGAGAAAATTCCACAAAAAGAATATGTGGCTTTCAAGATGAAGCAGGCGGACATACGGGAAGATCTGAGAAAACAGCAGGAAAGTCAGCAGCAGGAAATAAGAGCATTGGATAAACTCTCCGGAAAATATATGGCAGCTATTAAAGCCCTGTTAAAACTGAAAAGTGGCAAAGAGCTTACAAAGGATATGATAGAAGCGTTTATTTCAAAAATATATGTTTATCCGGGCAAACGTATAGAGGTTATATTTACCTTTACATCAGACTGTATGGAGGGGTGAAGTAGAATGAAGCGTTTGGCATTATATTTACGGTTATCCTTAGAGGACGAGAGTAATAGTATAAGCAATCAGAGAAAGCTGATATATGAGTACATACATCACGATTCCGAATTAAGCGGGTATGAGGCTGTGGAGTTTAGTGATGATGGCTTCTCCGGCGCCAATATGAATAGACCGGGGATGCAAAAGTTGTTAAAGGAGGTAAAGGCAAATAATATCATATGTATCATTGTGAAGGATATGTCCCGCTTTTCAAGAGATTATATTGAGATGGGTACGTATCTGAACCAGATATTCCCTTTTATGGGCATTCGTTTTATCGCTATCAATGACCATTATGACAGCAGGGAACATCACGGAAATACCATAGAGATTGATACTGCATTTCAGACACTTTTATATGATCTTTACAGCAAGGATGTATCGGTTAAGGTAAAGGCTTCAATTGAAAATAAGTGTGCAAAGGGAGAATATGTTTTCGGACAGGCTCCATTTGGATATGAAAAAAGCAAAGAAATAAAAAATGCTGTTACCGTGAATGAAAAAGAGGCAGAAATTGTGCACTATATCTTTTCCCTTGCGGTGCAGGGGAAAACTAGCACACAGATAGCAAGACAGCTTTATGAAGAAAACGTACCTACCATTACTCAGATGCGTAATCCGGAAAAGAAATATACAGACGGTAAGGTCCATTCATGGAGTGTAACTGCTATCAGAAAAATATTGAATAACCGTTTTTATCTCGGAGAAATGGCATATGGAAAATCGGTCAGAAAGTCCGTAGGAAGTCAAAACGGTATTGCTGTACCGAAAGAAGGTTGGAAAGTAATTCGGAATCACCACGAGGCACTCATTTCAGAAGAAATATATGAGCAGGTATCGTCATTCAGACTGGATTATTTTACAAAAAGAAACAGAGAGAAGCATCCGCTTACAGGAAAATTGTATTGCGGTGGATGCGGTTATTCCATGATTTATAAACCGCTGCGCGAAAAGAACCGTTACAGGCGGTTTGAGTGCCGAAAACATGCTCTGTTGCAAATTCCGGATTGTTGCACTTACATGAATGCTGATCTACTCGAAGAAACCGTATTGATGATGCTGAATAAAGAGTTAATGCTTCGTGGAAATGCCATGAAGCAGAATGAAAGCCTATCTTCATTTCAACGGGCAGGCATTCAGTCTCTGAAAAAGAAACTGGAGAAATACAGACAGGAACAAAAACAGATTCGGTCAGAAAAGGATAATTTGTATGAACAGTATGCTTTAAAAGCAATCAGTAGTGAGGAGTATCAGAAACGTTCAAACGAGCTGACAGAGCGCTTATCTTCATTATCTGTAAAGCAATCCGATACAGTGGGAAAGCTTTCTGTATTGAAAAGTGAATACCAGAAAGCAGAGGCTGATATGAAGCAGATTATCCGGTATTCGCATATTGAAGAATTGACGCAGGAAGTGGTTGATACTTTTATTAGAAGAGTTTATGCTTATAAAGACAAAAGGATAGAGATTGAGTGGAACTTTGTCTCTATTTAGCCATGCACATGGACGGTAGGCAGACTGTGCCAGCTTGCTTGCTAAAGGCTGCTTACCGTACCATGTATAGGGCGTTTAGCCCAATCGAAATGGAGCGTAAGCGGAATTGAGCTTGCATGGCATGAGAGAACAAAGTCAGGCAAATGGAACTTAGCAATAACTTTACATCAACGGGGTATGGGGCACTGTGTACCGCCAATAGCATAGCAAAATAACACACATTTCCTTCCTGAAAAGTACTAATTTTAGGGTGGTCTGATTTTCTGGTTACGATACAATAAAATTAGGCAGGTGTATCAGTCACGCAGAAGATAACAAGATAGGAGGGAATGAATATGAGGAAAGAGTTCAGAAAGTTTGCAATTACGTTTGTTACAGCCATTGTCATGACCATGATATTATCGGTGGGTGCACAGGCAGCTGTAAATGTATCGTCTGGAGACGGATCAGAGAGCAGTCCGTATGAGATCACAGTCAGTGGGGCATCGGAAGAATTATTAGAATATTAGTTATATCCGGACAGCGAGAACAAATATTATTTTGCTTCTCGTATAAAACTGAAAGCTACGGAAATCGTGCAGATAACAATCAAGGATGTAAAGGATGAAGAAAATTATTTCAGTATTAAACGTGAAGGAAAAGATAATGGGAAAAGGGCAGCAAAGTTTATTGTCAGAAGTGGTGAGACTCTTAATGTGAAGGCCTCGGCAAGAAGCGGTGGTGTCAGCACTATGAAAATTACTGCAAAAGTGGTAAGCAATGAAGAATATTGTCCGAATGATACATCTGGTATACATGAGTTTTATCGTGGAGAATGCAGGTATAAATGTGGATATAATTGTAAACACCCAAGAGAAAGCAGAAGATACATTGATCAGTATGAGTTAACCGTAGTCAATGGTGTAAATAAGCATATGCGTTCTTTTAAATGCAAAGAATGTGATCTGTGGGTACAAGATCCGGCAGATGCACAGGCATGTACTGTTGAAAAATGGTCTAAAGAAAGTGCTGAAATGAAAGAACATCATGGAACCTGTACCGTATGCGGGAAGGAAGTGTACACGGCATGTGAATATAATAAAACCGAGTACGCGAAAATTGACGCATCAGAGCATGTTGTAAGCAAGCAATGCAGCATTTGCGGTGGCTATGATGGATCCTACTATAAAAGAGAAAAGCATGCTTTCAAAAAATGTGTGTACAAAGTGCCAATTTAAACGAGTGGTGCCGGGAACTTTAAAAATCAGCAGTTTAAAGCAAAAAGGAAAAAAGAAAAAGGGTCATTATACGGTAGAGGCGCACTGGGAGAAAAGAGGAAGCACCTATTACTGGATACCGGCAAAAAGGGCAACGAGCTACGAATATAAACTTTATTACAAAATACGTTCGAAAAATGCAAAGAAGTATATAATTTCCTTGCATCCGAACTGGAAAGCTTCGGGTTACTGGATGCTTAGCACAAAGAAAAAATCTTCTACGTATAAATTTTACCGAAGTACTCCGATCAAAAAGCTTACTCTTTATATTACACCGGTAAGCAAAACAGACACACCGGGCAAAACGGTGAAAAGAGTGGTGAAGTTTTCCTGATCTATCTGAAACGTTACAGCAAAGAAAATAACATTTGAATGCAAACTCAGAAAAATGCAGCGAAGCGGGTATTGTGATCCGCTTCGCTGTATTTTTTGATCCGCTGAATCCTGTCTGGAGAAGGACAGATATGTCAGGCAGATTCTTGCAGTCTGACTGATTCGGCTAAAAACTATGGACAAATCCTGTCTTTGACAGTTGTTAGAAGAAAAAATCGCTGTATCCCTTGTGTTTACTGGGTTATAGCGATTTTTGTCGTTGTTTTGAAGTATAGTAATTTATTCCTTCCCTTTACTTTTTTTCTGTATTGTTCTCATTTTGCTCTTTGTTATAAATTGATAATCTGTCCTAAAACCGCAGGCTTCATGAAGATCATCCGTAATTTTTTCTCTTTTATATAGCGGGATGAATCCCTGCTCCTGTATTTCGGCAAAATTCATTGCCTTTAGAGTGTCCAATAATTCTTCACAGGTATATTGTAAATGCATTTTTTTCTCAAGGTAGCGGTAGAGTGTTAGAGAGAGAAAACAGATCAGAAAATGAGCTTTAATCCTGTTCTCATCCTGTAAATAAACTGGTCTTGCAGAAAAATCTGTTTTCATAATACGAAAGCATTCTTCAATCGGCCATCTGCCTTCACTTACTTTTAAAATATCACTGACATCGTCATCCAATAGATCTGTACAGACCGCATAAAGGCCATCATACTGTGCTTCTTCAGCAATCTTATTCTCATCCAGGTATTGCTTTATATCTGCAGCCTCCCCATCCTTGGTGACAGCAATCTTACCTATGAAACGTGCCGGATCATGGGGGTTCTTACGATTTTTTTTCGTGCTTCCAGAATCCAGCATTTTTTGTGCCCGTTCTACCTGTTTGTCGCGGATTGTCTTTTGATAAAGGGCATATTTAGGAGAATAAGTGATAATTAAACGCTGGTGTAGTTTTTTTGTGGTGTATGGTTCATCTTTATAATAAAGTCCTTTGTCATCTTCTGACAGTTTCGTGATATCGACTGGGAGATCATCGGAAACACGTTTGAAGCCCTGTGGATTCAGTGCCCATTCTTTTTCCTCTTTTTTCAGTTTTTTGATTGATTGGGTTACGATATAAGCACGTTCACCCATATGGTTGTATTTACGAATGGATTCTGACCCCAATCCAGCATCACTGCAATAAATAAATTTCTGGCATCCGAAATCACTCAGGACTTTTTTCTCCAAAGGTTTTAGTGATGTCTGCTCATTTGCATTTCCTGGAAAAAGAGAAAAAGCAAGAGGAATTCCATCCCCGTCCATGAACAGCCCCATCTGAATGATTGGATTTGGTCTATGTTCTTTGCTTTTCCCGTATTTTTTGTTGCCGTCTTCCTGTTCAATCTCGAAATAATAATTCGAACAGTCATAATAAAGGATCTTATCATTTCTTTGACCCATGAAATGGCTATTCTTATAAACCTCAGCCTGAATCAGATCACATTCTGCACCAAGGACATCTAAGGAACGATATACATCATGAAGTTCATAGGTGGGTTTTTCTAAAAACTCTGATGCAGCTTTGTAGGAAGAACGTTTACTGCAAGGTTCCAGGATTCTTGTATAGATCAAATCGGAAAGGATTGCATTGAGGTCATATTTAAATTTGTATTTTTGTTTTAATTTTCGGCATACTTTATTTATCTGCATCTGGTAATAAATAGATTGCAGAAAAAGGTATCCACCACGGAAAAAAACTTGTTTATCATAATTCAGCTGCCTGTCAGCGTGAAAAGGGATCAATACTGTTTTTTCTTCTTTTTCCTTTTTAAATTTTTCAGTTTCTATTTTTACTTCATTCTTTGCCCATGCGAGGACATCATCCCTTGTTGGACCATGTTCGATCAAAAGTTGTTCCAGAGTTCCGAGTTTGCGAACAATCATGGAAGATGTGCTGCCGTTAGTTTTTACATAAGATTTGCAGATATAAAAAGACTCTGCGTTTTTGGATTTTGATATATGAAGATTCATATGCAATACCTCCTCACCTCCTTATTATATCATACAATAACAAAAAATAACATAAATAAAAGCAGGAAATTTGACACAAAAAAAGCAGGTTTTATAAGGCCTGCAAGGTATTTTTCTAATATTCACCGGTCAAACTCCTGATTCTGCCCGGTAAAAAAGGCATGGTTGACGATACCATGCCTTTTAAATTATAATAACACCGTTGCATCAGGAAAAAGTCAGCACATGAGAATAAGGTCGGGAAAATAAGAATGAAACTAAAATTAAAAGAATTCTTTAAGAAAAAAGAAGATGAAGAGCAGATTCTTTTTGAGGAAGCACAAGAAGATCCGGATATCCGGATCGAAACTTTTGAAATGACACCAGATCCACAGGAAAAGGAAGATTTCTGGACAAAGATAAAAAAACATGAACACCTGATAAAAAACAGAAATATCCTGGCAATGGGTATACTTTGCATTGTGTTGTTTGGTTTGGGTGCATTTTTGTTTTTTCATACGGGAAGTACCTATATTACGGCAGACCGTGTGGAAAAAAATGATGTCAGCGGCACGAAATATCTGGAGTTTGGAGATTATTTTCTGAAATACAGTTCCGATGGTGTGGCCTGTGTAGACAGCAAATCCCAGGTGCTTTGGAGCAGTACATTCAGCATGCAGGCACCGTTTGTAGATGTCTGCGGAACGACAGCCGTGATCGCAGATCAGCAGGGAACACAGATTTATGTATACAAAGAAGATGGACTGGCTGGAGAATTTCAGACCAGGCTTCCGATACAGAAAGCGAGAGTAGCCAGCCAGGGTGTGGTTGCGGTTATTCTGGAAGATGAAGAGGTAACCTGGGTTAATTTTTATGACGCGGCAGGAACGCTGATCGCAGAAAACAGGACAACGATTGATGATTTTGGCTATCCGCTGGACATGGATCTGTCGCCGGACGGACTGAAAATGGCTGTTTCCTATATGCGGGTGCTTGGAAATAAGATCAGTACCCATATTGCGTTTTATAATTTTGGCTCTGCCGGACAGATGGAGCTGAACAATCAGGTTGGTGAGCTGGATGCTGACAATGTGCTGGCACCGGAGATATTCTTCTGTGATAACAGTACAGCTGTAGCGGTGCGAACGGATGGATTTACCGTATTTTCGGGAAGTCAGGCTCCGAAAGAAAAAAAGACAGTTTCTTTTGAACAGGAGATTTTAAGTACATTTTATGATGGAAATCGCATTGGATTTGTGTTTGACGGCGGAGATTCCGGGCACAAATATCAGATGAAAGTTTATAATACAGGCGGTAAAAATACCATGCAGAAATATTTTGACCTGCAGTATAACAATATTACTTTACAAAAAGATAAGATTGTGATGTTTAATGAAAAAGAGTTTGCTGTCTACAAGTTAAATGGGCAGAAAAAGTTTCAGGGGAAATACCGAAAGCCGATCCAGAATGTTCTGGATGTGCGGGGATTTCGGAAATATATGGTTATCACAGAGGACAGCGCGGATCTGGTCCGCCTGGGATAGAAGAAAGGAACGTATGAATTTACTTACTATTATTATTTTATTGCTGCTTCTGGTTTTTGCAATCGATGGTTATCGCAAGGGGCTTGTCAGAACATTGACAGCCCTGATGTTTTTTGTTGTATCCGGGATCCTGGTCTATCAGGCAACACCATATATCAGTGAGTTTATCAAAAACAAAACTCCGGTATACCAGATGATAGAGACACCATGTGAAAAAATGATCGAAGAAGCGATCCATTCTGTAACAGAGGGAAAAGGAAAAACAGAAAGTGGGCAAGTACCGCGAAACGATCAGTCAAAGATCATAAAAGCATTGCCGCTGCCACAGAAATTGCAGACACAGCTTTTAGATCATAATAACAGTTATACTTATGAAAATCTGGCTGTAAAGACTTTTTCGGAATATCTGTCCCGCTATCTGACAGATATGTTCTTGAATATGTTTATCTACCTGACAGTTTTCAGCCTGGCGAATATTTTGCTGCGGGTGGCTGCAGAAGTACTGAACCAGATTGTGCGCCTTCCGGTTTTAAGCACAGCGAACCGGACGGCCGGACTGTGTCTTGGACTTGTAAAGGGAATTGGAATCGTATGGATTTTCTTTGTTGCAGTCACGCTTTTTATACAGACAGAGTTTGGCGGACAGCTTATGGAAATGATAAAAGAAAGTCCGGTATTGACGGTTCTTTATGATGCAGATTTCTTTTTGAAATATCTGACTGGAATTGTGGGTTGAGAAAAAAAGGTTGACAAAATACCGTAATTGCTATATGATACAAACGTAACAAAATTAACAAAAACGTAACAAATGAAAGAGAAGCTTCATTTTTGATAAGGGAGCGTTCTGAATTCAGGAGGTTTTTATGAATAAAAAGATGAAAACGTTGATCTGTGGTGGTGCGTCGGTATTTGCACTTACGGTATTGTCTTCTACCGTTGTATTTGCAGCACCGTCTACAGGCGATGATATAGAAAACAACGTATGGACCTATCGTGCAGTAGCAGATGTGGATACACAGGTAAACATTCGTGCATATGCATCTTCCGACAGTGAGATCATTGGATATCTGCCAAAGGGTGCTTCGGCAGATCTGATCGAAAAGGGAGAAGAATGGTCTCACATTATTTCAAATGGTGTAGAAGGTTATATTAAGAATGATTATCTGGCGTATGGCACAGATGCAGAATATCTTGCAAGTGTATATGGTGCACAGGGTGTTAAAGTCAACTGGGATGGCGTCAATCTTTTTTCATCCCCGGATGCAGCAGCCGATGTGTTAAATACAGCAGATAATGGCAGCGAATATACCATTATTTCTGAGGAGGGCGACTGGTATCAGGTACAGATGGATGATGCGACAACCGCATACGTTCCGGCAGAAGATGTACAGGAAACCATTATTACAGAGCGTGCGATTTCACTTCAGGCGCAGGAGAGCGGAGCTTCCTATATTTATACAGACAGTACTGCGGCAGGGGATGTGAGTGACAGTACAGAAGTGACGGACTGGAATGCTTCTTATACAGAGGATTACAGCACAGGAGATACTTATACGGACAGCATACAGGAAGATGCTCCTTATACAGAAAATACGTACAGCGAAGATACATATACCAACTATGCTTATACGGAGGAGCAGATGACCGGAAATACGGGAAATGATACCGGGTATACACAGCCGGAAACGGAAACACCTGCAGCAGGGCCGGAGGCAGGAGATGTTTCTGATACACCGGATTCTGCGCAGACAGAAGAGACGGTCACAACTGCAAATGCAGATGATCTGAATCTGCTGGCAGCGATCATTTACTGCGAAGCAGGAAATCAGAGCCGTGAAGGAAAAGTAGCAGTTGGAGCAGTTGTTCTGAACCGTGTGGCAAGCAGTTCCTTCCCAAACAGCATCCACGATGTTGTATATCAGAGCGGACAGTTTACACCGGCATCCAGCGGAGCACTGGCAGGAGCACTGGCAAGCGGTGTGCCAGGTGCATGTATAGAAGCGGCACAGGCAGCTTTGAATGGTGAGAATCCGGTAGGCGGAGCACTCTATTTTAACACCGGTTCCGGAAGAGGAACAAAGATCGGAGCGCATCAGTTCTATTAAAATACAGAAATATTTCATACCCTGAAGCAGAACAGATGATGCTTCGGGGTATTTTTATGATTTGTTTATAAGAATTTTCCGTTCTTTTGCTTGACAGAGAATAGCTTTTTCGCATATTATGATGCCGTATGATATCTTTTTTACAGGACGAGATGTTGTGGAAAAGGGATTTGATTGGAACAGGAGTAGATAAACGATGGCTATAGATATGAAAAAAACGATTGCAGAAGCAGCAAGCAGTCTTTTATTTGAAAAAAGAGTCAAGAAACTGACGGTGAAAGATATTGTGGAAGAATGTCACATTACCAGACAGGCATTTTATTATCATTTTGAAGATATTCCGGATCTGATTCACTGGGTATTATATCAGGAAGTAGATGTGATACTGGAGGAATGTATGGCAGAGCAGGATATTGAAAGAGGAATCCGTCATTTCTTTTCCCTGGCTGCTCAGCTTCAGCCTTATGCGATACGGGGAATACAATCCAGTTATGGAGATGAGATCGGCAGACTGCTGGAGCAGTTTTTCTATGATCTGTTTCAGAAAGTGGTGGATCTTCAGAACTGGTATGAGGGATATTCCGAAAAAGACAGACAGTTTATCCTGCATTATCATTGCCAGGCTGTTATGGGACTGCTTCGGGAATGGACAAAACAGGATACGGAGAATATCAATTACATAGTTCATCAGATTTACCTTCTGCTAATGGGCAAGAGTGTTATGGTATCAAAAGAGGATGACAGTTTATAAAATATCCGCAGTGTAAAGTTATTTTACACTGCGGATATTTTGTCTATATCAGCTTCTGTTATTTTTGCTATTATATGATGTGGGTGTCAAAAGTTCCCAACATGATGCCTGCGGATTGTTCCGTGCGTTGCACTCCCACAATCCTCACCAGTATTCGCATATCGTGGGATTATCATCCCACTTTTATGCTCATATCTGGGCGGGTCCCAAGGTCTTTCATCCACCTATGAGCAAGCTTAT
>OLQG01001556.1_pt1 | contig 13937 bp, 17 predicted proteins | sample 1672221 | NCBI WGS metagenome assembly OLQG01 (sample SAMEA3136660, study PRJEB25190) | human gut metagenome | biome: human gut; feature: human-associated habitat; material: faeces | place: Austria | collected 2013
ACAGATTATTATGATCTTGGACTTGAACATCGTAATGAGACGAATGATCAGGTTACATTTGATTCCGCAGAAGCAACAAAGAAGTACAAAGTAGCAGTAAAATGTGCAACAATTACACCGAATGCTGCGCGTATGCCAGAGTATAATCTGAAGGAAATGTGGAAAAGCCCGAATGGTACCATCCGTGCAATTTTGGATGGAACTGTATTCCGTGCACCGATCGTTGTAAAAGGAATCGAGCCATGCGTTAAAAATTGGAAAAAGCCAATTACCATTGCAAGACATGCTTATGGTGATGTATATAAAAATACAGAAATCAAGGTTCCTGGACCTGGAAAGGTAGAGCTTGTGTATACAGGAGATGATGGAACACAGATCAAAGAACTTGTCCACAAATATGACGGACCAGGGATTGCTCAGGGAATCCATAACCTCTGTGGTTCTATCGAGAGCTTTGCCAGAAGCTGCTTCAATTACGCATTAGACACAAAGCAGGATCTCTGGTTCGCAACAAAAGATACAATTTCTAAGAAATATGACCATACATTCAAAGACATTTTCCAGGAACTGTTCGATACAGAGTACAAAGACAAATTCGAGCAGGCAGGAATCACGTATTTTTACACACTGATCGATGATGCAGTGGCAAGAGTGATGAAATCTGAAGGAGGATACATCTGGGCATGTAAGAATTATGACGGAGACGTGATGAGCGATATGGTATCTTCTGCATTTGGCTCCCTGGCAATGATGACTTCTGTACTGGTATCTCCGGATGGTTATTATGAATATGAGGCAGCGCATGGTACGGTACAGAGACATTATTACAAGCATTTGAAAGGGGAAGAGACTTCGACCAACTCTGTAGCAACAATCTTCGCATGGACAGGTGCACTCAGAAAACGCGGTGAGTTGGATGATAATGCAGAACTCATGGCATTTGCAGATAAACTGGAAAAGGCTACAATTGATACGATTGAGGCAGGTGAAATGACAAAAGACCTGGCACTGATCACCTCACTTGAGAATCCGACAGTATTGAACAGTGAAGACTTTATTAAGGCGATTGCAAAAAGATTGTAATATACCATGAACATGATATCGAGTAAGAAAGGCAGGACGTTAAGGTATCCTGCCTTTTGCTGTGCGTATGAAATTATGTATGATGTTTTTTTAGTATTGAATCTCCTGCAGATACATACCCTTTGGATCACAAGGAAGTGACGCAGATTCTTCGCCGCGAAAGATTGCGCGGATATCATTGACTGGGCGTTTCTCCAGACCGATATCGATCAGTGTACCTATGATCAGTCTCTGCATATTGTGGAGAAAATCATTGGCCTCAATGGTAATCTGCATTTCTTCAGGGTCTGCATAGATTTCGATATTATAAATCTCTTTTACAGTGGATTTGGACTTACCGGCAGAGGTAAAATTGCGGAAGTCGTGTTTGCCGATCAGAAGGTCAGCTGCCTCATCCATCAGTTCTTTATCTGGATGACGGAAACAGTGGTATGCATACTTGCGGTCAAATACGCTTGGTACAGCGCCAGTGATCATGCGATACACATAGACCTTACGCTTGGCATTAAGTTGCGCATGAAAGCGTTCCGGCACTTCCTCAATATCAGTAATAGCAATATCCATCGGAAGATAACGGTTCAGATACCGCTGCATCTCTGTAAGATCCATTCGGGATGATGTCTTGAAATTTGCTACCTGTCCGTAGGCGTGGACGCCAACTTCGGTACGCATGCCGCAGAAAAGCTCCACATCTTCACCGGACATCTTCTTGATTACATCCAGAATCTTGTTGGAAATGGTATTGGTGGATTCATTTTTACCCAGACGTGACCAACCCTGATAACGGCTGCCGTCGTATTCTATAGTTAAACGTATATTTCGCATAATTGACACCTCTATTATAAAATGTGATAATTAACAATATTGAAAACACATACAGTATAGCAGAAAAAGCGTTCTTATGTCCAGCGAGAGACAGGAATTTCATATGTGGTTTGAAATGGGAAAGGAGTGGAACTATGAATTTGATTGATATGCATTGTGATACCCTGTGGAAAATGATGCAGCAGAAAGAGTATGATCTGATGGAGAATCCGTGGAGCGTCAGTATTCCTGCGATGAAAGAAGCCGGGACACTGGCACAGTTTTTTGCATGTTTTACCTGCCTGGAAGAGCAGAATATGGATTATGAGAAATGCTACGAGCAGGCACTGGCTATGATAGAGCTGTTAAAGAAAAACTGCGAGAAATATTCCGAAGAAATGTGCATGGCAGGAAATTATGAGGACATACTGAAAAATGAACAGAACGGTCAGATATCAGCAGTTTTAACAATAGAAGAAGGTGGAATTATTAACGGGAAGGCGCAGCGTCTGGAAGAATTGTGGGAGCAGGGCGTACGTCTGATGACGCCGATGTGGAACTATGCGAACTGTCTGGGTCATCCTAACAGTCGTGAGCCTGAACTTATGGCAAAGGGACTTACAAAGTTTGGTAAAGAGATCATAAACCGTGCCGGAGAGTTGGGGATGATTATTGATGTGTCTCATGCATCGGATCAGTCTTTCCTGGATATTCTGGAATGTACAGACGGTCCGGTTGTCGCATCACATTCTAATTGCCGTGCATTATGCAGGCATCCAAGGAATCTGACCGATGAAATGATCCGCAGACTTGCAGAAGCTGGAGGTGTAGCCGGATTGAATCTGTTCCCGATGTTTCTTGGTGAAAACCTGTCACCTGGCATGGAACTGGAAGCAATGGCAGCACACGTTCTCCATATGATCAATGTCGGAGGAAGTGAATTTCCGGCAATCGGTACGGATGTAGATGGATATAGTGTACAGGCATACGAACCAATCCAGAAGGTATCTGATATGTCAAAATTATGGGAGATGCTTCGTAAGAAAGGTGTGAGAGAGGATCAACTTGAACGTATATGGAGAACGAACGCGGTGAATGTTTTGAAAAGAATCGGTTGAAAAAAATGTTCGTTCATCGTAGTATAGAGAAAGGCGATAATCTCTGATTAATATATCAGATCAGAAAAGAGAGGATTAAGTATGGAAAGAGGAAAAAAACGTGTGGTGGATTCGCAGCTGGAAAGTGTTCATCTGGTAAGAATGAATCATTTGAACAGTGCGGGGCGTCTGTTCGGAGGCCAACTGATGCAGTGGATTGACGAGACTGCAGCAATGGCGGCAAAGAGACATGCACACAGACCGATCATCACAGCATCGTTTAATAATCTGCAGTTTCTGCGGGGAGCTTATCCGGGAGATACGGTCGTGCTCAAGGCAAAGATTGTCTATGCAGGACATACATCTATGGATGTCAAAGTGGAGACTTATGCAGAGACGGTAACAGGAGAACAGTTTCTGATTAACTGTGCATATGCAACAGAGGTAGCTGTTGGGGAAGATGGCAAGCCAACGATAGTTCCGGAACTTATCATTGAGACGGAAGAGGAACAGTATGAGTGGGATCGAAGCGTATTGCGCAGAGAGTTGAGAAAGAAGCACGGCTAAGAGGAGGTCGACACAATGAGTACGATCACATTAATCGGAGCAGGACAGATGGCATCGGCACTTACATTTCCATTGTATGAAAATGGACATGAGGTGCGACTGGTAGGAAGTCCGTTAGATGATCAGGTCATCGACAGACTGAGAGAGGATAATTATCATGTGAATCTGCTTCGCACACTACATGACGGTATTCATTATTACAAAGAGAGCGAAAAAGAAGAGGCAATCCAGGGGGCTGATCTGATCGTATGTGGTGTGTCAAGCTTTGGCGTAGACTGGTTTGCAGATAAGATACTCCCGATACTTGATGAGAGCGTCCCGGTAATTTCTGTGACAAAAGGAATGCTGGATTATGAAGATGGAACGATGCAGACCTATCCAGAATACTGGATGAGTAAATTACCAGAAGGAAGTAAACAGGAAATCTATGCGATCGGCGGACCTTGTACCGCAAGAGATCTGGCAGATCACGATCCGTCTTTTGTCGGATATTGCGGACCGAAGATGGAGACATTGCACTGGATCCGGAGTCTGTTTGCAACCGATTATTATGTGATCAGCCTGACATTGGATGTGGTAGGGCTGGAGTGTGCAGTTGCTTTAAAAAATGGCTATGCACTGGGAACAGCGCTTGCTATCGGTATGGCTGAGAAAGCAGGCGATGATGGAATTAATCACAATAATTCAGAAGCAGCCCTGTTCCAGGAGAGTGTGAAAGAGATGCTAGATCTGCTTAAAATTGTCGGTGGCGGTGTGGATAATATCATGTATGCTGCCGGTGATCTGAATGTAACAGTTACAGCAGGACGAAGCCGTACAGTGGGACTTCTTCTCGGTAAAGGACTGTCTATCGATGAGGTTATGGAACAGCTGAAAGGGCAGACACTGGAAGCGGTAGTTATTGCTACAAGAACCGCTCGCGCAGTGAAAGCCCTTGCAAAAGCAGGAAAGGTGAAAGAGTCTGATTTTCCGTTGCTGATGCATGTGAATGCGCTGCTTAATGAGGGGGCGACGCTGGATATTCCATGGACGGACTTCCAGAAAGAAATGTAAGCAAGAGATATAGTTATAGGAGTAAAACATGAGTGGATATGATTTAATCGCGTTTGATATGGATGGAACGCTTCTGACAAGTAAAAATAAAGTAAGTGAATCTTCGCGGGAGGCAATTGCGAGAGCCGTTGAACTGGGGAAGAGGATAGCGGTCTGCACAGGACGGGCAGTTGGTGAAATAGAACCGTATGAGGAAAATGAATTGCAGAATGTGCGGTATTTTGTGTGTGAAAACGGAGCATTGCTTTATGATTCGGAGACAAAGGAAATTTTATCATCAACTGTGATTCCAGATGAAATCGTTGAGAAAATCATAGACATTATAGATGGCGAAGACTGTATGCTGATTGGCTATTCAAAAGGTCGCAATCTTGTAGACAGCATCGATGCTGAGCGTATGGATTATTTTTATGTTACGAGATACAAGGAGCTGCAGCGTAAGACCGGCAAACATTATGATGGCCTGTATGATGCATATCGCAAAGAACATTTTCCGATGGAGAAAATGAATGTATATGCATCAAGTGTTGAAATTCGAGACAGATTGTTTGAAAAAATCATCCAATTGCCGGTGACAGTAGTCTATGCAGAGGATACAGGATTTGAAATCTCGCCGCTTCATATGTCAAAGGGGATTGGGTTAAAGCAACTTTGTGAAATCGTCAAAATACCACTTGAACATACGATTGCAGTGGGAGATTCTGATAACGATGTGAAGATGATGAAGGTGGCAGGACTGCCTGTGGCAATGGGCAATGCGAGAGAGTGCGTACGAGAAGTATGCAAAGTGAATGTGGCCGATAATGATCATGGCGGCTGTGCAGAAGCAATTTACCGGTATCTGTTGGGTGGACAGAATGAATAGACAACAGTTCTTTCAAGAAAACTGCTTTCTCAGGTTGAAGAAGTTCCGGTTATGGAAGAGATAGAGCAATAATTTTCCCTTCATTTATAATGTAGATAATATCCTGGAGGTTTTTGACTGCCAGGATATTATTTTGGGTTAAAAAGTATTGGTTGAAAAAAGTGTGAGTTCATCGTAGTATAGATACGATATGATGTTTCGTTAATATATAAGAAAAATAATAAATAGCAAGTTAAGAATATGTATAGGAGAGCAGGGAATGAATAAATATGATTTAATTGCATTCGATATGGATGGAACACTTGTTAAAAGCAGTGGGCTGTCTGATTGCAATGGGACATGTGAAAGAGGTTGCAAAAGTGATTGTTGCCGATCATGATCATGACGGGTGTGCTGAAGCTATATATAACTACTTATTATAAAAAGAATATTGAAAGATATATCACACCTCCGGGTGCCAGAAGATAATCTGACATCTGGAGGTGTTTTTTGTATATCTCTTATTGTTCATATTTTACACCATTAGAATATTTAAACAAAAACATATGATTAATTAACCCAAATTCATGTAAAACTAACGGAAATCAATTGGACTTTTTTGTTAAATAGATGCGTATTACAATAAATACAACAGTTAAGGAGGACTTATGAATAGACGAAGTAATAAGATTTTAAGAGAGCTGATTCTTGGAAACAGACAAAATATATTAGAGCTTGTTACCAAGTACAATCTGCTGGAAAGAACAATACGAGCAGATATTAAAGACTTGAATAATACATTACAAGAATACAGTCTTCCAATTATTGTGATTACTGGGAATGGTGATTTAGTCATTGATACTGCTGAGAAAATTGATGTAAAAGCGTATGAAGAGTTCATATGTTCAAGAACATTTTATACATATTATATGTCGAAAAATGAACGTTCCACCATATTGGCGATGATTTTGCTGAACACTACCGGATATGTGACCGTCGAACAATTGAAAGACATTATTGGAGTAAGCAGAAATACTCTGTTACACGACATATCAGAATTAAAGAATTGGTTTGAAGAGAATAATATGGAACTTGTTTCGCAGGTACGTCGGGGATATATAGTAAATGCCTCAGAGTTAGAAATACGAAAAGGTATCCTAAAATTATTAGAAGTTAATGGTGACAATAATCATTATGGAACGGGTTATAATTTGGGAGCTTTCTGGAATCTGCTAATTCGCCAGATGGATAAATTAAATATTTATGATGATATGTGTACTCATGTAGTGCAACAAGAAGAGTACGCACAATCATTTTTGTCGGATTTTTCGTTTTTTGAAACTGTTTTAGAGATTACTTTGATTATCAATCGGATTGTAAATCATCAGGTGATTCCAGAACATTATGCGGAAAGATGGATTTGTTTTAAAGAAAGCTCTAAATATACATTTAGCAGTGAAATATTAGAAACGATTGGAAACAAATATCAATTAGATATTCCAGAGGTTGAAATTTTATACTTTACAGAATGCTTGAAAGGAAAAAGCTATTTAAAAGACAAAACACATAAAGGTAATGCATTAGATATTCGATTAATGATATCGGAAGCGTTATATAAGATTTCCAGCTGTTTCGGAATTGATTTTTATCTGGACTTTGCCTTGTATGATCTCCTGATTGCTCATATGAGATCAGCAGTGTATCGGTTACAAACCAGAGAACGATTGACGAATCCATTGAAAGATTCGCTGCTACAGGAATATCCGGAAATATTTGAAATCATAAGAAAAAATATTGGAAATCTTGAAGAATATATTGGATGTTCTTTTTCAGAAGATGAAATGTCATTTCTTGTGTTGTATTTTGCATCTGTTCTCGAAAAAGAAAAAGTTGAAAATTCGAAGCACAGTAAAATAAAGGTCGCACTTGTGTGTGAGACCGGACGTGGAACAGCACAGTTTATGCTTGCAAAGTTAAGGACACTTGAAGAGGTAATAGAAATAGTCAGTGTTTCATCGGTGCATAATACAGGTGAAATTAAACGCAGTGGTGCGAATATGATTATTTCGACGATTCCTATTGAAAAGCAGGAGATACCATGTATTGTGGTTCGATCAGCAATGCTGAATACAGATGATATTTTAGATATACAAAAGATGGCATTGGAAGTAATGGAAGGGATTATGGAACCAAATGCAGGTATCGAGTTAGATGTGATTAATCCAGAAGAGATTCATATTCAGGGAGCATTTTACGAATGGCTGTCTGAGAACAGAATCGAGGTGGATTATGAAGCAAAAGATTGGAAAGATGCTGTTAATCATGCCGGCGAGCTTCTATATAAAGATGGAGCAGTAGAAGAACGCTATATACAGGCTATGATTCAGAAAATAGAAGCTTATGGACCATATATCGTAATCTGTCCGGGAACTGCACTTCCTCATGCTGATGCTGAAGAGGGAGTTATATATGAAGCAGCCTCACTCATACGACTTAAGAAACCAATCGAGTTTCATCATGAAATGAATGATCCGGTTAAATATGTAATCGGAATGAGTGTTAAGAGTGCGGAGAGTGTGAATCAGGCAATTTACGATCTGATGATGATATTTGGAAATGAGAGGACGAGACAGATATTAGATAAGGCAGTTGATAAGGTATCTATTATGGAAGCACTTAATGGATTAACAACAGCTAAGTAATATTTGTCGAATGTGGAAGGAGGTGAAAATATGTCGAGCGCATTAGGTGATGTTTATATTTCGCCAGAATTGATTCTTATGGACATTGAAGCAAAGAATGATCAGGAAGCAATTGAAATTCTTGCAAAACATTTATATGAAAAAGGGATTGTAAAAGAAAGTTATATAGATGCGGTGAAAGAGAGAGAAAAGGTATTTAGTACCGGACTCAACTTTGAAGAAATGGGTATTGCCATTCCGCATACAGATTCTATTCATGTTAATAGACAGGCTATTGCAGTTGGAATTTTAAAAGAACCAGTAAAATTCTGTCATATGGGTATGCCGGAAGAATCTGTGAAATGCGAAATGATGTTTATGATGGCAATTAAAAAGCCAGAAAGCCAGGTGGATTTCCTCGGAAGAATGATGGATATCTTTCAGTCAGAAGGTTATCTTAGAGGTTTAAAAGCTTGTGCAACGCCAGAAGAACTGGCAGAAAAATTTGGTAAATCGTTTACAGAGTAATGTTACATTTGAAAAATGTACATATAAAAAATGAAGGAGGTGTAATGACTATGAAGAGAATATTGTTAGTATGTGGTTCAGGTATTTGCACATCTACAGCAGTAAATCAGAAAGTCACAAAAGCATTGGAAGAAAGAGGACTGAAAGGACAGTTCCAGATTACACAGGGAAAGGCTTCAGAAGTGGCTGAGAAGTCTAAACAGTATGATCTGGTGATTTCTACAACAGTACTTGGCGGAGAATGTCATTGTCCATTAATTATCGGAACTCCATTCCTGCTTGGAAGAGGGACTGAGCCAATCGTTGATCAGATTGTAGAAGTTTTACAGAAGTAAAAGTTTTATGAGGGAACAAAAAGGATTCTATTAACTTGATAGATGAGGAAGGAGAATAGAGAGATGAGTTATTTTTTGGGATTTTTCCAGTACATAAGTGATATGGGTGCGACGGTAATGATGCCTATCATTATTTGTGTTATGGGTTGCATTTTAGGTGCTGGTTTTGGTAAGTCTTTACGTGCAGGTTTGACAGTAGGTATCGGATTCATTGGTCTGAACCTTGTGACTGGTTTGATGGGTAATAACCTTGCACCGGCAGTATCGCAGATGGCAGAAAGATTTGGTCTGAGCCTTTCTGTAATTGATGTTGGCTGGCCGGCAGCTGCACAGATTGCATTTGCATCTACAGTTGGAACAGTGATTATTCCAGTTTGTCTTGCTGTAAATATTGTAATGCTGCTGACAAACACAACACAGACGGTTGATGTAGATATCTGGGATTACTGGCATTTTGCATTTACAGGAGCGCTTGTCGCAGTTGTTACAGGAAATCAGATGTATGGTATCATTGCTGCAATCCTGAACATGGTAATTATTATGGTATTGGGTGACTGGACAGCATCAGGTGTAGAAAAAACATTAGGACTTCCTGGTGTTTCGCTTCCGCATGGATTTACAACAGCATATGCGCCGATTGCAATGTTATTTAACTGGATTCTCGATAAAATTCCTGGCGTTAATAAGATTAACTTTGATATCGAAAAAATGCAGAAGAAGTTCGGTGTATTTGGAGAGCCAATCCTTGTAGGTACAGTGCTTGGTATTATCATCGGTGTTGTTGCAGGATATGACTTCCCGGCAATTCTTGCATTAGGTATTAACCTTGGAGCTGTATTGGTTCTGATTCCTAAGATGGCAGCACTTCTGATGGAAGGATTGATTCCTGTATCTGACGCTGCATCAGAGTTTATTGAAAAGAAATTCTCTAATCGTGGTAAAATTTATATCGGTCTTGATTCGGCAGTAGGTGTTGGTCATCCAATGACTCTGTCTGTATCATTAGTACTTGTACCGATCACTGTATTCCTTGCAGTATTACTTCCAGGAAACCAGGTAATGCCATTTGCAGACCTTGCGGTTATTCCATGGATGTTTGTATTGATCACACCAGTGGTTAACGGAAATGGATTCCGTGCACTTATTATTGGTATTATCACATTGGCAGCTGGTCTGTATATTGCTACTGACTTGTCGCAGTGGATTACTCCGGCAGCAAAAGCAGCTGGATTCGATATGGGTTCTGCAACAGCTATTTCAAGTATCTGTGATGGAGCAAACCCATTAACATGGGCAATTACCAGATTAAATGGTTTAAATCCAATTATCGGAATTGCAGTAGTTGGTGTAATTGCGGTTGCAATGGCACTGATTAACAGAAAGAAAATTTTGAAAGAGGCTGCAGAAATGCACGCAGCTGCAAATTAAGATAGTTTCTCTAATTACAGGCATCATCATTGTATGGTGCCTGTAATTAAAAAACAAGGGGAATTGACTGAGGAGGAAGCACAATGAACGCAAAGATTTATGAATATGATACAAAAGTTTACAGGACTAAGATAACTATTACGGCTATATTTTGTATTTTTATTTTAGCGTATTCATTGTTTAGTATTTTTACAACAAATGTTCCGGCTTTATGGGTAGTAGCAGCTGTTGTTGCCGGATATTTTGTGTGGGAAACTTTCGTATCGATAGCCAATCCGTCAAAAGTTGAAGTGAGCGATCAGGGAATTACATTTTCAGCTTATCACAAATCACATCATTATGACTGGAACGAAGTGAAACGTTTTAAATGTAAACCATTGGCTTCCGGAACCAAAATGTTCGTACGTATAAATGAAGCAGGTATTTTTAGAGGCCGATATTGGGTGAATTGTTATTATTTTAATGATGGAAATGAATTATTTCAGTATCTGTTTCATAAAGAAGTTGAAATTGATCCAGAAGGATTGAAAGCCAGAGCAGTGCGTGGCAGTGAAGAAACAAAATCAATAAAAAGAGGTCGTGCGCGTAGAAAATAAGGAGTGCAATACAATGTTTGAACAAGAAAAAATCAGTATTATTGAAGCAGGAAAAAAATTAGATCGTTATGGGCTTGTTACATTGTCAGGAGGTAATGTGACTCTCCGTATGCCGACAGGTGAAATCCTGGTAACTCCATCAGGTATGATTTACGAAGATATGGTACCAGAAGATGTTCTGGTAATGGATATAGAAGGAAATATTATTGAAGGTGAAAGGAAACCATCTGTAGATACTGTGGCACTTTTATATATTTTAAAACATATGCCGGAAGTGAATGCAGTTATTCATACCCACCAGCCATATGCAACAGGTGTTGGGCTTGTAACAGAAGAATTGCCATGTAACCTTACAACATTGGCAAACGCAACACGTGGAGCAGTAAAAGTATGTCCATATTCATCAGCGGCAAGTGAACAGATGGGTATCGAAGCAGTTGAGAATATGGGAGATAAATTAGCGGTTATCTTAAAACATCACGGTGTAATCGGTGTTGGAGACAGTTTGAAACAGGCACTGTGTGCTTGCGTTTATCTGGAAGAAGCAGCTAAAACTTATTCTATTGCTTATAGCATGAACCAGGATGTACCGGAACTGAATGCAGAACAGGTAGAAACAGCAGTTGAGGTATTTAGACGATATGGACAAAAGCCAATCGTGGAAGCATAGAAAATGTTAGAAGAACTGAAGCGAAGAGTATATAAGGCAAACATGATGTTGCCACAATATCATTTGGTGACATTTACCTGGGGAAACGCAAGTGAGATAGATTCAGCAACAGGACTGGTTGCTATTAAACCGAGCGGAGTACCGTATGATGAGTTAAGCCCGGAAAAAATGGTACTTATTGATCTTCAAGGAAATGTGGTTGAAGGAGAGTATAAACCTTCTTCAGATATGCCTACGCATATTGTTTTATATAAAGCTTTTCCGGAAATAGGTGGTATTGTGCATACGCATTCTCCATATGCAACCAGCTGGGCACAGGCGGGTAGGAGTGTTCCTTGTTATGGAACAACGCATGCAGATTATATTTATGGTGAAGTGCCGTGTGTACGTAATTTGACAAAAAATGAAATTGACGAGGATTATGAAACCAATACAGGAAATGTTATTGTTGAAGAATTTCGTAGATTTCAAAAAGATGTTTTATCGGTACCAGCTGTGTTATGTAAAAATCACGGACCGTTTACCTGGGGAAAGAGCAGTGCGGAGGCAGTACATAATTCTGTCGTTTTGGAAGAATGTGCAAAGATGGCTTATCGGACGGAGCTTATTAATCCCGGAGTAAAAGAAGCACCACAAGAATTAATTGAAAAACATTATATGCGTAAACATGGTGCAAATGCATACTATGGGCAGTAGATTTTAAAACTTATTTTTTCTCTCAATTATACTTGGAAGCTCCTGGCAGAGTGTGACTGTCAGGAGTTTTCTTTTATCACATTTATAACCATTGATACCATATTATCAATCTGTTTTTGCTCATCAGGACTTTTTCCGTCTTTTAGTATTTCTAAGATCAATGACATTTCTTCCGGTGAAAAGTTTATATTATGTTTTCTTGCACTGGTGATCAGTGCCATCATAACAGTAGCCATCTGGTTACCGCTTTTACCCTGTACCTGCTTTGCGGCGGTACGTATGATCTCACGTTTCAGAGGATCGAGATTATTCATGCCGGGATGTATTGTCCAGTCCATCATTTTTCATCATTTCCTTTCATTATATTATCAAACAGATCTATCATCTGAGACATCTCGCTGTTGCTTTCCGGAGAGGCGAAGCCGGATGGGTCCATTTGTTTCATTATATTCATCATATTGAATATCATGCTGATATTATCAGCTTCGGCAGGATCCATGAAAGAACTCAGATCCTGTAGGATATCTTCTGGTGAATGAATACTTTTGCTATGTATTGGACCGTCTGGGGAACCATTGCCTGTACTATGGAACAGATGAATAGTATTTGTGAATTCAGTAAACTTGATATACACAGCAAGCATACCACGCATATTGGCAGGAATATAAGGCAGCATCAGTTTCATGAGCTGAAGTTCCTGCGTAGTTACGAGTGTATCCAGTTGAGTCATCGGAAAGATCGGTCGTTTTTCCATAGCACACTGCCTGAAGATAAAGTCTTACTATGTATATGCGGGGATAAAAGAAGATATCCCCGCATAAGGTCAGATGTATAGACCGGCAGAATGGATGGAAGTTTAGCAGCAGCCAAAGCCATTGCCACATCCACCACAGCAGATAAGCAGAAGAATAATCCAGAGACAGTTGTCATTACCGCCTCCGCAACCACAGTCGCCACCGTGTCCGAAGCCGTTGCCACATCCGCCACAGCAGATGAGCAGAAGAATAATCCAGAGACAACTGTTATTTCCGAAACCACATCCACATCCGCAGTCACCGCGTCCGCAACCACATCCGTTAACATTATTGTCACATCCGCAACCACAGTTAGATAAATCGCTCATTGAATAGACCTCCATGGGATATTTGATTTTACAGTACATCATATGTGAGAGAAGAAAATGTGTGAAAGAATTTTAAGGTGTAAAGAAAAAATACTTGACACCCATTCGCGGGTAGTGTATGATAACACAGGTGAGAAACGATGGATGAATTATTAAAACAGGCTTTGCTCTATGATTTTTACGGTGAATTACTTACAGATCACCAGAAAGAGATCTATGAGCAGTTTATATTGGAAGATTTATCGCTTGGAGAGATTGCGAGAGATGCAGGAATCAGCAGACAGGGAGTACATGATCTGGTGAAGCGCTGTGACCGCACATTGCAGGAGTATGAAGAGAAGCTTCATCTTGTTTCAAGATTTCTCACAGTGAAAGAACAGATCCATAAGATACGGGAGATTCTGGATCAGGAACCAGCGGAAGATATATCGG
>OLQG01001567.1_pt1 | contig 13819 bp, 10 predicted proteins | sample 1672221 | NCBI WGS metagenome assembly OLQG01 (sample SAMEA3136660, study PRJEB25190) | human gut metagenome | biome: human gut; feature: human-associated habitat; material: faeces | place: Austria | collected 2013
AGAACGGAACCTTCGCCTCTCCTGCAACTGCTTTTGCAAGAAGTGTCTTACCTGTACCAGGCGGACCCACAAGCAGAGCTCCCTTCGGCATAGACGCACCAATCTCTGTATATTTCTGAGGATTGTGCAGATAATCAACGATTTCTGTAAGAAGATCCTTCGCCTCGTCTTCTCCTGCAACATCGGAGAATTTAATTCCTGTGGAGGATTTTACATAAACCTTCGCATTGCTCTTTCCAAAAGACATTGCCCCACCAGGACCTCCGCCCATAGAAGACATCATCTTCTTACTCAGCCAGCGTCCGATAAAGATAAAGATAAAGATCGGAACGACATAGCTCAAAAGAAGCGTCATAAGGATTGATGGACTTTCCGGAAGGACTTCATCCATGGTCACACCCGCATCAAGCAGACGATTGACCAGATCAGAATCATCCATCTTGACTGTCTTACATAAAACAGTTCCATCTGTATCGTCTGATTTCATTTCATAATAAATATAACTTTCTTCTACAGTTGCTTTGGTGACATTGCCTTTCTCCACATTTTCAATAAAAGTAGAATAATCGGTCTTCTGTACACTTCTTTCCTGTACAGCCGGAACCACAAGCATATTCAGAATAATAATAATAATACCTGCAATGATGTAATAGACATACATTGGTATCTTTTCTGGTTTTTTGTGATTAAACTTCATTTATTAGTTTCCTCCAAAATCATTTATGTCATGTACCATACCATTTTTATAGTATATATTCAATGTTCTTTCTGTGAAATAAAATAAAATTTTATAAACTTTTCATAAAACTCTGTATATAGCCTGTTCATTTAAATATAAAAAAAGGATCCTCTGTAAACCAGAGAACCCTTATGCCGCTGGCCGGACTCGAACCGGCACGGTTATTCACCGCTTGATTTTGAGTCAAGTGCGTCTGCCAATTCCGCCACAGCGGCAGTGTTCGTAATCAGAACAAGATATATTTTACCATAAAAACAAGAAGGACGCAAGAGAAAAAAATGGAATAATTATCATAAAAACTTTCTAAAAAAGATTGACGAAAGGAAAAAATAGAAGTATAGTGTAGATAGTTTAGTACCATACTAAATTTTACATCATAAGTTCAAATAACGATTTATCGAAAACGCCATCGTTAGATGGTCCACAGTGTGTGGAACGAAAACTGTTGTCTTCATAGACAGCAGTTTTTTTGTTGTCTAAAATTAGAAATGAAACATGGTTATGATTCAGTACTGTGAGAACAGCAAGAACCAGGAAGTAGAATTGTTGAAAATAGGAAAGAAAAGATGTAAAAAATCAAAATATATGGTAAAATTAGATAAAATGTAGAAAATGGAGGAAAGAACAGATGAAAGGGGAATATTATCTCGGACTTGATATGGGAAGCAGTTCGGTTGGATGGGCTGTGACAAATGAGAAGTACGAAATTTTGCGCGCACATGGAAAAACACTTTGGGGTGTACGGCTATTTGACAGTGCACAGACTGCAGAAGAGAGAAGAGGGTTTCGGACAGCAAAACGAAGATTGGATCGTCGTAATTGGAGAATAGAATTGCTGCAGAAAATTTTTGCGGAAGAAGTAGAAAAGATAGATGATGGATTTTTTCGCAGAATGAAAGAGAGTCGTTACTGGCCAGAGGATAAGCGTGACAGGCAGGGAAAGTGTCCGGAACTTCCCTATGCATTGTTTGCGGATGATGATTACACAGACAAAGAATATCATAAACAGTTTCCAACCATCTATCATCTGAGAAAATGGTTAATGGAAACTGACGAAACGCCTGATATTCGCCTGATATATCTTGCTCTGCATCATATGATGAAACACAGAGGCCATTTTCTATTAAACGGAAATATCGAACAGGTAAGAGAATTTCAGACAACATTTGAACAGTTCCTTGAAGCAGTGCGGGCAGAAGAACTTGGCTTTTCTTCCGAGATTGGAGTGGAAAGAAGCAAGGAAATAGAGGCAATTTTAAAAGACCGAACATTGACCAAATCTGCGAAAAAGACAAAAGCAGTAAAAGCAATGCGGGCAGAAACATCCTGTGAAAAAGAGTGGCTGGGATTGATTACCGGTGGAACAGCAAAACTGGGAAATCTGTTTGGGGAAAAACAGATGGATACACTGGAACGGCCAAAACTTTGCTTCGCAGATGCAGGTTATGAAGAATACGCTGGAGAGATCGAAGCAGAGCTGGGAGAAAAATATGTATTAATTGAACACGCAAAAGCAGTGTACGATTGGGCTGTTCTGGCTGATATTTTGCAGAACTATTCTTCTCTTTCAGAGGCAAAAGTGGCACTTTATGAAAAGCATAAAAAAGATCTGAAAGATCTGAAAAAGCTGGTCAGAGAGAATCTTTCAAGGGAAGAATATCAGAGACTGTTTGCAAAAAAGGATGAAAAAGCTAATTATTATGCGTATATCAAGGCACCAAAACAATGTAGTCAGGAAGACTTTTACGGTTATCTGAAAAAGAATATTCTGGGCAAGATATCAGATGTGACGAAAGCATCCTGCATGCAGAAGGAAATGGAAATGGGAACGTTTCTTCCGAAACAGACTGTAAAAGACAACAGTGTCATTCCATATCAGATTCATTTATATGAATTAAATGCAATCCTGAAAAATCTGGAAGATAAAGTTCCGCTACTGAAAGAGAATGGAGAGAAGATTCAAAAGATTTTCACATTCCGCATTCCGTACTACGTAGGACCCTTAAACGGAATTCGAAAAAAAGGGGAGAAGAGTAACTGGGCGGTACGAAAAGAAGGCAAAATATATCCATGGAACTTCGATGAGATGGTAGATTTGGAAGCAAGTGCAGAGCAGTTTATTCGAAGAATGACGAATAAATGTACTTATCTGCCAAGTGAAGATGTTTTACCAAAGTATTCTCTGCTGTACAGCAAATACGAAGTTTTAAATGAATTAAATAATCTGCGTTTGGATGGAGAAAAGATATCTGTAGAGCAGAAACAGAAAATATATGAAGAAGTATTCCAGAAAAGCAGAAAGGTTACACAGAAAAAACTGAAAAACTATTTAGTGAAAGAAGGAATTACCGGAAAAGAAGTTGAAATTACCGGAATTGATGGTGATTTCAAGAGTTCTCTTACGGCATACCATGACTTTAAAGAGAAATTAACAAATCTGTCACTGAACCAGGCGGAAAAAGAATGCATCATCCTGAACGTAACGCTGTTTGGAGATGATAAAGCGATACTGAAACAGAGATTAAAGAAACTGTTTCCGGAGTTGACAGAAAAACAAAGAGACAGCATAAGTAAACTGCCGTATCGTGGTTGGGGAAGACTCTCAAAAGTGTTTTTGGAAGAGATGGAAGCACCGGCACCGGAAACGGGAGAGGCATGGTCTATTATTCGGGCTTTGTGGGAGACGAATGACAATCTGATGCAACTGCTTAGCGAAAAATATTTGTTTGCATCGGCAATCGAAGAAAAGAATGGAAACGAACAGAAAAAACGGGATATTTCGTATGAATTAGTCGAGGAGCTTTACGTATCACCGGCAGTGAAGCGGCAGATTTGGCAGAGCCTTTTGATTGTAAAGGAAATCTGTAAAGTGATGGGAAACCCACCGAAACGTGTTTTTATAGAAATGGCAAGAGAAAAAACCGATCAGGGAAGAACCTCTTCAAGAAAAAAGAAACTGCTGGAACTTTATAAAAAATGTAAAGCGGAAGAAAAAGACTGGATAGATGAGATTGAAAAGCGTTCCGATGCGGAAATGAGAAGAGACAAGCTGTATTTGTATTATACGCAAAAAGGAAAATGCATGTATTCCGGTGAAACAATTGAACTGGAGGAATTGTGGGATAATCAGAAGTATGACATTGATCATATTTTTCCACAGTCCAAAGTGATGGATGATAGCCTGGATAACCGGGTACTTGTAAAGAAAAAGTGTAATCAGATGAAAGAGGATAAATATCCGATCGATGAAACAGTTCGGAAAAAAATGCAGCCATTCTGGAAATCTTTAGTGGATGCCGGATTGATCAGTGAAGAAAAATATAAACGGCTGATAAGAGGAAATGGATTTGAACCGTCTGAATTGGCTGGATTTATTTCCAGGCAGCTGGTGGAAACTCGTCAGAGTACAAAAGCGGCAGCAAGTATTCTGCAGCAGGTGATCCCGGATACACAGATTGTTTATGTAAAAGCGCCAACCGTTTCAAAGTTCCGTAAGGATTTTAAATTTCTGAAGGTACGGGAGATGAATGATTATCATCATGCGAAGGATGCTTATTTGAATATTGTCGTTGGCAACGCATATTTTGTAAAATTCACATCAAATCCGATTCACTTCATTAAGGAAAATCCGGGAAGAAGTTATAATCTGAAGAAGATGTTTGAACAGGAAAGAATTGAACGAAACGGAGAAATTGCCTGGGAAGGCGGGAACGGAACCATTGTGACAGTCCGAAAGTTTATGGAAAAGAACAACATTCTTGTGACGCGAAGATCGTATGAGGCAACAGGTGCATTGTTTGACCAGCAGATTGTCAAAAAAGGAAAAGGTCAGGTTCCGATCAAGAGCAGTGATGAACGGCTTTGTGATATACAGAAGTATGGAGGATATAACAAAGAGGCGGGAGCTTACTTTGTACTGGCAGAATCGGAGGGCAAAAAGGGAAAGAAAATACGAACAATCGAGTATGTGCCGATTCGTCTGAAAAAGGAAATTCAGAAGTCAGAAGAAAATATAATTCGGTATCTGGAAGAGGAAAGACAGTTAAAGAATCCGCGAGTGCTGGTGCCGGAAATCAAAATAGATACTCTGTTTTGTGTGGACGGATTTTATATGTGGGTTTCCGGAAGATCAGGGGATCAGCTATTGATGCAAGGTGCAAATCAGCTGGTACTTTCCCAGGAAGAAACAGAAATACTGAAAAAAATAGTACAGTACGTGGAACGTAAAAAACAGAATAAAGAACTGAAAATTTACGATTCCGACCATTTAGAAGAAAAGAAGGTGGTGATGCTGTATGAAACCTTTTTAAATAAATTAACAAATACGGTATATGCAAAAAAACTTGGAGCACAGGCAAAGACATTAACGGAAAAAAGAGAAAAATTTAAAGAATTATGCATAGAAGAAAAGTGTATCGTTTTGTATGAAGTTTTACATTTTTTCCAGTGCCAGAGTGCTGCCGCTGATTTGAAATTAATTGGAGGATCTGGAAGAGCAGGAATTTTGTGTCTCAACAAAAATATAACCGATTGCAGTCGAATCGAAATGATTCATCAATCGCCAACCGGTATCTACGAGCAGACAGTAGACCTGAATGCATTATGAGCTGGCGGATTGTGGTTATTTCCAAACGGGCAAAGCTGGACTATCAGCTTGGTTACCTTGTGGTGCGAAATGAGGAAGTAACAAAAATACATTTAAGTGAAATATCAACCATTCTGATTGAGTCAACAGCAGCAACAGTCACAACAAGTCTGCTGGCAGAGCTGACAAAAAAGAAAATAAAAGTGATTTTTTGCGATGAAAAGAGAAATCCATCGTCGGAACTGGTTGGGTATTACGGAAGTCATGATACCAGCAATAAAATCAGAAAGCAGATTCAGTGGAGCCGGCACAGTAAAGAAGCGATCTGGACAGAAATTGTGACGGAAAAAATACGAAAACAGAAGGAACTGTTAAAAAATATGGGAAAGGAAGAAGCGGGTCTGTTAGAATCATATTTACAGGAGATTGGCTGGAACGATGAGACAAACCGGGAAGGGCATGCGGCAAAGGTATATTTTAATGCATTGTTCGGTATGACATTTACCAGAACTGCGGATTGTCCGGAAAATGCAGCGCTGAATTACGGATATAGCATTTTGTTGTCTGCGTTTGCGAGAGAAATTGTAGCGAGCGGTTATATTACACAGCTCGGACTCTTTCATGATAATATGTTTAATCAGTTTAATCTGGCGTCCGATTTGATGGAACCGTTCCGTGTTCTGATTGACCGGGAAGTAATCCAAATGCAGAGGAAAGAATTTACGCATGAGGAAAAAATACAGTTGGTCAATGTATTAAACAACGAAGTCATGATAGACGGGAAAACACAGTATGTGAATAATGCCATAAAAATTTACTGTAAAAGTGTATTTGATGCCTTAAATGAGAATGACAGTGCATTGATCCGGTTTTATGGCCTATGAGTTATCGTTTTATGAGAGTATTGGTACTGTTTGATCTTCCGGTGCTGACGGGCGATCAGAGAAGAGAATATGCGAGATTTCGAAAGTTTTTATTGAAAAGCGGATTCCTGATGCTCCAGGAATCCGTATACTGTAAGCTTGCGTTAAATACAACTGTAGTGAATGGAATCGTGGATCAGATTCATAAAAATAAGCCGGAAGAAGGTCTGATACAGCTTTTAACGGTGACTGAGAAGCAGTATGCGAAAATGGATCTGATTGTTGGGAACGTAAAGAGTGAAGTGTTGAATACGGATGAAAGGCTGGTGATTTTATGAAACTGGTACATGTGGACTTGGAAAAACCTATTGCGATTCATCGGAACTGTCCCACGGAATGGATTATAGAATCACCGGAGCTGTTTTTAAAATATGTGGAGCAGCTGCAAAAACAAAATCAGGGAGAGAAGGGAAATTTCGTACTTTCTAAAGCTGACACAGAGCTGAATATGAAAAGAGATGTGGAATTGGTATTAACGCCCTTTTCTCTTGATTTTGCGGATCACAGAATACAAAAACGGTTATTTACAGAGCTGGTCAAAAGTGCGCAAAATGAAGAAATGTTTCTGGAAACGCAGAGAATTATTGCGGAACTGAAGAAATACATCTATCAATTGGAAGCTGTCAGTGGGTACGAATTGGAACAAAATGAGGAAATCGATTTGAGCGCACTCCTAAAATTGATGGGAGTTCAGACAGAAACCGAAAAAGAGATGGGGCTTCTGGAAAAATTAACGCAATATATCAAAGTTATGGCCGAACTTCTCCAAAAAGAACTGGTGATTTTGGTCAATATTCGATCCTATCTGAACGAAACACAAATAAACAAACTCTCCCAAATGGCATGCTACTATGAAATATCCTTGCTTTTCATAGAAAATATACAAAGGGACTTTTCGAATCAGAGAGAATATTATATAATTGACAAAGATGGATGTGATGTCTATTAATATCCATCGGATGTTTGAGTACCTGTTTTGTGCAGATGAAAGCAGTTCATTTTTAAATTTGAGGTTTGAGAATGATGTAAAAATGTATGGTACTCAAACACCGCTACCACTTCGTCCGTTATCTGCAGTGTTTGAGAATGATGTAAAAATGTATGGTACTCAAACTGATAGATTGCCATACCTAATACCTCCATGGTTTGAGAATGATGTAAAAATGTATGGTACTCAAACAGGTTCTAATATTATTCCACTTGCAGGAAAGTTTGAGAATGATGTAAAAATGTATGGTACTCAAACTGAGGACGATTTCTATTCTGCAGGCATGAAGTTTGAGAATGATGTAAAAATGTATGGTACTCAAACACCCTGTCCAGAAAAGCCTTCATCGACGATGTTTGAGAATGATGTAAAAATGTATGGTACTCAAACATCAGGAACAAACGTGAAAGTCGAAAACCAGTTTGAGAATGATGTAAAAATGTATGGTACTCAAACCGCTCGCTGCTCACTATCCATCACCGCCTGTTTGAGAATGATGTAAAAATGTATGGTACTCAAACTTTCCACCTCCCCTAAATCTGTAAGTAATGGTTTGAGAATGATGTAAAAATGTATAGTACTCAAACATTTTCAGGGCAAATTCTGCTAAATCGTACGTTTGAGAATGATGTAAAATTTATTTTTGTGAACAACAAGAATAGATAATTCAAAATGAAATATTCAGAAGACAGTATGAAATCGACTTAATTGTCTTTTTCTTGCTGTCTTTTTCCTTGTCTCAAAGCGCCGCACCATGTATAATAAAACCACAAGAATTTCATTTCATAGTTTTTACAGGAGGAACCTGAATCATGATCCTTGCAATAGACATCGGCAACACGAACATCGTCCTTGGGTGTGTGGAAGGGAAAAAAACATACTTTATCGAAAGACTCTCCACGGACAAGGCAAAAACAGAGCTGGAATACGCAGTCAGCCTGAAAAATGTACTGGAACTGTATGAGATTCCGGTGGAGCAGATCGAAGGAGGTATCATCTCTTCCGTTGTTCCGCAGGTGACAGAGCTCTGCCGGAGTGCGGCAGAAAAAGTGATTAAAAAGCCGGTCAAAGTTGTCGGCCCCGGTGTGAAGACCGGACTTAATATCAAACTGGACGACCCCGCAACGGCAGGAAGCGATCTTGTTGTTGTAGCAGTAGCAGCGCTGAATGAATACACATGTCCGCAGATTGTTATCGATATGGGAACTGCCACGACGATGAGTGTACTTGATCAGAAAGGAAGCTTCATCGGAGGCGTGATTCTTCCGGGACTTCGTACTTCGCTGGATGCTCTCGTATCAAATGCCGCGCAGCTTAGCCAGACCAGTCTGACAGCACCGAAAAAAGTCATTGGCAAAAATACGCTGGACTGTATGAAAGGCGGTATGATTTATGGAAACGCTGCCAGCATCGACGGCATGATCGAACGGATGGAAGAAGAACTTGGCTGCAAATGCACGATTGTGGCTACCGGAGGTCTGGCGAAAGCTGTGATTCCGCACTGCAGACATGACATCATCATCGATGAGAATCTGCTCCTGAAAGGTCTTCAGATCATCTACGAGAAAAACAGGTAGGGAAACCGTTTGTTGACAAAGTTTGCGAATTGTTATAACATATGTATAACAAAACGATACGAGAAAGCAGGGTGTAACTATGTATTATGAGACAATACAGATCGATTTCAACAGCGATGAAGCGATCTATATCCAGCTGAGAAATCAGATTATTCTGGGTATTGCCACTTCCAGAATTCAGGAAGGAGATACTCTACCTTCGGTAAGACAGCTCGCAGACAATATCGGAATCAACATGCATACCGTAAATAAGGCCTACAGCGTACTCCGGCAGGAGGGGCTTCTTTCGATTGACCGAAGAAAAGGAGCCGTTATCTCTATCGATGCGGATAAACTGTATGCCATGCAGGAACTGCGCGAAGATCTGCAGGTGATTCTTGCAAAAGCCGTCTGCAAAAATATATCAAAAGAAGAAGTACATCAGCTTGTAGATGAAATTTACAGCAATTACGCAGACGAAACATGAAGGAGACAATAGTATTATGAGAGAAGGATATACCAGTCAGGCAAAAAAAGCACTGGCATATGCGGTTAGGACAGCTGAAAAATGTGGACATAATTACGTAGGAACCGAACACCTTCTGATCGGACTTCTGAACGTGGAGGATGGCACAGCAGGCATGGTGCTTTCTGAGTTTCACGTAGATGCCGGACAGCTTACCGAACTGATTGACCGTCTGATTGCACCAGGCGGAAACACCGTGACCGAATCCCGACCGGGCTATACTCCGCGGGTACGCAGAGTGCTTGAAAATGCAGAAGCGGAGGCAGCGCGTTTTAAGAGCAGAGCTGTGGGAACCGAGCATTTGCTGATCGCAATCTTAAAAGAAAGTGACTGTGTTGCTACCCGTTTGCTTTTTACCATGGGGATCAACATTCAGAAACTATATGGAGCAATCCTTACTGCCATGGGCGAGGCACCGCTGCAGGGCGGTGCAAGCGGAAATGCAAATACCGGCCGCGGACCGCAGACAAGAGGTGGAGCGCAGACCAGCGAAACGCCGGCACTGGACCAGTACAGCCGGGATCTGACTGAGCTTGCGCGCGAAGGAAAACTCGATCCGGTTGTCGGCCGTGGGCAGGAAATTGAGCGTGTCATTCAGATCTTAAGTCGCCGGACAAAAAACAACCCGTGTCTGATCGGAGAGCCGGGTGTCGGAAAAACGGCGATTGCGGAAGGTCTGGCGCAGCGGATTGCCCTTGGCATTGTGCCGGAAACGATCCGCGATAAGCGAGTTGTTGTCCTTGACCTTTCCGGAATGGTAGCCGGAAGCAAATACCGCGGTGAGTTCGAAGAGCGTATCAAACGTGTCGTCAAAGAAGTGACGGACAATGAAAATATTCTGCTGTTCATCGATGAACTTCACACCATCATCGGGGCCGGCGGTGCAGAGGGAGCACTCGATGCATCCAATATCTTAAAACCGTCCCTTTCCCGCGGAGAAATTCAGCTCATCGGTGCAACCACGCTCGAAGAATACCGTAAATACATCGAAAAAGATGCCGCATTGGAGCGCCGTTTCCAGCCGGTCAAAGTAGAAGAACCGACGGAAAGCGAAGCACTTGATATCTTAAAAGGCCTGCGCCCATACTACGAACGCCACCACGGCGTGGAAATCACCGATGAAGCACTGGAAGCAGCCGTAAAAATGAGCGTCCGCTACATCAACGACCGTTTCCTGCCGGATAAAGCCATCGATCTGATCGATGAGGCATCCGCAGGCGTACAGCTCGCCGGCTACCAGGTGCCGGACAACATGGCAAAAGAGGAGCAGACACTGTTCGAAGTACAGAAAGAAAAAGAATCCGCGATCAGTGCCGGCGATTTTGAGCAGGCAAAAGAACTGCAGGCGCGCCAGCAGGAGCTCGAAAAAGATCTGGAGCAGATCCGAAAACGCTTTGAACGCCGTTGCAAAAACAAAAAACTGCAGGTAACAGAAGAAGAAATCGCAAAAACCGTATCCACCTGGACGAAAATTCCGGTACAGCGTCTCGCGGAAGGAGAATCGAAACGTCTGGCAAGACTGGAGCAGACACTCCATAAACGCGTTGTCGGCCAGGAAGAAGCCGTGACAGCTGTGGCAAAAGCCGTAAAACGAGGCAGAGTCGGATTAAAAGACCCGAACCGTCCGACAGGATCCTTCCTGTTTCTTGGACCGACCGGTGTCGGAAAAACAGAACTTTCCAAAGCACTCGCCGAGGCAGTTTTCGGTACAGAGCAGGCCCTGATCCGCGTCGACATGTCGGAGTACATGGAGAAACACAGCGTCTCCAAACTGATCGGATCCCCTCCGGGATACGTCGGCTACGAGGAAGGCGGCCAGCTCTCCGAAAAAGTGCGCCGCAACCCGTACAGTGTGATCCTGTTTGACGAGATCGAAAAAGCGCACCCGGATGTCTTCAACATTCTGCTGCAGGTGCTTGATGATGGCCATATCACCGACGCGCAGGGCAGAAAAGTTGATTTCAAACAGACCTGCATTATCATGACATCCAATGCCGGAGCACAGAACATTGTAGCGCCGAAACGCCTTGGATTCCTTTCGACAGAAGATGAGCGGAAAGACTACGAATACATGAAGGGCCAGGTGATGGAAGAAGTCAAACGGATGTTTAAGCCGGAATTCCTGAACCGAATCGACGAGATTATTGTATTCCATCAGCTTACCAAGGCGGATATGAAGAAGATTCTGCAGATTCTGCTCAAAGATCTGGAGCGCCGCTGCAAGGAGCAGATGGACATTGAATTGAAAGTCCGTGACACCGTGAAAGAATATCTCGTGGAAAACAGCTTCGACAGCAAGTACGGTGCCCGCCCGTTAAAACGCGCGATCCAGAGCAAAATTGAGGATCCGCTCGCAGAAGCCATCCTGAACGGAGAAGTGAAAAAAGGCGATACCGTTGCGGCTGGAATGAATAAGAAAGAGATTACATTTAAGGTTCTTGAGAAAAAATAATATAAAATTCCATAAATTATATGGTAAAATCTTTTTGATTATGGTATGATTTTCACAAAGAAACGAAACACCACAAAAGACAAGACCAGGAGGGCATTTACAAATGTCAGTAGTAAAAGAATTAATCCGCACAGAGGCAGACGGAGGCATCAGCTTCGGAGATTATGAGCTTGCGGCAAAGGCAAAAAAATCTGATTTTGAGCACAGAGGAGATCTGTATAAAGTAAAAACCTTTAAGGAAATCACAAAGCTGGAGAGAAACGGACTGTTCGTATACGAATCCGTTCCGGGAACCGCAGTTACCGATCTGAACGTATTCGACGACGGCATGACCTTCAAAGTAGAAGGACCGGAGGATGCACAGATCACCGTTGAAATGGAAGCAGAGACCGAATACAAGGTGCTGCTCGACGGCGTAAACGTTGGCCACATGACCACAAATCTCGGCGGAAAACTTTCCTTCAGCGTAGAGCTGGAAAAAGCAGAGGATGTAGCAGTAGAAATCGTAAAAGCATGATGAAATAAGAAAAGAAGGCTGTCGCAGAACGTGTGCGGCAGCTTTTTTTGACAATTATAAGGGAGACACAACTATGGCAAAAGCAAAAAAAACAGCCTTTTTCTGCCAGAACTGCGGATATGAGTCAGCAAAATGGATGGGTCAGTGTCCGGCGTGCAGAGAATGGAATACGTTTGTGGAGGAACCGATGGCGGCCAAAACACCGGCGGGAAACCAGGGGCTCGGAAGCCACAGCGCAGCGGGCAGAAAGCCGGTGCATCTGACGGAAATTTCAACAGGAAAAGAAGAGCGTATCCCGACGGGAATCGGAGAACTCGACCGGGTGCTCGGCGGAGGAATTGTGCCGGGTTCCCTGACACTGGTCGGCGGCGATCCGGGAATTGGAAAATCCACACTCCTTCTGCAGGTGTGCCGCATGCTGTCCACAGCAGGACATCAGGTTTTATACATTTCCGGCGAGGAGTCCCTGCGCCAGATCAAACTGCGCGCCGTGCGGATCGGAGAATTTAATGAAAATCTGTCCTTGCTCTGTGAGACGAATCTTGACATTATCCGCGCCGTCATGGAAAAAGAGAAGCCGGAGATTGCCGTCATCGACTCGATCCAGACCATGTATAACGAAGAGGTCAGCTCCGCGCCGGGCAGTGTATCCCAGGTCCGGGAATCGACGAATGTGCTGATGCAGATTGCAAAGGGAATGGGAATTTCGATCTTTATCGTCGGTCATGTGACAAAAGACGGTAATGTGGCCGGCCCACGTGTGCTGGAACACATGGTAGATACCGTGCTGTACTTCGAGGGCGACCGTCATGCGTCCTACCGGATTCTGCGCGGCGTCAAAAACCGTTTTGGTTCTACAAATGAGATCGGCGTCTTCGAAATGCAGACAGAGGGACTCGTGGAAGTGAAAAATCCATCGGAATACATGCTGAACGGACGGCCGGAGGGAGCTTCCGGTTCGGTTGTCGCATGCTCCATGGAGGGAACGCGCCCGATCCTGATCGAGATTCAGGCACTGGTCTGCCACAGTAATTTCGGAATCCCGCGCCGCACCGCAGCAGGATGCGATTTCAACCGTGTGAACCTGCTGATGGCAGTGCTGGAAAAACGCGCAAGAGTCAATCTTTCGACAAGCGATGCCTACGTCAACATCGCAGGCGGAATCAAGATGAATGAGCCGGCGATTGATCTTGGCATCGCACTTGCCGTCGTATCGAGCTACAAAGATCAGGTGATCGATGAGAAAACGGTCGTATTTGGCGAGGTCGGCTTAAGCGGTGAGGTCCGCGCCGTCAGCATGGCGGAACAGCGTGTACTGGAAGCAAAAAAACTGGGCTTCGAGCGGGTGATTTTACCTGCTGTCTGCATGAAGTCCGTGGAGAAAATCGGTGGAATCGCACTGATTCCGGTGGAAAATATTCAGGATGCGATTCTGCGCGTGGGGAAAAATTAGAAGGAAGTTGTGGAAAAAGGACCGGCGTGTGATGCGTACGGTCTTTTTTAAAAAATTCAGATAAAATATAAAATATGCAG
>OLQG01001570.1_pt1 | contig 13789 bp, 9 predicted proteins | sample 1672221 | NCBI WGS metagenome assembly OLQG01 (sample SAMEA3136660, study PRJEB25190) | human gut metagenome | biome: human gut; feature: human-associated habitat; material: faeces | place: Austria | collected 2013
GCCAGTGCGGAGGATGCCAGCTTCAGGCATTATCCTACGAGCAGCAGCTGAAATTCAAGGAGAAAAAAGTCCGTGGCCATCTGGAGCGGATCGGCGGTTTTAAGGATTTCCCGATGGAGACGATCATGGGAATGGACGAGCCTTACCATTACCGCAACAAGGCACAGTTCCCGGTAGGAAAAAATAAAGACGGAAAGATCATCACCGGTTTTTATGCAGGAAGGACCCACTCTATTATTGACAACCGGGACTGTATTCTGGGAGTGAAACAGAATAAGGATGTTTTGGACCGTGTGATCGACCACATGGAAAAATATCATGTCCAGCCTTACGATGAGACGACAGGCAAAGGCCTTGTACGCCACATTATGATCCGCTATGGTTTCCATACAGACGAGATGATGGTTTGTCTGATCTTAAACGGAGATAAGATCCCTGCAGAAAAAGCTCTGGTGGATTCTTTGTGTGAAATTCCGGAAATGACCAGCATCACCATCAATGTCAATAAAAAACGAAACAATGTGATCCTGGGCGACCAGCTTCGCCTCCTTTGGGGACAGTCCTATATAACGGACAGCATCGGAGATATTTCCTATCAGATCTCTCCCCTGTCCTTTTTCCAGGTCAATCCCATCCAGACTGAAAAACTTTATGGAAAGGCTCTGGAGTACGCCGGCCTTACGGGAAATGAAACTGTCTGGGATCTGTACTGCGGAATCGGAACTATCTCCCTGTTCTTGGCCCAGAAAGCAAAATTCGTCCGCGGCGTGGAGATCGTACCACAGGCCATTGACAATGCAAGAGAGAATGCGAAGCTCAATGGCATTGAGAATGTAGAGTTTTTTGTCGGAAAAGCAGAGGAAGTACTGCCGAGGGAGTATGAGAAGAATGGTGTTTATGCAGATGTCATCGTTGTGGACCCGCCAAGAAAGGGTTGTGATGAGGTACTTCTGAATACGATCCTTAAGATGAAACCGGAGAGGGTTGTTTATGTGAGCTGTGATAGTGCTACGTTGGCCAGGGATCTGAAGGTGCTTTGTGCGGAGGATTATGAGTTGATGCGGGTTTCTACTACGGATATGTTTCCGCAGAGTACGCATGTTGAAACCGTCGCGCTTCTCTCGAAAAAAGCTTGATTTTACGCGGGTTTTCGGGCTTTTTGCTCAAATATGAACCTGTGCTTTTAGCGAAAAATAATGTAAATTGAAGATTTCCCAACAAGGGGTGGACTAAAATCCGCGGACAGGGCTTGTGCGCCGAGAATTTATCGGGCTAAAGCGTGTCCGCGGATTTTATACTTTTTTCGTTAAGGAGGACTAATTTTCGTTGAAACTATTCCTGGATAGGACTATAATGTAGTTTAGGAAAAGTGTACGATTCTGCTGATAAGGAGGAGAAGATGGAGTACTTATCAACAACAGAGATAGCAGAAAAATGGGGGCTTTCACGGAGACGTGTTTCTGTATATTGCAAAGAGGGTAGAATACCGGGAGCAATACAAAAAGCTAACATGTGGCTTGTTCCAGCAGATGCGGAAAAACCAATTGATCCGAGGAAGGCACGAAAGATGAATAAATCAACAGACACTACAGTCGAATAATATAGAATACAAAGGAGTAATTGTGATGGCGGATAAAAACACAGCCAATATTGGTTTTGAGAAACAAATCTGGGACGCAGCCTGCGTTCTTCGCGGAAATATGGATGCATCAGAATATAAGAACGTTGTACTGGGACTTATTTTCCTGAAGTACATATCAGATCGATTTGATGACAAATATCAGGAGCTTCTGGAAGAGGGCGATGGCTTCGAAGAAGACATTGATGAATATACTTCGGAAGGAATCTTCTTTGTACCGGCAGGAGCCAGATGGAATGAGATTGCAGCAAAGGCCCATACTCCGGAGATTGGAACGGTCATTGATGATGCCATGCGTGCCATTGAGAAAGAGAATAAGAGATTAAAGGATATCCTTCCGAAGAACTTTGCACGCCCGGAGCTGGATAAGCGAAGATTAGGCGATGTCGTAGATCTCTTTACCAACATTCAGATGATTGAACACGGCAGTGAAAAAGATATTCTTGGACGTACTTATGAGTATTGTCTTTCTATGTTCGCAGAGCAGGAGGGTAAGCGTGGTGGAGAATTCTTCACACCATCCTGTGTGGTACGAACTCTTGTAGAGGTACTGAAACCGTTCAAGGGTCGAGTATACGATCCTTGCTGCGGTTCTGGAGGCATGTTCGTTCAGTCTGCGCGTTTCGTTGAGAATCATAGCGGTAATATCAGCAACATTTCCATCTACGGTCAGGATTCTAATCCGACAACGTGGAAGATGGCACAGATGAATCTTGCAATTCGTGGAATTGAACCGGATCTGGGAAATTACTCTGCGGATACATTTTTAGATGATCGCCATCCGACGCTTCGAGCAGATTACATCATGGCAAATCCTCCATTCAATTTGTCTGATTGGGGTGCTGATAAATTAAAGGATGATGTACGTTGGCAGTATGGTATGCCGCCTGCAGGAAATGCAAACTTTGCATGGCTTCAGCATATGATTTATCATTTAGCACCTGCTGGTAGAATTGGTATGGTACTTGCTAATGGATCCCTTTCTTCACAGAGTGGTGGTGAGGGAGAAATTAGAAAAAACATCATCAATGCAGACTTGGTGGAGTGTATTATTGCAATGCCGACACAGTTGTTTTATACAACTCAGATTCCTGTATCATTATGGTTCCTGAATAAGCAGAAAAAGCAATCAGGAAAGACACTGTTCATTGATGCTCGTAAGATGGGAACAATGGTAAGTCGTAAGCTCCGTGAACTGACAGAAGAGGATATAGCTAAAATAGCAGATACTTACAGTGCATTTGTTGATGGAACATTAGAAGCGGTAAAGGGATTTTGTTCTGTAACCGATACAGAAGAAATTGCAAACCAGGATTATATTTTAACACCGGGGCGTTATGTTGGCATTGAAGAGCAGGAAGATGATGGAGAGCCATTCGAGAAAAAGATGGCACGATTAACGTCAGAACTATCTGAAATGTTCAGAAAATCGCATGAGCTGGAAGATGAAATACGAAGAAAGTTGGGGGCAATTGGGTATAAAGTCTGATGTAAAGAAAGCTTTTAAGGATCCTCTTCATCCATTGGATACCGAGAGTCAAACATTTGGCTGTAGGGCAAATAATCCTAATATTTGTAAAAATTATATGTTGGATACGGTATGTGCGTTTTGTCGGGAAGATCATATTTGTATGATACCTTCTCGTTCTTGGAAGAAGCAGTATATTAAGTTAAAGGGGAAAGAAAATGATGGAGACTAAGACTATAAGGGAACTTTGTGATATTGTTGTAGACTGTCCGCACTCTACCCCTAAATGGACTACATCTGGAAAAATTGTGATTCGAAATAATAATATTAAAAAAGGTAGAATTGATTTCTCTTCGCCTTCGTATACAGATGATGAACATTTTAATTTGAGAGTGAAAAGAGCAATACCTAGGTCTGGAGATATTATCATTACAAGAGAAGCTCCAATGGGAGAGGTTGGAATGATCCCAGAGAGAATAGAGTGTTGCTTAGGCCAGCGGATGGTTCTTTTAAGGACAAATCCAGACATATGCGATAATTATTATCTATTGTACAGTCTTCAGTCCAAGTTTGTTCAGCATCAAATTTCATGGAGTGAAGGAACAGGAACTACAGTAAGTAATTTACGTATTCCTCATCTAGAACAGCTAAAAATTCCATATGTTCCACTCAAAAAGCAGAGGTTAGTTGCATCTGTTTTAAAGAGCATTGAAGAAAAAATTATATTAAATGAGCAAATAAACAATAATTTAGAGCAGCAAATTGAGATGGTTCTGCTTAAAACCATTAATGATACAGATACTCAGCCAGTAAAGCTTGGCGATTACCTTTACATCAAGGGGCGTATTGGATGGAAAGGTTTAAAAAAATCAGAGTATTTGCCAATTTCAAACTACCGTATCATCAATGGTGAGAGTCTCACTCTATCGGGCATTGACTGGAACAAAGCTGGTTACATATCCGCTGAAAGATATGAGGAATCTCCTGAAATAATGCTTAGCATTGGAGATATCCTTCTTTCTAAGGATGGAACTATCGGAAAAATTGGATATGTCGATAAACTGGATGCTCCGACTAGTGTTGCATCAGGAATTTTTGTAATCAGGAACACCAGGCAATCCGAAATTTCAACACAGTTCATTTACTATTTGTTAAAGTCTAAGCTGTTTAAAGCTTTTATCGCTAGTAGGACAGAGGGAAGCGTCATTCCTCATCTTTATCAAAAGGATTTTATGGAATTTGAATTCCAACTTCCGTCACCTGATGATATGAAAATTTTTGATGATACTACAGCCGATATGTTTTCCTTGGTGTTTTCAAATCTTAATGAAAATGAAAGACTCATTCATTTAAGAGATTCATTGTTGCCAAAGCTTATGTCCGGTGAACTTGATGTCTCTGATACAGACATCTAAGCCGCTAAATTATTGTTTAGCATATAACATACCCATAACTTCCGTGGGTGGCGGGAGTTAATATCGGGGGACTTCCGCCCCATAGTCGTTCTCTAAGAAAAAAGGAGAATTGGCTGTGAAACAAGATTTAATCAAAGATGTTGTTCAAGGAATGTTACCATACTTGAACAATGCACAATGCGAAAGGTTGCAAGAGGTGTTGCAATACACCCTTGCAAAGTATGAGGTAACAGAAAATAAGCAACAAGAGAATAACTCGGAGCAGAACTATGTAGAGCTGTTTCTGTCGGCAAAGCGAATTGAGGGCTGTTCCGAGAAATCTCTTAAATACTACAAAGCAACTATCGAAATGATGATTGCGACCGTCGGCAAAAGCGTTAAGCACATTGAAACCGATGACATAAGGCGATACCTGACCGAGTATCAGGAAAAGAAAAAATCAAGCAAGGTTACGATTGACAATATCCGTCGCATTCTTTCCAGCTTCTTCTCATGGCTTGAGGACGAGGACTATATACTGAAAAGCCCCGTTAGGCGAATACATAAGGTCAAAACCGGTACTAACATTAAAGAAACATACTCCGATGAAGCATTGGAGCTTATGAGAGATAACTGTACCGAGCCGAGAGATTTGGCGATGATAGATATGTTAGCATCTACGGGTATGCGTGTCGGCGAAATGGTATTGCTCAACAGAAATGATATTGATTTTAACGAGCGAGAATGTATCGTGTTCGGTAAAGGCAATAAGGAACGAGTGGTCTATTTTGACGCAAGAACAAAGATACATTTGCAGAATTACTTAAACAGCAGAACCGATGATGACCCGGCGCTTTTTGTGTCGCTGAAAGCTCCACACGAAAGGTTAAAAATCGGCGGTATAGAAACAAGGCTTAGAGAATTTGGAAAACAATTAGGACTGCACAAGGTACACCCTCACAAGTTTAGGCGTACCCTTGCAACTATGGCAATAGATAAAGGAATGCCCATTGAGCAACTGCAACAACTCTTAGGGCATAGAAAGATAGATACGACCTTGCAGTATGCAATGGTAAAACAAAGCAATGTAAAAATTGCTCATCGAAAATATATCGGATAGAGAGGATAACAAATGTCAGATTGGTATGAAGCTAAAATCAAAGACTTTGCGGATGTTAAAGGAGGGAAACGACTTCCCAAGGGAAAACAACTTGTCAAAGAGCCTAACAATCATCCGTATATAAGAATAAGAGATTTGGGAAAAGCAAAGTATTTGCAATTAACATCTGAATATGAATATGTTGATGATGAGACGCAACAGTCAATTTCCCGTTATATAGTAAACGAGGGAGATATTCTTATAAGTGTAGTTGGCACAATAGGTTTAATCGGCATTGTAGGCGCAACATTAGATGGAGCAAATCAAACAGAAAACTGCGATAAGATAATCAACATAGTTGGTGTAATGCCGGAGTATTTGTACTACTATCTTAAATCAAATTTTGGACAAGAGGAGATTAGAAAAGGTACAGTAGGTGCTGTTCAGCCAAAGTTACCCTTGAAAAATGTAAAAGATATTTCAGTTTTTTATCCATCAATGGAAGAACAAGAAAAGATAGTTGCAATTCTAAGTGCTATTGATGAAAAGATAGAAACCAATGAAGCGGTAAACAATAATTTAGCGGCTTAGAAATTAATGTCGGAGACATCGATTTCACCTGACATTAGTTTTGGAAGCAAAGAATCTCTTAAGTCCGCAAGCCGAATGTTTTCATTCTGATTTGAGATTATGAATTCTGTGATTGGCTTTACGACAGAGTTAAATTGATCCAGTGCATTTTCATCCGGCAATAGCAGTTCAAGGCCTTTTACTCTATCTCGTGGTAATTCGGTCTGTCCAGTACTTCCGGTGTGAAGAGATTCAATTTCTCGTTCGTGTAGAATTCCCCATATGCCGATGTAATAAATTAATTTTTCATTCTTCGGCCTTACAATTGTCACATGAGAATCTACAGTCATATTCACTGGATCAAACCAAATTTGTGCAGCACGACCAAGCGTACCTTGACCTGTGGAATTAATAAGGAGATCTCCCTTCTTTAACCACTTTTCATTAATCTTTTTAGGAAGATGTTTTCTTGCCGGGGATAAATCGAGCATATGATCTCGGATACATTTTTGATTTATAACAATTTGGTCCGATTCATCACTGTATTTTGGGGCTATTCCGCGGGTTACTAAGGAAGTAATATCTTCCAAGGTTACCATCTGCCAATCTTCATGTTCTGAAATGTCAGGATCAATGAACCAGGCTTTGAAAATCGATGACGCTTGCTGAAGTAAATTATTGTTTAAAACTATACAACCTATATAAATCACTAGAGAAACAGGAGGTAGAACATGCCTATTTTATTTACAGAAGATACATATGAACAGGCAATCATAGAACTGTTTGAAAATATGGGCTATGATCACCTCTACGCACCAGATTTGGACAGAGATTATTCCAGTCCACTTTTAGATGCTGTTTTGCGGGACAGCCTGGTACGTATTAACCGTGGTCTGCCTGTAGAAGCCATCGATGAGGCTTTGTTAAAATTAAAAACATTTGATACGGGAAGCTTACTGCAAAAAAATATTATCTTTATGGATTATCTGCAGAATGGTATCACGGTTAAGCTTTTTGTGAAAGGAGAAGAACAGTCTTCGATAGTCCGGCTGATTGATTATGAGAATGAGAAAAAGAATTCGTTTTACGTCGTGAATCAGTTTACATTCTTGGAGAACGGAAATAACCGTAGACCGGATGTGATACTTTTTATCAATGGACTTCCACTGGTACTGATGGAGCTAAAGAGTCCATCTAAAGATGAAGTAGGGGCAGAGAATGCATATAATCAGATCCGTAACTATATGAAGGATATCCCTTCAATCTTTTATTACAATGCAATTTGTGTTATTAGTGATCTTTCCACAAATAAGGCTGGTACCATTACTTCTGGCTTGGATAGGTTTATGGAATGGAAGACCAAGGACGGAGATTACGAAGACACAGCATATGCGCAGTTTGACACCTTCTATGAAGGCATGTTTCAGAAGAAGCGTTTACTGGATATATTAAAGAATTTCATTCTTTTCTCTGGATCCGGTACTGGAAGATTCAAAGTTTTAGCAGGATATCATCAATACTTTGCCGTGCGTAAAGCAATAGAAAAAGCAAAAGTGGCAACAAAAACGGATGGAAAGGGTGGCGTATTTTGGCATACCCAGGGATCTGGAAAGTCGCTTTCTATGGTGTTTTATGCTCATTTGCTTCAGGAGGCACTGGATAGTCCTACCCTGGTAGTGATGACGGATCGTATTGATTTGGATGATCAGCTCTATTTGCAGTTTTCGCAGTGTGCGGATTTTCTTCGTCAGACGCCGGTGCAGGCAGAGAGTAAGGAGCACCTGAAATCATTATTGGATGGCAGAACGGCGAATGGAATTATCTTTACAACCATGTTCAAATTTGAGCGTGGGGAAAGGCCTCTTTCTGAGCGTAGAAATATTGTAGTCATGGCGGACGAAGCACACCGTGGCCAATATGGTTTTGATGAAAGAATTGTTATTTCAGAAAATGAAGCCGGAGAGAAGGAAGCACGTACGGTTATAGGTAATGCACGAATTATTCATGATGCATTGCCGAATGCAACATTTATTGGTTTTACCGGAACTCCAATTTCTGCAAAAGATCGAAACACCAGAGAGGTATTTGGTGATTATATTGATGTATATGACATGACTCAGGCTGTGGAAGACGGAGCTACAAGACCGGTATATTATGAGAGTCGGGTTGTACATCTGAAGCTGGATGAGAATACGCTTGCACTGATTGATTCTACCTATGATGTTCTGGAGCAGCAGTCAGATAAAGAAACCATCGAGAAAAGTAAAAAGATGCTGGGCCAGATGGAGAGTGTTCTTGGCGCGCAATCTACCATTGAATCTTTGTGCGATGATATTGTTAATCACTATGAAAAATACAGGGCCAATCTGCTGACCGGAAAAGCAATGATAGTTGCCTATTCCAGACCGATTGCTATGAAGATTTATCGGCGTATCCTGGAGATTCGTCCGAATTGGAAGGAAAAGATCGGCGTTGTAATGACAAGTGGCAATAATGATCCAGAAGATTGGAAGGAGATCATTGGCACAAAGTCGCATAAGGAAGAGATGGCCAGAAAGTTCAAAGACAATAATGATCCGATGAAGATCGCCATTGTTGTAGATATGTGGCTCACCGGTTTCGACGTTCCATCTCTTGCAACAATGTATGTTTATAAGCCAATGCATGGATATAATCTGATGCAGGCAATTGCCCGGGTAAACAGAGTATTTAAGGATAAAGAAGGCGGATTGATTGTAGATTATGTGGGGATTGCTTCTGCACTGAAAGCTGCAATGAAGGAATATACGAAACGTGATCAGTCCAGATATGGTGATATGAATATTGCCAAAGTAGCATATCCGAAATTCCAGGAAAAACTGCAAGTATGTAAGGATTTATTATATGGTTTTGATTTCAGTGGATTTATCGGTGGTTCTCCTCTAACCATGGCAAAATTGATCAGCGGAGGCGTTAACTTTGTACTCGACGCAAAAGCTCCGGACAGAAAAGATCTGTTCTTAAAAGAGGCTATGCTGTTAAAGCAGTCACATTCTCTGTGCTCGAGTATGACAACTGAAAGAGAACGTCACGAAGCGGCCTATATGGAGGCAGTTCGTTCCACTGTTATTAAAATTACATATGGTGGTACAGGCGGTAAGAGTCTGTCACTGAAAGAAATAAACGAGCAGATCAATAACCTTTTGAAATCGGCAGTACAGAGTGAAGGTGTGATCAGCTTATTTGACAGCAGCAAAACAGGTGGCGAAAACTTTAGTCTGTTTGATCCTGCAGTTCTGGATGAGATCTCCAGAATGAAGGAAAAGAATATTGCAGTGGAAATTCTCAAAAAACTTATGGCTGAACAGGTGTCATTGTATAGAAGAACAAATGTGGTTCAGTCCCAGAAGTTTTCAGAGAAAATTGCTCAGTTAATGAATTCTTATTATAATGGCCTTATTACGAATGAAGAAGTAATAAAGGAACTTTTAAAAACCGCTGAGGAGATTACGAACCTATATAAAAATGGTAAGAAACTTGGATTGTCTCAGGAAGAATTAGCCTTTTATGATGCCCTTACTAAGCCAGAGCATATAAAGGATTTTTATCAGAATGATGAATTGATTGCGCTTACTAAAGAATTAACGGAAATGCTTCGAAAGAATCGTACCATCGACTGGCAGAAGAAAGAAACAGCTAGGGCATCTATGAGAAAGATGGTTAAGAGATTACTCAAAAAGTATAAGTATCCGCCAGAAGATTATGATTTTGCAATTAGCACTGTAATCAGCCAGTGTGAGCTGTGGACAGATAATGAGCCAAGTGTTCATAGTGATATGAAATAAATTAGGGAGGATCCGCTGATGTATTATGACAAGTTAAATTCAGAAGAACAAGTGTCCTACCTCATCAAACCGATTCTTGAAGTTCTTCAAGCGGCTGGCGGACAGTTAGAGCGTTCTGAAATTAGAAATAGGATTAGCGAGTTGGATGAGCATATAGCTGAATTTGAACAGGAATTGTATACCTCCAACAAGACAGGAAATCAGTACAAGAAGTTTGATTTCAAATTTAATTTTGCCATTAAAGAGCTAGGATATGTTGGGCTTATTTCTTATGTGAAATATAATCCGGTGATTACACTTACACAGGAAGGCGCGAATATAGATCTTTCGAACTTTGATGTAAAAACAGAAGTAAGAGATAAGGCTCGTACCTATTGGGAAGAACATTCTTCAAAAAACAAGGTAAAAAGTAAAATGGCTGCAATATCGGACGTAGAAGAAGATGAGGATAGCGAATCTTCAGAGGATAAGTTGCTGGATGACTTCAAGGTAAAATTGCAGAGTGCGATTGCGAATATGTCACCGGCAAAATTTGAGCAGTTTTCTAGAGCTCTTCTCACAAAGATGGGAGTTCAGTTTACGAATAAGGGAGTCCAGATTTCTAATGATGGTGGTATTGATGGCTATGGATATCACATCGATGATGATGATTTTAGAACGACAAGGGTGGTCATCCAGTGTAAAAGGTTCAATGCAAATCCTGTAAGCGAGCCGGATATCAATCAGTTCCTTGGAGCTATGAATAAATTTCAAGCGGATTACGGTGTTTTTATTACAAATAGCCGATTTACTAATAAAGCACGTGAGGCAGCAAGAGAAGGTACTCCGATTACACTTATTGATGGAAATGATCTTGTTAGGCTGGTCATCAAGTACGAACTGTTTATTACACCGGTTACTACATATGTGATGGAAGATTTCTATACGGAAGAATAGGATTTCATTAATTTGAAAATGAAAGACATTAAATATACGGAAGGAGAAGATGATTTTATCATCAAATTAAAATGCAGAAAGTTTTTTTATCTCATAGCAGTGCGGACAAAGAATCGTATGTTCGAATTGTTGCAAAGAAATTGATAAATAACATTGGTGAAGAAAATGTAATATTAGATGAGATTACATTCCAACAGGCTCGAAAAACTATAGAAGAAATTGATAAAGGCCTAAATGAAACAGATTTATTTGTTTTGTTTATATCAGAAACTTCTCTTGAATCGGAATGGGTGCAAGAAGAAATATTCAAAGCAGAGGAACTTTGGAATAAAAAAAGACTAAATCAGATTTGCCCAATCATAATTAGTGAAAAAATAACATATGATAATCCCAAAATACCTGATTGGTTAAGGGAGAATTATAATTTGCAATATGTAAGTCGACCGACGAAAGCAGAACAAATAATCGAGCAAAGAATGATTGAGTTATCATTTGAAAAGCATCCTCGATTAAAAGAAAGAAATGAGATTTTTGTAGGAAGAAACGATCTAATAGGGTTGTTTGAAGAAAGAATGGATGATTTTGAAAAAAGTAAACCAGTGTGTATGGTTGCTTCAGGTATCAAAAGTGTTGGAAGAAGAACGCTATTAAAGCACTGCATTTATAAGAGCAATATTAAAAAGAATAGTTATCCATTTCCAGAAATTTCATTAAATTATGCGGAGAGTGTCGAGGATTTTATATTAAAAATATATGATCTTGGATTTGAAGATGATCTGGACATAAAAGGTTTAATGACAAAACCACTTGCTGAAAAAATATCATTAGCGGCAGATTTATTGGCAACTATCCAGAGATTGTCTGATATTATATTTATCGATGACAACGGATGCATTATTAATCAAGATGGAGAATTTGCAGAATGGTTTTCTAAAACAATTGAGAGTGAAAAGATTAAAGATAAATTTTCTGTATGCATTATTTCACGTTATCGATTAAGGACTTTTTCGGGGGAAATATCTTACAGTACAAAAGAAAAAATAGCTCACTATGAAGTGTCTGAATTAAATAAAAAAGAAAGAGATGGCTTGCTTTCTAGATATTTAAAATTTGAGAATATAGAATTAGAAATAAATGATATGCGGCTGATTTCTGGTTTGCTGTCAGGATATCCAGAGCAGGTTTTTTTTGCTGTACAACTGATAAAAGAAAAAGGGATCGAGTATTTAAGAAAAAGCACATTTGAAATTGTAGAGTATAATAATAAAAAAGCAAGCATACTATTAAAGGATATGGAAAGCGATGTGGAGAAAATTTCATTTTTGGCATTGTTATCAGGATTTGATTATATAAGTCTTAAATTTGTAAATGAAATTGTTGAAGGGGATCCTAAATATATACATTATATTGATGAATTTATTTCAAAGTCTATTTGTGAATATGTTGGTGTTCTTAAAGAGTATATTAGAGTTAATGAAACGATAAAGGATTACGTGACTAGAAATAATTATCAAATAAAAGATCAGCATAGAGCTAACATGGACAAGAACCTTAATAAATTTTTAGATAGAATGTCTATGAGTGAATATGATGTTCCAGAATACTTATTCTCTTTGAAAGAGTCATTGCTCCGAGGAAAAGCAATTGATGAAAGTTATTTGATCCCTTCCTTGTATTTAAAGTCTATGACGGAGTTATACAATAATAGAAAAAATAAGGAAGTTATTAACTTCGCATATAAGGCGTTAGAAAAAGAGGAATTTACCGATCCTCGAATAGCTTTTGAAATACGATATTTGTTGTGTTCTGCATTAGCGAAATTAAGGGATAATCGTTTTAAAGATGAAGTACAGAAAATATCTGGTCCGAATTATTATTTTTTGTATGGATTTTATTATCGTCAGATTGGAAGGTTTGATAAGGCTCTTGAGATGCTTGATAAAAGTATGGAGAGAAGAAATAATTTTTCAAAAGCAAAGAGAGAAAAGGTACAGGTATACATTGGTATGCAGGAGTTTCAGTCTGCCAAGGACTTAGCAAAAGAAAATTATTATAATTATATGGATAATCCATACCATATTCAGGCGTATTTTTCTTGTTTGATAAAATCAGAAAAAAGTAGAGAAAACCGAGAAATACTAAACCAACTTATAGATGGATTGAAAAAGATAAATACTGATGTTGCAAAAGAAATGACGCTAAGATGTCGGGCTCAGGTTGAAGCATTTTATGATGGAAACGAGGAAGAAGCGCTTTCGCTAATAGGACAAGCAATAGAGATGAATCCTAACATTCATTATGCAAGAATTGTAAAATTTGATATATGTGAGCGATTTGACATGCTTGATGATATGCGCCAGATTATAAAGTTTTTCGAACAGCCAGAATACAAAAATAAATATCATAATAATATAATTAGCTTTAAAGCAATTTTATTAGCAAAAGAAGGACAAATCGATGAAGCAGTAGATTACTTTCGTGGTAATATACGGGATTATACGGAGGATGCAAAAGATAAATTTATAGTAAAATTGGAAAGATATAAAGAGTGAATTACATGATGTATAATCCACAACTTGATACATTTATCTGCGTTGTAGAAGCTGGAAGTTTTAGTAAAGCGGCAGAAGAATTATATATAAGTGCACCTGCGGTTATTAAACAGATAAATTCTTTGGAAAACAGCTTAAATTTGCAATTATTTGAAAGAACACACAGAGGTCTTATTATTACGGAAGCTGGTAAATCGCTCTATCAGGATGCAAAATATCTGATTCAATATTCAAAAGAATCGTTGATACGGGCGCAGGAAGCAATGAATCATAATGAAGAAATCATTCGTGTTGGAATATCTCCGAT
>OLQG01001588.1_pt1 | contig 13641 bp, 11 predicted proteins | sample 1672221 | NCBI WGS metagenome assembly OLQG01 (sample SAMEA3136660, study PRJEB25190) | human gut metagenome | biome: human gut; feature: human-associated habitat; material: faeces | place: Austria | collected 2013
AGATCGGCCAGCTGTTCGACAGCAACGACGACCCCAACGCCACCCGCCTGCAGAACGTCCGCAACGGCTCGGCCTCGCCGGAGGAGATTGCGGCGAACGCGCAGTACAATTATTACAGCTACGTCATTTTGTTCCGCGACGTCATCTACAACGGCGGCGGCAACACGCTGCCCATCAACCTGTCCTATCTGGACACCGCCAAGCCGCTGCAGCAGTTCAGCGTCACGCTGGGCCAGTGCGTGGACAAGGACCAGACGACCTCGCCCAACCTGCTCGTGCGCACCTCCAGCTACGGCGACAGCGTCACCGCAGGGCAGGCGTTCGACCTCTCCCTCGGCCTCTACGCCACCGACGGCAATGAGAACCTCGACGACGTCATCGTCTCGCTGACGCTGCCCGAGAACATCTCCCTGAACGGCGGCAGCCTGTCCAGCTACCTCGGCACCATCTGCCCCAAGCAGACCCGGGATGTCACGTTCCAGGTCATGCCCGCCTCCGGCTTTACCGGCACGGTGGCCAGCATCACCGTCAACATGACCGGCACCGGCTCTGTCACCGGCAAGGAGGTCAGCGGCACCACGACGATTTCCGTGCCCGTCAGCCAGCCCGACCGCTTTGAGGTCGGCCAGCTTGAGCTGTCCGGCGACACGATCTATGTCGGCGACACCGGCAGCGTCTCCCTCTCCTACGTCAACAAGGGCAAGAACCCTGTCAGCAATCTGGAAGCCCGCCTGACCGGCACGAATCTGGGTGCGGGCGGCTACCAGTACCTCGGCAACCTGGCCGCCGGCACCGAGGGCAGCGTGGACTTTGACATCGTCCCCGATGCCGCGGGCACGGTCAGCGGCATCATCACGCTGAACTACGAGGATGCCTCCGGCAACCCGCAGACCTTCTCGAAGGACTTCTCTGTCAGTGCCGAGGAGATGAACATGGACGACTTCAACTATGACCCGTCGATGGACGACGTCCAGCCCGAGCAGACCGGTATGCCGGTCTGGGCGTGGGTACTCATCGGTGTCTGCGGCGCAGTGGTCGTGATCGTGGTCATCGTGGTCGTGGTACGCAAGCGCAAAAAGGCCAAGGCACTGGCCGCGCTGGAAGCAGAGGACAGCGATGAAGATCTCTGATGAAATCAGCCTGTCGGCGCGCAACCTGCTGCGCCGCAAGGGCCGCACGGCGCTGACGCTCGTCGGCGTCGTCATCGGCACCTGCATGGTCGTGCTGATGATCTCGCTGGGCATTGCCCAGACCAAAACCAACGAGGAGATGCTGCAAAGCTGGGGCGACCTGACCCAGGTGCAGATCTACGGCTACGGCACAATGGTCGGCAGCGACGGCAAGCCGCTGTATCTGGACGATGCGGCCATCGCCAACATCAAGCAGATCCCCCATGTGGCGGCGGCCACGCCCTACGCGCAGGCGTATAATCTGGAGGGCACCATCACGGCGGGCCGCAATGACCGCTACACGATGGAAATTTACAATTTGATCGGCATCGACCCCACCGCACTGGAGCCGATGGGCTTCGCCCTGCAGAGCGGCAGCTGGCTCACGAACACCCCCGCCAGCGAGAAGGCGGCGAAATTGCAGATTTTGGTCGGCGGGTCCACCGGGTATGAGTTTCAGGACTCGCGCAAGAGCCCCAACAGCCCCAAGCGCTACCGCTGGCAGGGCCAGACCGATGCCAACGGCAAGGAGCTGCCGCCCTTTGTGGACATCGACAAGGATAAGATGACCCTGACCATCCGGACCGGCGAAGGCTCGACCGAAAAATCCCGCAGCTGGGAGCTGGAGGTCGTGGGCGTGCTGGAGCCGGACGGCGCCAAGGGCTACTGGACCCAGAGCGGCGTTGTGCTGCGCATTCAGGACATGAAGATGCTGCAAAAGGTCTACAACGACATGACCAAAACCAAGACCGAGGAAAAGAGCTACGAACAGGTCTACGTCAAGGTCGATGACCTGAAGAACGTCACCGACGTTGAGACAGCCATCCACGAGCTGGGCTTCACCAACACCTACTCGATGAACCAGCAGCGCGAGGAGATGCAGCAGCAGGTCATAAAAAGCCAGATGATCTTCGGCGGCATTGCGGCGGTCTCGCTGTTTGTGGCGGCCATCAACATCATCAACACCATGACGATGGCCATCTATGAGCGCACCCGGGAGATCGGCGTCATGAAGGTGCTGGGCTGTGAGCTGGGCAGCATCCGCACGATGTTCCTGCTGGAAAGCTCGACCATCGGGTTTATCGGCGGGCTGATTGGCGTAGCGTTCAGCCTGCTGGCCAGCTTTGTGCTGAACAACCTTTCCACAATTTTAGCGGCGTTCGGTCAGGGCGGCGGGTTGGACCTGTCCGGCCTGATGGGCGGCGGGTACTACTACATGGACGGGGGCGGCAGCGCGGCCATTTCGATCATCCCGCCCTGGCTCATGCTGGCGGCGCTGGTATTCGCCACGCTGGTGGGGCTGGTAGCCGGTATCCTGCCCGCGAACAAGGCGGTCAGGATCAGCGCGCTGGAAGCCATCCGGCACGATTAAGCGCTTATATAAAGAACCGAGGCAGTCCCGGGAAAAGGGATTGCCTCGGTTTTTTTGTCGCCGTTCCCGCACCGCCGCGCGGTAGGGTGCGGGCACTCGTTGATGGGGCGGTCCGTAGGGAGGGGTCTTGACCCCTCCGCGGGCGTTTATGGACGGCATGGGGCTTGCCCACCGCCGCGCGGTAGGGGCCGGGCATGCCCGGCCCGGGGGTTTTCCCGGGGATGGGCGGCAGCAGAAGGTTTCCGGGGCGTCGGGGACGCCGCCCCCTACGTGGGTGGCTGCCCGCTGACCGGTAGCCGCGCGAACTTGCGGCGGGGCGTGGGCACTCGTTGATAGGGCGGTTCGTAGGGAGGGGTCTTGACCCCTCCGTGGGCGTTTGCGGACGGCATAGGGCTTGCCCGCCGCCGCGCGGTAGGGGCCGGGCATACCCGGCCCGGGGGGGTCCCGGGGATGGGCGGTGACGGGAGGTTTCCGGGGCGTCGGGGACGCCGCCCCCTACGTGGGTGGCTGCCCGTTGACGGGTAGCCGCGCGAACTTGCGGCGGGGTGCGGGCACCCCGCCCTACGGATTTAATTCCTGTAAGCGCTGTAGGGGCGGCATATATGCCGTACGCGAGTTTATGTGGGATGCCGTTCGCCGGTTGTTGTTTTTCTTTCAACATTGGGCTGCCCATACGGTTGAAAATGTATCCTCGTTGCCGGGCATGGACGTTTGATAACCGACTGCATCCCACTTTGTTTTCGGTACGGCTACATCTGTGTTTTTAACAACATTTCGGACTTTTCCACCGCGGGGTTCTACAACTATAGGCAGTTTTCAACATTTTCAACAGGAAAATAAGGTCTGCAGAGAGCCTTTCGCAAAAAGTTCCTCTCATTTTCTGCGAAACACCGTTGTTTTATAGTTTTCCACAGTTTTCACGAGTTTTCCACAGGGAAAACCCCGGGAAACGGTGGAAAACCGGTTTTCCTGTGGAAAAGGGGTACCTATAGGGGTGCCGAGCCGTGGTTACGCCTATATCTTGTTTACAAACGGTTCATTTTTGCCCCATGTATAGCCGGTTGTGAACGGTGGAAAAATAAGAGTTTTCAACATCACTGTGGAAAACGGTGTGGAAAGAGTTCAGAGGGGGAACAGGAGACTGCGGGCGCCCGTCGGGACCCTTCCGGCCTGCGCGCAAGCGCGCGGCCACCGCTCCCCTTCTGGCGCTACGCGCCACCTCCCCCGTATCGGGGGAATCTGTCCTAAAAGGGGAGGCTTTGGCGGGCTTCGCCCGGATTTAAGCAACAAAAAAGCAGCTGCCCGCACAGGAGCAGCTGCTTTTTTCAACACTGTTGTTTAAAACTCGATCTTACCGAAGGCGAAATCGTCACCGTCGTGGATGCGCTCGGTGGTCTTGGGTGCCATCGGCTTGGCGGCGGGGTCGCGCGGGGCATCCGCAAACTCGCGGGCGGGCACGCTGGAGCGCGGGCCGCCGTAGCGGGGGCCGCCGCGGTTGTCGCGGCGGGGAGCACCGCCGTAGCGGGGGCCTCTGCCGCCCTCACGCGGGCCGCGGGGGCCGCGTCCGCCACGGTTGTCACGGCGGGGGCCACCGTCACGGCGTCCGCCGCGCTGGTTGCGGGCGTTGTCGCGGTCGGGCAGGTTGCAGGCATCGGGGTCGGTGGAGTACAGCACCACATGGCGGGCCGGGCCGTCGCCCTTGCTCTCGCTGCGCACACCGTCGATCTCGGCGATGGCCGTGTGGATGATGTGGCGCTCGTAGGGGTTCATCGGCTCCATCTCATAGTAGCAGCCCGTGCGGATGACGCGGTCTGCAATGCGTCTGGCAAGGGCAGAGAGGTCGTCCTCGCGCTTGTTGCGGTAGCCGCCGACATCCAGGCCCAGCTTGACGTAAGGGCCCTCCATGCGGTTCACAACGAGGCTGGCGAGGTAGGACAGGGACTCCATCGTCTCGCCGCGGCGTCCGATCAGCGCGCCCATGTGCTCGCCGGAGACCTTCAGGACCGTGGCAGCGCCCTTCTTGACAGCGGTGAAGGTGAAGTTTTCCACGCCCATCAGGTTGAAGATCGGGGTCAGGTAGTCAACGGCGGCCTGCAGGCGCGGGTCGGCGTCGATGTCAAGGGGGACCTCGACTTCCTCACCGGGGACGGGGGCCAACTCAGCCTCCTCGACCATATCCTCGACGACCTCCTTCTGGATTTCAGGGGCGGTCTCGTCAGAGATTTCAACAACCTCGGCGGGCTTTGTGGAAACTTCAGCCGGCTTTTCCTCCTCGGGCTCCTCGACCTTCACGAGGACCTTGGCGGGGATGGTCTTAAACAGCTTGCGGGTGGGGAATTCGAGGACTTCGTAGCTTACGTTAATGTCATCACGGTCAACGCCGAGAGCCTCACAGGCGGCCTGTACGGCGGCCTCAACGGTCTTGGCGCTCATTTCCATACTGCGCATAGGGGGAACCTCCTTCTATTTTGTGTTCGTTTTACCCCTTGGCCCCCTCTGGGAGGGGGCTCCGCCCGCAGGCGGTAGGGGAGAGAGCTGTACGGTCACCCGCAATATTTCGGGTTGCGGCAAGGTTCTCTCCCTCCGGCCCTGCGGAGCCACCTCCCTCGCAGAGGGAGGCAGGGCGTGCAATCAATCCTTATTCAGCGGGGTGGTGCGCTCGTCCTTGTAGAGTTCGGCCTCGCGCTGGCGGGCCATCTCCAGGCGCAGCTTGTTGGCCTCGCCCAGGGTGACCTCTTTTTCGACCTGCTTACCGTTCTGCTCGACGGTGACGGTGCGCTTTTTCTTCTTTTCGGCGCGCTTGGCGGCAAGCTCGGCCTCATACTGGGCCTTGAACTTCTCGGGGCTGTAGATCTTGTAGGTCACGTAGGACTGGAAGATCTGGACCACGTTGGACACGCCGTAGTACAGGGAGAAGCCGACGGGGGCATTGAAGCAGAACGTGACAAACATCAGGTTCATGACGAGCATCATGACCTTCATGCTGCCCTGCATCTGGGCATCCATGCCGGAGAGCTTCTGGGTGATGAAGTAGCTGACGAACATCGTGACCGTGGCGATGGCCGGGAAGATGGCGATTGGGGTCAGGTGGAAGCCGGGCACATCGCACATATCCATGCCGAAGAAGGAGGTGTTGAAGTTCTGGATCTCGGCCACAACGCTGGCGGAGATGATGGACGGGTCGATGGACGCGCCGTTGTGGATGGCCTGGATCAGCGCGGTCTGCATCGTGGAAGTGTTGGTCGTGGCCAGGCCGATGGCCTCGCACGCGGCCTTGACGGCATCATTGCTGACGCCGAAGATGTAGTGTACGGGGTAGTACACAACGCCCAGGAAGCCGAACAGGACCAGCATCGTCAGCAGCATGGGCATGCAGCCGCCCATGGGGTTGTAGCCGTGCTCCTGCTGGAGCTTCATCAGCTCCTCCTGCTGCTTCTGGGGGTCGTTCTTGTACTTCTGCTGGATCTCGGTGATCAGCGGCTGGAACACGGACATCTTGGCCGTGGACTTCTGCTGATGGATGCTCAGGGGGAACAGCAGCAGCTTGAGGATGAGGGTGGCAACGATCATGGTTGCCGCGTAGTTGCCGATGAAGCTGTACAGGATCTTCACCAGCGGGCCGATCAATACGGCCAGGAAATACATAAAAGACATAGCCTTTCCTTCTGCCCCGTCTGCGCCCGGGACCTTTATTTTTATGTAGGTCTCTGCTGCGCAGTGCAAAGACATGAGAGGCGGAAGTTGTGGAGATAATAGATAATAAAATTGGTGGGCCGCGGTGCTGGCGCACCGCTTAAAAATCTCTGCCGCCGTAGGGGCGCATTCTATATGCGCCCGTGCAGCTTCCGGCAGGTGCCGCGGGCGGATATGGAATCCGCCCCTACGGTATGTTTTTTGTTATCTTTTATCTATTATCTTTCGTCAGCCTTCGCTCCGGGTTGACCCACTTTCCCTTTTCGGGTACCGGGTCATAGCCGAATTTTGCAAAGGGCTGGCATCTTAAAAGGCGCCACACCGTTAAAATCAGACCCTTTACAAGGCCGTGTACGGCGAGCGCCTGCATGGCGTATTCACTGCAGGTGGGTATGAACCGGCAGTGATGCCCGAGGTGCGGACTGATATATTTTTTGTAGCCGCGCAAAAGCGCGATGAGAAGGCGGGCGATCATTGCGGGGCCGTCTCGGGCCCGGGGGCCGGGGCGGCTTTGTCGGGCAGACCGGCCTTTGCAAACAGCTTGCCCAGCGTTTTGCTCAGCTGGGTGCTTTTCAGGCGGGGGGTCTGGCCGCGGGCGACGAGGATGATGTCATACCCGCCGATGTTCCGGGCCAGGTGTTCCGACAAAGCGGCGCGCATGACGCGGCGGGCGCGGTTGCGCTGCACGGCATGGCCGACCTTTTTGGTGGCCGTCAGCCCGATGCGGGTATAGCCCAGCCGGTTTTTGGCCACATACAAAACGCAGTGCGGATGCACATAGCTTTTGCCCCGGCCATACACCCGGTTGAACTGCCAGTTTTTATCTAAAGTGCGGTAACGCATAGTAGTATCCTCCCAAGGCTTCTCCCTCGGGAGAAGCTGCCGCCCGCAGGCGGCTGATGAGGGCAAACCTTTCGGTCAAAACCCATTTGCGGGAAATTTCCGGAAGGTTTTCCCTCATCCGTCCGTGGTCGGGGCCACGGACACCTTCCCCAAGGGGAAGGCATTCCTACACATATATTATAATGAATCCCGGCTTCTGTAAAGCCATATTTGAAAAAAGGGCTGCCGATTTTACAATCAGCAACCCTTTTGTTCACTTAATTCTCTGAAGTTATCAGACAGTCAGGCTCTTACGGCCCTTCGCACGGCGGCGGGCGATGACCTTGCGGCCATTCTTGGTAGCCATGCGGTTCAGGAAACCGTGGACGCGGCTGCGCTGACGCTTCTTGGGCTGGAAAGTACGCTTCATTTTTCATTCCTCCTGTTGAAATCCCGGTATGGGCTGTTTGCTCAGGGCTTCGCCCATACACTGGGGCAGCCTTGCAGAGTTAGATTATACGCGATTTACCCCCACTTTGTCAAGGGGGTTTGGGCAGAATTTTTCGCTCCCGCGTCAAAGAATTGGAGCTACAGAGAGTTATCCACTACATTTTGTACTATTTACTGTTGAAAATTGCATCTGTTGTGGAAAACTTTTATTTTTCTTTGCTCCGCGTAAAAATTTTCAACAATTCCGGCGTATAAAAAAATTCCTACTTTATTATATATAGGTGTTGTTTAAAACCCGGTTTTGTGGTATACTGTATTTAGTATTTTTGCGCCCTGTTTGGATATGGGGCGTTTACTTATAACAGGAAGTGGGGAGTATCGAGAATCATGGATTCCTTCAATGATGTAATGGACGCCGTCAAGGCGTACTGCAAAGGACGAGTATCCGATGCATCATACAGAGTTTTCATCCAGGACCTCAATCTGCTGAATTTTGAGGGCACGAACATCATCATCCTGGAGGTTCCCAACGACGTCGTCATGCGGTTTGCGGCGGCACGCTATGCCGATCTGCTCAAGGAGGCGTTTGCTTCGATCCTCGGCTTTGAGGTGGAGCTGAAGTTTGTGCTGGCCGCGCCCGCGCCGGACGGCGGCAAGGCTGCCGAGAAGCCGAAGCTGGACGAGAACGACCTGCCCAGCGGGCGGTACGAGTTCACGTTCGAGAACTTCATCAAGGGGCCGTCGAACCAGTTTGCGTTTGCCGCCGCGCAGGCCGTGGCCGCGAACCCCTCCGGCGCGTACAACCCGCTGTTCATCTACGGGCCGTCGGGTCTGGGCAAGACGCACCTGCTGAACGCCATCAAAATTGAGATCCAGAAGAACCACCCGGATTTCAACATTGTTTACGTGGATTGTGAAAAATTCACGAACGAGACGATCACCGCCATCAAGACGGCAACGATGGAGCAGTTCCGCCAGCGCTACCGCAAGGCGGACGTTCTTTTGATCGACGACATCCAGTTCCTGGCCGGCAAGGAGAGCACGCAGGAGGAGTTTTTCCACACCTTCAACACGCTGCACAACGATGGCCGCCAGATTGTCATCGCGTCGGACCGCCCCGCGAAGGAGATCAAATCCTTGGAGGAGCGTCTGCGCACCCGGTTTGAGTGGGGCCTGACCGCCGACATCCAGCCGCCGGATTTTGAAACCCGCGTTGCCATCGTCAAGCGCAAGGCCGAGCTGTTGAATCTGGACCTGCCGAACGACGTGGCCGAGTACATTGCGAACCACTTAAAGCAGAACATCCGCCAGCTGGAGGGCGCGGTCAAAAAGCTGAACGCCTACTATCTGCTGGAGGGCATCGAGCCGTGCATCGGCGTGACGACGACGGCGATCAAGGACACGCTGAACGACAGCCAGCCGATCCCGGTCACGATCGAGAAGATCCTGAACGAGGTCGCGCGCACCTACAATGTGATGCCGTCGGACATCCGCGGCAAGAAGCGCAATGCGAATGTGAGCGCGGCGCGGCAGATGACGATGTACATTATCCGCGAGGTGACCGGCATGAGCATGGAGGCCATCGGGCAGGAGTTCCAGCGCGATCATTCCACGGTGGTGTATTCCATCAAAACGATGGAGGAAAACATCAAGCGCGACCAGCACCTGAAAGAAATGTGCAGCGACATCATGAAAAACGTCCGCACCTGACCTACTTTCTTGAAAGAAAGTAGGCAAAGAACTTTCAATATTTTATCCCGGGGACGGGATTTGGAATGTACTGTACGCAGCATCGAACATTCTCACCCGAGCATTTAGAATTTCTTTGGTTCTTTCTTTGCAAAGAAAGAACACCCCGTTTTTCAACAAAGTTTTCAGTTATCAACAGCGCGTATTCCACGGGGCTTGTTGAAAAAAGGAGTTTTCCGGGTTTTCCACAGAAAAGTCCACAGACTGTTCAAAACAATCCACCCGCGATTTTTCGCGGCGCAATCGGGTCCCGCGGAGTTTTCCACGAAACTAACACCCCCTACTACGACTACTACCATAGTTTAATAGTTTCTGCGAACGGAACCGCAAAATACACTTCCTCACACCTACAAAACACCGCTCCGGCTGTGGAAAACAGAAGGAGCACCCTTCCTAGAGACCGCTGAACGTTTTTTGCCGAGGCTTTTTTCCAAAAAAGCCGGAGAAAGAGATAGAAACATGAAATTTGAATGCGAAAAAACACTGCTGGCCAGCGCCATCGACGGCGTTTCCCGCGCGATCACGAACCGCGCCGCCATCCCCGTGCTGGAAGGCATCTACATGAAGGCCGAGGGCTTTAACCTGACGCTGACCGGCTACGATATGGAAATGGGCATCACGACCACGATTGAATGCAACGTGCTTGTGCCCGGTGAAACCGTACTTGATGCAAAACTGCTGAGCGCCATGGTCAACCGTATGCCTGCGGGCGATGTCTGCATTGAGCTGAACGACGAGGGCCAGGCAAAAATCAGCGGCGGTGTAGCAGAATTTGAGATCCCCGCGCTGAACGCCAGCGATTATCCGAGCCTGCCCGTGACCGGCGCCGACAATACGATGACCGTCAAGTGCGGCATGCTGCGCGAGATGATCGAGAAAACCATCTATGCTGTCAGCCAGGACGACAAAAAGCCCGCCCACACCGGCGAGCTGTTCGTCATTGAGCCGGGCAGCCTGACGATCGTGGCCCTGGACGGCTACCGGCTGGCCATTATCCAGCGCGACGTCGAGTGTACCCGCGATATCCGTATCATCATCCCCGCCAAGACACTGCAGGAGCTGCTGAAAATTATGGGCGGCGCGGACGACGACGTGAAGATCGACGCGAACCGCCGCTATGTCGTGTTTACCTCCAACGGCTATACGATCATGAGCCGCCTGATCGAGGGCGACTTCCTCAACTATGAGAGCGTCATCCCGAAGGACAGAAAAACACGTGTTACCGTTGAATGCAAGAACTTCATCGACACAATCGAGCGCGCGTCGCTCATTATTACCGAGCGTTTGAAGAACCCGCTGCGCATCTCCTTTGCCGAGGATCGCGTGACGGTCCGCTGCCAGACGCCGCTGGGCAAGGTCGTGGACGAGTTCGCGCCGGTCTCGATGGAGGGCGACGCGGTAGAGATCGGCTTCAACAACCGGTATCTGCTGGATGCACTGCGCTTCTCGAAGTGTGAGAAGATGGTGCTGGAAATCAACGGACCCCTGAGCCCCGTCAAGCTCCTGCCCGAGGACGGCAAGGACTTTATCTATCTGGTGCTGCCGGTACGGTTCAAGAACGAGGGCTGAAGCAATGCTGTGCTGTAGGGGCCGGGCATGCCCGGCCCTGCAGATAAAATCAGCCGCCCGGCTAAAGGGCTGCTGCAGCAAGGCTGAGGGTCGGACATGTCCGACCCCTACGGCCGGGGTTACGATAGAGGGATGTATTATGGAAAAAATTCGTATTAACACCGACTTTATTAAGCTTGACGCCCTTTTGAAGTTCGCCGGTCTGTGCGAGACGGGCGGCGAGGCGAAGGAGCTGATCCAGGGCGGGGCCGTTAAGGTCAACGGCGAGGTCTGCACGATGCGCGGCAAAAAGTGCCGCGCAGGGGATACCGTGGAGCTGGACGGCCAGACCGTGCAGATCGCGGAGGGCGCGTAATGCGCTTAACGCACTTAGAAGTAACGGATCACCGCAATATTGCCCACGCAGAGCTGCACCCCGACCCGCACCTGACCGTGCTGTGCGGCCCGAACGGCCAGGGCAAGACGAACTTGCTGGAGGCTGTCTGGCTGCTGACCGGCGGCAAGAGCTTCCGCGGGTCAAAGGACGCGGAGCTTATCAGGCGCGGCTGTGACTTTTCGGTCATCGAGGGCGCGTTTGAGACACAGGACGTGGAAAAATCCATCCGCCTGACCGTGGGCAGCAGGCAGAGCCAGCGCCCGGGCCGCACCGGCAAATTAAACGGCGCGGACGTTGGGCGCGCAGCGGCGCTGGCGGGGAACTTTCAGGCCGTCGTCTTTGAGCCGGACCTGCTGGGGCTGGTCAAGGGCGGCCCGGACGGACGGCGGCGGTTTATGGATTCCGCACTGTGCCAGGTCTACCGGCCCTACCTTGTGGCGCTGCGGCGGTATATGCGGCTGACGGCCCAGAAGAACGCCCTGCTGAAAAGCTACGATATTACGCCAAACGGCAATATGCTGCTGGACACCTACGACGAGCAGCTGGCCGAGTACGGCGCGCTCATCATGGAGCACCGCTGCAAGTTTCTGGCGGCGGCGGCTCCCATCGCCGCGCAGAATTATAGGGACATCTCCCACGGTGCCGAGGTGCTGGCGCTGAACTACCAGATGTGCACCGCGGCCCCCACCGCCGCGGCGCTGACCGAAAAGATGCGGGCCATGCGCAGTGCCGAGCTGCGCGCCGGGTTCTGCCTGGCCGGGCCGCACCGCGAGGATCTGGAAATTTTGCTGGACGGCCAGCCCGCCCGGGTGTTTGGCAGTCAGGGCCAGCAGCGCAGCTGCGTGCTGGCAATGAAGCTGGCCGAGGCGACAGTGGTCGGTGATTTGTTCGGTGAGCACCCGGTTTTGCTGCTGGACGACGTTTTGAGCGAGCTGGACGACGAGCGCCAGACCTACCTTTTGACCCGCATGGGCGAGCACCAGACGATTGTGACCACCTGCGACACTGCCGCTTTTGCGCGTACCAATGGGAAAATTGTGATGGTGAAGGGCGGAGTGGTCGAAGAAGCGTAGGGGCCGGACAGGTCCGGCCCCTACAGGGAGGTGCAGGATTTGTACTTTCACGCAGGCCAGGACTTTGTCCTGAATACCCGGGATGTGATCGGGGTGTTTGATCTGGACACAGCCGGGGCGTCGCGGCGGACGGAGGAATACTTCCGCCACGTCGAGAGCGAGGGCGCCGTCGTGGACCTCTGCGCCCCGGGCACGCTGCCCAAGAGCTTTCTTGTCACCGATTTCCCCGACGAGACCATTTATATCAGTCAGTTATCGCCCGCCGCGCTAAAAAAAAGAGCGGAGAGGCTGGAATTTTAATTAGTACGCCCGTAGGGGCCGGGCATGCCCGGCCCGCAGCATAAAAAGTACCGCCCGATAAAAGGGCAATAACGCAAGGCGTAGGGGCCGGACATGTCCGGCCCGCAGCATAAAAATTACCGCCCATTTATGGGCAATGACGCAAGAGGGAGGGCCGGGCATGCCCGGCCCCTACATTGCAAAATAAGAGATACCCACCCACAACAGGAGGCTATCATTTCATGGCAGAAGAAATCATCACCGAAACCAACCGCGAGACGGCTACCGACCATGCCTACGGCGGTGCGCAGATCCAGGTCCTCGAGGGTCTGGAGGCTGTGCGCAAGCGCCCCGGCATGTATATCGGCTCCACCGGGCCTTCCGGCCTGCATCATCTGGTCTATGAGATCGTCGATAACGCCATCGACGAGGCACTGGCCGGATACTGCACCCATATTGAAGTGACCATCAAGCCCGGCAACATCATTGAGGTCTCGGACAACGGACGCGGCATCCCCGTGGACATCCAGCCCAAGCTGGGCATCCCGGCTGTGACCGTCGTCTACACCGTGCTGCACGCCGGCGGCAAGTTCGGCGGCGAGGACTCCGGCTATAAAGTGGCCGGCGGTCTGCACGGCGTCGGCGCGTCCGTCGTAAACGCCCTGTCCGAGTGGCTGACCGTCCGCGTGCGCCGCGACGGGGCTGAGTATGAGCAGAGCTTCAAGCGCGGCAAGCCGGACGGCGACCTGAAAAAAATCGGCGCGGCGGCTTCTACCGGAACGACAGTCACCTTTAAGCCCGACCCGGAGATGTTCCAGGAAACGACGCTCTATCGCTATGAAACGCTGCTCAAGCGGCTGCGCGAAGAAGCGTTCCTGAACGCCGGTGTCAAGATCACCCTGACCGACGAGCGCCCCGACGCGGACCGCCCCCAGGACGAGCAGTCCGGCGAGATGCGCACCGAGACGATGTGCTACGAGGGCGGCATCCGCTCCTTCGTCAGCTACCTGTGTGAGCGCCGCGACTTAACGCCGCTGCACCCGCAGGTCATGTATATGAAGGGCGAGGGCCAGGGCGCTGTGGCCGAGG
>OLQG01001603.1_pt1 | contig 13569 bp, 15 predicted proteins | sample 1672221 | NCBI WGS metagenome assembly OLQG01 (sample SAMEA3136660, study PRJEB25190) | human gut metagenome | biome: human gut; feature: human-associated habitat; material: faeces | place: Austria | collected 2013
CTACCTTAACCCACCGTCTAAAGCCAGTGGGATTGCGGTAGCCTTATTTCAAATCGTCACTCACCGTTTTATAAAATCTTGTTCCATATCCAAACTGTTCACTCATATATAATCCTTTCTACTGTGTCAGTTCGACAATTGCCGAGTTTACAGTTTCTTTATAGGATGTCTAATGACCGTTTTCCATTTTTCTGGGGCAACCTTTCTTGCATCAGACAGATATATTTCATGATGTAATCTTTCCATATTCATATCATTAACATATCCATTCTGCTCCAAATACGCATCCATAAGTGCAACAGTTGCCGGTTCATCATCAAATGCTCCCAAGTGCATTATTTGAACACACAATCCCTCGTCAATGGTCACAAACTCTGCAGATGAACAATCTATTTTTTTCTTTTTGGTTGCTGTTTCAACAGCCCATTCAAAATCCTTTTGATTTACAAAATCAGGCAGGCGTATAACTGAAATCCAATTAAAAGAATCTTTATCTGCATAATTTACACCATGTATATTTTCCTGCCACCAGAATCCTTCAAGTGGTGGAACTACATATTCAAAAAATCCTGCAATTTTATGATCTGTCTTATAACTCATTCTCAAAGTATATGCAACCGCATATAATACACTAATTGCCTGCTGATATGCTCCACCTTCTTCGTTTGGATTACCCTTTCCTCTGACCGCAATATAATTTGCTTTAGGGACAGTCACGATCTCCGGTTTATTTTTAGGCATATAAAACTCTTTATATTCTTTCTTAAAATCAAAAGCCATAACTAACTCCTTAAATTTATAATTTATGAACTCAAATTCGTTACCAGTGACGAATATCTTTTTGTCTTGTTTTTAATATCTTCCTCAGTAACACCATAATAACTGTATAAATCTCTGGATATTTTCTTAAATTTTTTCATTACCGCCTTATTTCCTGAATAAGACATTCCAAATATATTCCAAGTATAATCTATCTCCATTTCAATAAAATCATCATCGATTCTTATTTTATACAAATGAAAATCCATAGGAATTATACTATCGGGCATTTCAGCAATCATTTCACTTCGAGTCTTTATTTTACCCAAATACTCTTTGACGGATGCTTCATTAGAAAAATCCGGTACCGGAATATCCTTCATTTCACCCAAAAGTTCTGGTTCATACTGCAAAATCAAACTCTCTTTTAGACATTTTATTTGTTCAATATATTCTCTATCAGCGGGAGCAGTTTCGGTCAATTCGTATTTATCTTTTGCATACTGCACTGTTTCAGAAAGAGAATGCGGATTTGCAACTATTGTCTTCTCTACTTTTTTTCTCTTATATCTATATATGCTATTTTTGATTCTAATCTTTAATGGTGGCTTTTTTGAATGTCCTGCTATAAAAATGCTTGTAGGACCATCTGCACCACCTATGATTGAAATCGCATTTTTACTTTTTTCCTTCATTTGCCTTTTCATTCACCTTTTCCTCACAAATTCCGATTGAACAAAATCGCTGCGCGATGGCCTGCCAAGGCTGTTACACCAGCCTCATCGGCAAATAAATCATTTTCGTTTAAAAAGAAATCCATATCCAGAAGTTCATCCTCGCTCATATTGCGAATGTCCTTAGATGTCATTCCTTCTGGTGGATTGTCCATGTATTTTTTGCGTAATTTCTCGATATTAGATTTCATGGTAGTATTCCTCCTTTTAGAGGATTATATCATAGAACGTGAAAAAAGAAATCATGCAGAAGAACGCTTTCCGAAAGATTTGGACATTGCTCTCTCATAGAGTTCTTCGAGGGATACGCGCTTATGATTATAATAGAGTTCCAAAAGCTCCATTTTGTGTTTGCAATTCGGACACTCTAAAGGATCATAACCAAAAGAAGAAAGAATGGCAGTCCGCCATTGGTTGAAACTCCGGTAAATACGATGTTTGCTTTTCGAGATCGCACGATAAAGTTTTTCGTCGGTTTTTCGATGTCTGGTATATAAGCCACCATATCGAATCATTTTGAAGTGCTTCTCAGGGATATGACGAATTAATCGTTTGATAAAATCAATTGCCGGGAGAGTTTCTACAATATATCTATTATCTTCATGCCGATTGTAATGGAAGGGAACAGTATCACCATCATAGCTGTCTATTCTGGATGTAGCAATTACAGGGCGACCAAGATAACGCCCAATGTATTTGATGACTGTTTTGGAACCAGAAAGATTCGGTTTGGCATAGACATAGAAGCCCTGTTTATGGTCGTTGTAACATTTGGACTTGATTTTTTTTAAAGAAGGTCCAATTTTAGAATGCATTTCATTCAGGAGTGCAGTGCGGAACGCATTGCGAAGGTAAGAATAATTAAAGTGACTGACATGACGCCAGAAGCCATCATCACTAAACCCACCTTCTGAAAGAAGGCAATGGATATGAGGATTCCATTTGAGGTCTCTGCCAAAGGTATGTAAAACCATGATAAAGCCAGGAGTGAAGTTTTTGGATTTATTAAGTTTGAAAAACATACGGGAAATGACGCTGTTAACTGCATGAAAAAGACAGTTAAGAAGGGAGCGGTCATGGAGGAAAAAATCACGGAGATTTTCATCAATGGTAAAAACACAGTGGCGATGAGCAACATTGACCAGTTTAAAAGACATATTGGCAGTGCGTTCCATGGCATATTTGTTACCACAAGTGGGACAAAAGCGGCTGTGACAACGGAAAGGGACAAATTTAAAATTGCCACAATGGGTGCAGACATACATAGCTCCGCCAAAGGAAGGATCGCCACAGCCCAACATCTTATCGATATTTTCCATCTCAGTCTTTCTGGGATGAAGGGTATATTTTATTTCTTCATAATAGTCGGTAAAGATTCTTTGTAAGATATTCATAAGTCTATTATGCAGGAAAAAGGAAGAAAAAGAACCCCCCTAACCCCTCAAGATTGAGGGACGCCACTGAAAAACTGTTTTTACATACAATATATAGTAGCGTAAAACATATAAATATACTTTATCTTGTGCTGCTTTGCGCAAAATAAGGACTTTTTCAGTGGCGTCGATTGAGGGGAAGGGGAGCTGAATAGGCGAAGCCTATTTTTTATCTTTCTGAAATATGGGCGTAGGTTTCTTCCAGAATCCACCGGATATGTTCATCCTGCAAGGAATAGATCACGTTTTTCCCGGCCTTGCGTGATTGCACTAACCGGACAATCCGAAGCGCACGAAGCTGGTGGGATATGGCCGATTCTGTGACCTCCATCTTTTGTGCCAGTTCGCTGACGCAGGAATCTTTCTGCATCAGATACCAAAGTATCCGCATCCGTGTGTAATCGCCCATCGCTTTGTGAAGCTCGGTTAATTGTTCCAATTCGCCGGGGCTTGGAACGGAAAAAGTTGTTTTCTCTGTTTCGTTCATGTATTTTTCTCCAATCTATAATGAAGCTGTTTGACAGACAAGAATTATGTCAGTATCATAGTCACAGGAAGGAGCTGATTTTTATGCCGCATTACAATCTGCCCCACAACCACGGACAGAATATTGAAAAAGTCTTAAATAAGATGCCCTCTGCGGAAGGGTTTAAGGATATATCATTTTTATTTCAGCAGCTTGGCGATCCGACCCGGCTGCGGATTCTATGGCTGCTGTGCCATTGTGAAGAATGTGTATGTAATCTCGCGGCGGCTGTGGATATGAGCGCCCCTGCTGTGTCACATCATCTGCGGATATTAAAAAAGAGCGGGATCATTTCAAGCCGCAGGGACGGAAAAGAAGTTTATTATTCGCTGTCGGACACGCCGCAGGCAAAGCTCCTGCATCATGCCATAGATGCGTTGTTTGAAATATCATGCCCGACTGAACAATAAGGAAATGCGCCGCAGCGTGTGAAAGTTGCGGCGCATTTCTATTGCGCTTAACCCTGATTTGTGCTGCCCGCAGGCATATCCGGCAGCTTGACCCGCATGGCGCGGATGGCATTGAGAATCGCAATAATGGAAACGCCTACATCCGCGAACACCGCCGCCCACATATTCGCATAGCCCAGCGCACCTAAAATCAGAACCAGGAATTTAACGCCCAGAGCAAACACAATGTTCTGATTTGCGATGCGAATCGTCTTACGGGCGATCTTCATAACAGCGGCAATTTTGGACGGTTCATCCGTCATAAGAACAACGTCAGCAGCTTCAATGGCAGCATCGGAACCCAATCCGCCCATAGCAATACCGACATCGGCCCGCGCCAGTACGGGAGCGTCATTGATACCGTCCCCAACAAAGGCCAGCATACCTTTTTCGCTTTTCTGCTTCAGCAGGCTTTCCACACGGTCAACCTTATCAGCCGGGAGTAGTTCGGTATAAACCTGATCCAGATGAAGCTGTCCAGCGACTTTCTTTCCAACGGCGTCTGCGTCGCCGGTCAGCATGACCGTTTTGCGGATACCGGCAGATTTCAGCAGCTTGATTGCGGCTGGAGCATCGACCTTGATCTCGTCCTCAATGACGATACATCCAGCGTATTTCCCGTCACAGGCCAGATAGACCACGGTGCCGACAGCGGAGGACGGCGTGTACTTAATATGCTCCTTCTCCATCAGCTTGGTGTTTCCTGCCAGAATTGTTTTCCCATCAATCACGGCCTGTACGCCGTGACCGGCAATTTCCTGAACATCGGAAACCCGGCTGTTGTCGATTTTCTCTCCATAGGTGTTCTTAATCGAAAGAGAAATCGGGTGGTTGGAGTAGTCCTCAGCGTATGCGGCCAGCTCCAAAAGCTGCGCTTCCTCCATGCCGACAGGGTGGATCTCGCTGACCGCAAAGGAGCCTTTTGTCAGTGTGCCGGTCTTATCAAAGACCACGACCTCGGTATTTGCCAGGGCCTCCAGATAGTTGCTGCCCTTTACCAGAACACCGATCTTGGATGCGCCGCCGATGCCTCCGAAGAAACTAAGCGGAATGGAAATGACCAGCGCACAGGGGCAGGAAATCACCAGGAAGGTCAAGGCCCGGTAAATCCAAGTACTGAATGGCTGCTGGGTAATCAGCGGCGGCAGGATCGCCAGCGCCAGAGCAGCGAATACCACTACCGGGGTATAATACCTGGCAAAGCGCGTGATGAAATTCTCAATACGGCCCTTCTTATCGCTTGCGTTTTCTACAAGGTCAAGGATTTTGGCTACGGTGGATTCCCCAAATTCCTTTGTGGTCTGGATGTTCAGGATACCGGTCTGGTTGATACAACCGCTGATGACCTCCATTCCCGGCTCCACCTCGCGGGGCATGGATTCTCCGGTCAGGGCCGAAGTGTCCAAGGTGGAAAAGCCTTTGAGAATCGTACCGTCCAGCGGGATGCGCTCTCCCGGTTTCACAACAATGGTTTCTCCGATCTGAACCTCATCCGGGTCAACCTGAACCAGCTTTCCGTCCCTTTCGATGTTGGCATAGTCCGGGCGAATGTCCATCAGGCTTGCGATAGATTTTCTGGACTTGGACACCGCATAGGACTGGAACCATTCGCCCACCTGATAAAACAGCATAACGGCAACGCCCTCGGAATGTTCGCCCAAAATGAGTGCGCCGATGGTGGCAATCGTCATCAGGAAATTTTCGTCAAACACCTGTCCATGCAGGATGTTCGTGATTGCCTTCCAGACAATATCCCAACCGACAACCACATAGCAGACGAGAAAGACCGCCATCTCCGCCAATTCAGGGAGGTGGAGCAAGCTGCCTGCAAGAAACAGCACCGCCGCCACGATAATGCGTGTGAGCAAGTGCCTTTGTTTTCGTGTCATAGTGTATTCTCCTTTCGTTGCAGCATAAAGCGTGTCACGCTTTTTCTGTCTATTGATGAAAAACACCGGCTACCGTGTGGCAGCCGGTGTCCAGCTTTTCATTACGCCTTAACAGTCACATCCGGCTCAATCTGCTTAATCAGCGCCTTTGCTTCGGCCAGAACAGCGTCAAACTGATCGTCTGGCGCTTCCAGAACCATCTTCTGACCCAGGAAGTTGACGGATACGCTGGTCACACCGTCGATCTTCTTCACGGCGTTCTGGATTTTGTCAGCACAATGGCCGCAGTCCAGGTCAAGCAGTTTAATGGTCTTTTTCATGGAGAAAGCCCCCTTTCATTTTGGTATTTGGTTGGTTTGATATGGATGAACAATTAAAAGGTTGTTTAATCGTTCATGCTGCCAGTATATTCACGAAGCCCCTCAAAGTCAATGGATTTGGGAGCGATTCTGCCCTTTGGATTGGAAAACCTGCTGATTGGATTTCCAGCAAAAAACTCATTTCTCTTTGGATAAAAAAAGCTCCACTTTGGAGCGGACAAAGGAGAAGCAGGATAAGTATAATGAAAAACGGTCAAAGACCTTGTGCGTAAACTTTATGTTCGGGGCTTTAGCATCTTTCCCCCAAGGTGCCAAACGCCCCTTTTCATAACGGTATTTAGTTCCCTACGGGGGAGGGGTACTCGCACAAATCTTCATAAGAAAGAAGGGATAATTTTGCAAAAGGAGCAATTTGATATTACGGGTATGACTTGCTCGGCCTGCTCTACCAGAGTGGAAAAGAGCGTGGCAAAGCTACCTGGCATCAAAGAAGTATCCGTCAACCTGTTAAAAAACAGCATGGTTGCTTCTTATGATGAATCCGTTTTGGATACGGCGGGAATCGTCCAGGCCGTTGAAAAGGCCGGTTATGGCGCGATTCCCAAAGCCTCCGCACAAAACAAGAGCCGGACGACCACACCGGCAGCAAAACCGGAGATCAGTACGGCACAGGCAGAATACAAGCAGATGAAACAGCGGCTGCTGCTTTCTGCCCTTTTTACGATCTCGCTGTTTTATATTTCTATGGGTCACATGATGGGGTGGCCGCTCCCCAGCTCCTTGCTGGGGATGGAAAATGCAATCAGCTTTGCATTTACCCAATTCCTGCTGCTGATCCCGGTGGTGTTTATCAACTTCAAATATTACCGGATGGGATTCAAGACCCTGTTCCACGGCTCGCCTAACATGGATTCGCTGATTGCGATAGGCTCCAGCGCCGCAATCGTTTATGGCATTTACGCCGTTTACAAAATCGGCATCGGATTCGGTCATGGGGATATGGCTACGGTTCACAGCTTTATGATGGATTTGTATTTTGAATCCGCAGGCATGATCCTGACCCTTATCACCTTGGGCAAAACCCTGGAGGCCCGCGCAAAGGGTAAGACTTCGGACGCAATCACAAAGCTGATGAATCTGGCTCCCAAAACGGCTACCGTGGAGCGGGACGGAAAAGAGCTTCAGGTGCCGGTGGAAGAAGTGCAGTTGGGCGAAACCCTGATTGTCAAGGCCGGTGAATCTGTGCCGGTAGATGGTATTGTCATAGAGGGCTTTTCCTCCGTTGATGAATCTGCCCTGACCGGCGAGAGCATCCCCGTGGAGAAGCATATCGGGGACAAAGTGATCGGTGCGACCACAAGTAAGTCCGGCTATTTCAAGATGCAGGCCACCAAGGTGGGCGATGATACCACGCTGGCACAGATTGTCCGGCTGGTTGATGAAGCGACCAGCTCCAAGGCCCCTATTGCGAAACTGGCTGATAAGGTCAGCGGCGTGTTTGTGCCGGTAGTTATCAGCATCGCGCTGATCTCGGTTGTTGTCTGGCTGCTGTTGGGATATGGCTTTGAATTTGCCCTGTCTATCGGCATTTCCGTTCTGGTCATTTCCTGCCCCTGTGCGCTGGGCCTTGCAACGCCTACGGCCATTATGGTCGGAACTGGAAAGGGCGCAAGCAACGGTATCCTGATTAAATCGGCGGAGGCCCTGGAAACGGCCCATAGCATTGATACGGTTGTGCTGGATAAGACCGGCACAATTACTCAGGGTACGCCCGTAGTGACAAATATGCTCTGCAAAGAGGGCGTTCCACAAAAGGAGCTGCTGCAAATCGCCGCTTCGCTGGAAAAAATGTCCGAGCATCCGCTGGCGGACGCGATTGTGGCGGAGGCCGAAAAAGCAGACCTTTCCTTCCTTCCGGTGGACGGTTTCAAGCAGATTCCCGGTCAGGGCCTTGTGGGGCAGATTGGAAACGAAACGTGCCTTGCCGGAAACCGCCGACTGATGGCAGCAAATGGCATCAATGGCGGCGCACTCCTTCAGTTGGGTGAGGAAATGGCCGTTGACGGGAAAACACCTCTGTTCTTTGCCCGTGGTGGTCAGCTTATTGGTGTTATTGCCGTGGCGGATGTAGTCAAGCCCACCAGCAAGCAGGCCATAGCGGAATTGACCGGCATGGGCATTGAGGTGGTCATGCTGACCGGCGACAATGCAAAGACCGCAGAAGCGATTCGGCGTCAGGTCGGCGTGGATCGTGTTGTGGCAGAGGTATTCCCCCGGGACAAGGAGAAGGAAATCCGTCGTTTGCAGAGCGTCGGTAAGAAGGTGGCGATGGTCGGTGACGGTATCAACGATGCTCCGGCCCTTGCCAGAGCGGATGTTGGTATCGCTATCGGGGCCGGAACGGATGTGGCGATTGAGTCAGCGGATATTGTTTTGATGAAAAGCGATCTGCTGGATGTGTCCACGGCAATCCAACTTAGTAAGGCGGTTATCCGCAACATCAAGCAAAATCTGTTCTGGGCGTTTATCTACAACATCATCGGTATTCCGGTGGCGGCAGGCGTATTCTATCTTCCCTTTGCATGGAAGCTGAACCCCATGATCGGCGCTTTTGCTATGAGTTTCAGTTCGGTATTCGTGGTGTCCAATGCCCTGCGTCTGCGGTGGTTCAAGGCGAAGCATCAGGCCAATACAGAACGGGATTCAGCCCCTATGTATGAACAAACAACGATTAAACAAGAACGAAAAGGAGCAATTCACATGGAAAAAGTATTGAACATCGAAGGAATGGTTTGCGGAATGTGTGTAAAACACGTTGATAAGGCGCTGCGGGACATCCAGGGCATCAAGGATGTGGATGTTTCCCTGGAGAGTAAGTCGGCCCAGGTGCAGCTTGACCAGGATGTGCCGGATGCTGTGCTGAAAGCTGCTATCGAGGACGCTGGCTATCAGCTCGTCAGTATCCAGTAACGGGCCGTTTATGAAGGCCAAGAAAGGCGATATTGTTCACAAGCTAAAAATCGCCAGAGGACAGTTAGACGGTATCCTGCAAATGGTTGAGGAAAATCGCTATTGCGTGGATATTTCCAATCAGCTTCTTGCTACGCAGGCGTTATTAAAAAGCGCCAATCAGCAGATTTTGCAAGCCCATATACGAAGCTGCGTCCGGGAGGCCCTGCAAACGGACGCTGTAAATCCAAAACTGGAAGAAGCCCTGAAATTACTGGAAAAAATGATACAGTAACAACGGGAGCGGGAAGGGCCTTATGTCCTTTCCGCTCCTAAATTCGTTTCAGATTGGATTGTAAATCCTGCGGTTGGGAGCGTACAAAGAAGCCCGGTTTTTATATACTTTAAGTGGTTAGTTAGATATGGTTAATCCAGTGAGGCGCGTCACTGGCGCGTTTTGCTGGATACCTTGTAATTAAAATAGACCAGGAGGAATAGAGTGATGAAACAGGCACTTGACACAAGAACAAAGCTCTTAACAAAAAATCCCTGGCCGCTGATGATTGAACTTAGCATCCCTGCGGTTCTTGGCATGGTGGTCGTTGGGCTTTATAACATGATGGATTCCATCTTTGTCGGCCAGATGGTTGGTGACGTGCAGATGGGAGCCATATCGGTATCCTATCCTTTAACCCTTATCAATGCCGGTTCAGCGGCAATGCTGGGCGTGGGTTCTGCATCGGTACTGTCCCGCGCTATCGGTAAGAAGGACGAGAACACAATTAAGAAGATCATGGGCAACTTGGTTGCGATGGTTCTTCTGTTGTCCGTCATCTACACTGTTGTGGGTATGGTTTTCACCCGCCAGCTTCTGTCCCTGACCGGAGCCAGCGATAACATTCTGAATTACGCTGAGAAATATCTGCGGATCGTATTCGCCGGTTCTCTGTTCGTAAACTTCTTCCAGAGCGCCAACATGGTCATCCGTGGAGAAGGCCAGCTCAAAAGGGCAATGACCATTATTGCCAGCGGCGCTATTTTGAACATTATCCTTGACCCCATTTTTATCAGCATCCTCAACCCCTACGGCATGGGCATTGAAGCGGCTGCTTATGCAACGATTTTCTCCCAGTTTGTCCAGGCTGCGATTACCCTGTGGTATTTCAAGAAGAAAAGCCCCCATGTGAAGATCGGGCGTATCCGCATTGATGGTGAGCTGCTTCCCCAGGTTCTTTCTGTCGGCATCTCTGCTCTGTTAATGCAGATTCTGACCCTGGTGCAGCAGACAGTGATTTATCGTGTGGCATCGAACTATGGCGGTGAAACCTCCCAGCTCCTTTTAGCGGCGGCGCTCCGGTTCTGGAATTTCTCCTTTGTACCTCTATGGGGTATCAGCCAGGGATTCCAGCCTGCCGCCGGTACAAACTACGGTGCGAAAGACTATGACCGGGTAAAGACGCTGACCAGAGTTTTCATTATCGCCGCAACGCTGCTGTCGCTGGTGTTCTATATCCCCGCCGAGCTGTTCCCAGAAAAGATTTTGTCCATGTTCCTGACAACGCCGGGTATCGCCGCATCAGGTGCGACAAACTTCCGTATCATGTTCAGCACCTATATCCTGCAAGGCAGCTTTATGATCGCCGTGACCCTGTTTCAGTCTTTGGGTAAAGCGAAAAAGGCCACCTGGCTTGTGCTGTTCCGTCAGATTATTCTCTTTATCCCGCTTTGTGTGGTTCTGCCAATGATCGGCGGCATGGGTATTCGCGGCGTGTGGCTGGCGATTGCGCTGACCGATGCGATTCTGGTGGCTATTATCGCGTTCATGGTGGCTTATGAGTTCCGCAAACTGCCTGCGACTTCTTCCGTGAATCGGTAAGGAGGATCGCTTATGACGCTTAAAAAGTTTTTTGGTTCAGCGGCCATTATTTCAATAATCGGCGTTGCACTTTGGATATGCAAAAAATTGAAAACTTGCCGTCAATGATCTGTGCGGAATAAAGACATTGCAGCAAATCACCCCAACATAAGGCCGGTGCTTTTCCATTTGGAGAGCATCGGCTTTTTCTCCGTTTGCACAGTTGTCAGGGATGTAATATAATCTAATTTGACTTCTGATTGGATTGCAAATCCTGCCGATTGGAGCGACATAAAATGAGGAAAGACTATATAATAAAAGATGCCAGGAGAATCCTGGCAGAACAAATAAGAGATAACGGAAGGAATACTATGAACGAAAACCCTATTACCAACGCTACGGGGTTGTCTGCGGTTATTCCAAAAGATAATGACGGATACTGTACCGTCTATAAATTGGACTGTGCGGATGGCCTGGGCCTTATGACAGTCTATCAGGTCTACCCTGGGATTCAGCTTATTTACAATGATTTCGAGGCAACGAGCTGTTATTGGGACGGAAATATTGGCAAGAACGTCCTGGAGATCAATCATTGCCGGGAGGGACGGGAAGGGAGCGTATTGCAAAGCGGCTCCTGCCTGTATCTCGGAGAAGGCGATCTCTCCATTCATACAATGGATAACTGTGCGTCTGAAATGTCTTTCCCGTTGAAACATTACCGTGGGATCTCGGTGGTGCTTGACCTGGAACTGGTTTCTGAAAATCCGCCGGGAATCCTCACGGAAAGCGGTATTGATATTGCAGATTTCAAAAACAAATTCTGTGCCGATGGCTCATGTTTTGTCATGCGGGCAAAAGACGATATTGAACATATCTTTTCTGAACTTTATTCCGTACCGGATCGCTTTCAAAAGCTATATTTCATGCTGAAGGTGCAGGAGTTACTCTTGTTTTTGTGCATGGTGAATGTAAAGCAGGAAAAGCAGCGGGAGTTATATACTTCTCCCCAGGTGGAGATTGTGCGCCAAATTCATAAGCGGCTGATCTCTAATTTGCATGAGCGGCTGACGATTGAGGAGCTTTCCAAAGAATATCATATCAATACAGCCACGCTAAAAGATACATTCAAGGGGGTCTATGGTCAGCCCATTGGAACCTATATGAAAACGTATCGCATGAAACAGGCCGCTGCTCTGCTTCGCCAGACACAGGCAACCATCGCTGAAATTGCCAATCAGGTCGGATACGAAAATCAGAGTAAGTTTGCAACAGCTTTTCGGGATGTCTTTAAGATTGCACCGGCTGAATACCGGAAACAGAATAGTGGCGACTGATTGCCCAAGAAGAAATGCTTATACCTATTGCCATAGGTTAAAATAAAACCAGCAGAAACAAGTTCCTTCTTGTCCTGCTGGTTTATTCATAATCTTGCGGATCAGAGGCTTTGTAGTGCCGGCTGATAAACTGCTCTGCCATACAATCCAGCGTTTTTAAGATGATTTGTCGTTCTTCCTCGGTGCAGGCCAGGAATTTTCCCATAAAATGCTGTACCTGCTTTTCCTGTTCCGAAGCGCCAGGATAAAACAACTCATCAGCGGAAATGCCTAATCGCTTGATAAAGGATGCCAATACATCGAAAGACGGATTTTTCCGGCCCTTTTCAATGTCCTGGAGATGGCGAAGCCCTCTGCCGGTCTGATCCGCAAGCTCTTGTTGGGTCAGCCCACATTTTTCTCTTGCTTCTTTAATCCGCTGTCCCAGATGTAAAAATATATCCTCCGGCATGATTGTTCACCTCAATTACGTTCTATCGCGCGTAAAAGTAAGTTACTACTACCTAATCACGCGTGTTTATATGTGCCTATCATGCGCTTTTGAAAAATGAAATATACAAAATAGCCCTGACGAGAGGCCAACAAAAAAATGGCTTTTCACGGCAGGGCATATTCTCGTTACCGTCCGTGACTGCTGTTTAAGGAGTCTACAATGGGCGGTTACTTATTTCAGCAAAACTATGGCTTTCAGGTAGGTGATTACCTAAAAAAATCACTGACCTACCAAAGAAAAATTATGCGCACAAACACGCGCAATTAAGCGTAAATAATCCGCACAATCGTACAACATATCATACAAAATGCGTCAGACAGCTATTAAGGCCGTCTGACGTTTTTCTTTGTCGATTTTACGGGAATTTTCCCGAACATCCCCGGTGTCGCTCTCCGCCATAGCCATTTCGGTTGCCCTTTGTCCCTAACAACTGAAATGGAGGGAATTATGACCAAGATCAATATGCGGGAGCAGTATCCCGATTTTTATAAGACCGATTACATTATTGAGGTTCCTGATGAAGTAGCCGCTGTTATGAAAGAGCATGACCGCCTGGAGGCCGCATACCGCCACCGTACATATTACCACAAGGCGCATTATTCTCTGAATCGCGGAGACGGAATTGAGTATGATGCCCTTTTCGTTTCCATGACCCCTTGTGAGCTGTATGAGCGCAAAGTGACGATGGAGCAGCTTCACGCTGCGATTGTCGCTCTGCCGGACAAGCAGGCCAAGCGCATCTATGCTTACTACTTCCTGGGACAGAAAATGTCAAAGAAAAAAAGGTGCGTACTGTCAAGGTAGGCACACATAAGAAAACCGTGATTG
>OLQG01001604.1_pt1 | contig 13566 bp, 11 predicted proteins | sample 1672221 | NCBI WGS metagenome assembly OLQG01 (sample SAMEA3136660, study PRJEB25190) | human gut metagenome | biome: human gut; feature: human-associated habitat; material: faeces | place: Austria | collected 2013
GCTCTGCTCTGCTCTGCTCTGCTCTGCTCTGCTCTGCTCTGCTCTGCTCTGCTCACAAGTTTATTTTCCGTTGCCAACATTGTCAATCTCTTTCTGCTTTTTTTCTTCCAAACTTTCCATGTATTTTTTAGCATCCTTCATAAAGCTGACAGCAATCATCACAATTACCGCACCGATTGGGAATGCAGCTACAATACTCACCGACTGAAGATTGTTCATAGAGCTTTCTGCAAACAGTAAAGCAATTGGCAGCAGAATCAGCAAAATGCACCACATCAACTGAATGCCCTTATTAGGCTGTTCATCATCTTTCAATGTGTGATAGCTATAGCAGGATGCTGTCAAAGCAATCGAATCAAAAGAGGTCGCATAGAAAGCAATCATCGTCAACAGAACAACTACCATGATAACAGGTGCACCCGGCATTGTTTTAATGATTGATACGATCATTCCGTACAGATCACCGCTTTCCAGATACTGAGCAATAAAATCAGCCTTTCCGGTGACCTGCATTCCCATAGAGTAGTTGCCAAGTACGATAAAGCTTGTCAATGTAGAACCAACGCCAAATACATATCCTCCCAGAATCGTCTGGCGCACCGTTCTGCCACGAGAAATACTTCCAATAAAGAACGGCGCAGCTACACACCAAACCATCCAGTAAGCCCAATAATAAATCGTCCAGTTCTGCGGAAAGTTCGATGTGCGGAGCGGATCAGTGAAAGTAGACAGATCAACAAAGTTCTGAACCATCCGTCCAAGAGAAGAAAAACCAGTTTCAATAATATATCGTGTTTCTCCACCAAACAGCAGTACAAAAGCAATCAGGCCAAAGAACATGTAAATACAAATATTTGCCAGCTTACTAATTCCCTTAAATCCATGCAGCAAAGAATATGTATATACAGCGCAGGTAATCAGAAGAATAATAATGTTGATCACAGTACGACTAACGGCAACATGGAACAGCTCACTAATAATGGTTGCCATCAGCGGTGTTGCCACACTAAAAGTGGTGGCAGTACCAGCAAGAAGCGCAAACACTGCTAACAGGTCAATAATGCGACCTGCCCAACCATCGGTATGCTTTCCAAGAATCGGACGGCAAGCCTCTGAATACTTCTGACGGTTTCTTTTTCTTACATGAAGCATAAAGCCAAAGGCAACGGCCAATACCAAGTAAAAACCCCAAGGAATAAAACTCCAGTGGAACAGCGGATATACGCCAGCCCAATCCTGAATGCTACCCATTTCTGCCAGATGTGGGTCAGTTGCATACAGCACCCATTCCGAGAACGAATAGAACAAGATATCCGCAGCAAGACCGCAGGTGAACATCATGGACCCCCATGCAAAGAAGGAATACTTCGGCTTCTCATTCTGCTCACCAAGGACAATGTTACCGTACTTAGAACCAGCTATATATAGAGAAAGGATAAAAATTCCCAATCCAATTACTAAGTAATAGGTACCAAAGGTATCACCAAAGAAAAAACGGATCTGGCTCAGTACCGCATTCGATTGCTCCGGTGCAAAAAAGAATAGAACACATAATGCAACTACTATTGCCAAAGGCACCAGTGTTATCATCCAGTCAATTTTTCCATGTTCATTTTTCGTATTCATTTACTTTTCCTCCACATATTTTTTGTAGCTGGCATCCAGAGCAATTAGTTCACTCAGATTATCCACCTCTATAATATCGTCCTTATTCATAGGGCGAATACCCAATTGATACTCCTCTGGATAACAGAACATCGCCACATCATCCCAGTAGATTTGTCGGTTCTTCTTTTGTTCAAACTCAATTTCAAGATGCCGTTTCAGTTTTTTCCCATCCTCTGCAGTCCAGCGGGAAATACTGTACAGTTGCCATCCGCCTTTTCCACCTGTCCGGCTACATGCTGTAATAATACCATTCTCAACAGTCTGAAGCCACTCATCCGTTTCACCATCTGTCCAAACACTGTTATAACCAGAGCGTTCAAACTCCGGTGCTAAAATTTCCGGATTGTAAATGATCTGGTCACCATCCAGAATAATTGCGTTTTCAACAAACTCTCGTGCTACATAAAGTGAAGAGATATTGTTGCAAGTATCATAGTATGGATTTTCAATCAGCTTGACACCAGGATGTTCCTTTTCCAGCATCACAAACTGTTCTTTCAGATAGCCGACAACAACATAAATTTCATAGATTCCATTTTTATGCAGACCATCAATGACTGTGTCAATCATCCGAATCCCATTCACTTTAACCAATGGTTTCGGTGTTGTCAGCGTCACTGGGTGCATTCGATTTCCTAAACCCGCTGCCATAATAATGGCTCTTTCTACTCTTGGCATTTACTTTTCCTCCCCTTGTTTTTTCAATTCTTCTTGAACAATTCGATAGTAATCTTTTGCGTATCGGTACTGACGAAGCGAATACTCACCAAACTCCACACCAAGATTACGCTTATATTCACACCAGTTACTCCACAACAGACCACAGGCGGCAATGTAACAATAAATCTTGATTCTGGTCTCATCACTACAGCCTTCCGTAAAATAGGCTGCAATCAAGCGGTCAACCTGACGTTTATTGTAAAGAGAATAAATACAGAACATCGCCACATCCACATGCGGGTCTTGCATTCCAGCATATTCCCAGTCAATCAGTCGGATTTCTTCTTTTCCAGCTTTCTCCACAAACAAGAAATTATCCGGCACTGCATCAATATGGGTCAAGACTTTTTCTTCAGCATGTGCATCAATATAAGGCTTCAGCGACAGAACATTTGCTTTTGTTTTTTTATAATCCTTATAAACAGAAGGCATCCCCTCCCACAGCGTTTCATAGAACTCCATCTGTCCGAAAATATCAAACTCGTGGTTTACTTTCAATTTCAAGTCATGGAACGCATGCAGTCGTTTCATACACTTCTTAACATCTTCGTAGTTCAACGGGTCGCATACTCTTGCGCCTTCCAGAAATTCCGTGATTTTGTAACCATTTTCCGGATTGATATACGCAATATCATCGCAAATATGCTTCCCATCAATAGCCTGATAAACTGCCGCCTCCTGACGACGATTAATAAGCTGGTCAGTCCCCTCTCCCGGAATACGCATAATATATTTCTTTCCTTTACAGGTAAACAGGAAGGACCGATTTGTCATACCTTTTTTCAAAACAGTAATATCCGTAACCGCTTCCGGCTTTGCTTCCAAGGCTTCACAAATCACCTGAATTGCATCTGTTTTCAACTGGTTAGAATCGCTATCGATTTCCCGGAGTTGCTCATAAGTATTGATCTCCACTACGTCCGCTGAATGGACTACACGAGCAGTAACAATCATCCGATCCTTGTTATAAAGTGCTTCTTCCCAGAACGAACCGTCATACCGCTGATTTTTGCAAAGATCATCAATACGCTTTGCAACTGTATCGGCATCCTCTTTTACCAGATAGCAGATGCCGATCATTGCATTGCCACCAGAACTTTCCGGCACAGTTACCAGTTCCATCTTGCGATTAACACGGACATTGCTTTCGTTATCCACCAGGTCACTAACCATATACCAGGAATACAGTTCATGGCGGTGGAACGGATTTCTGTCACACCAAATATCGCAAGGAATAATGTAAGCATTCTCCAAATGTTCTTTTACAAGTTTTACTGAATGCAAATTGTTCTTTGCCGCATAATCGGCATTAACTACGAGTTCGACACCATACTCATCAATCAAATACTCGTATTTTTCTTTCATAAAACCTACAACCACATAGATTTCTTTAATCCCCACTTCATGAAACTGCTTGATAATACGTTCGATCAGCGGCTCACCATTAACTTCCAAAAGACCCTTCGGCATCTCAGTATTGATTGGAACCATCCGCATACCAAATCCTGCTGCCAGAATAACGGCACGTTGTGGAGTTCTCTGCTTAAATTCTGTTATTGCTTTCGCTGTTGGGCGTATAGATTCATCCAAGTAATCAGCTTTGATAAGTTCCTTAAGTGAGCGGTTTACCACTCCCAGTGAATGGCCTGATACTTCCGCCAGAATCCTCTGATTAATAAAAGGTTCCAGCAAAAGTGTATTCAAGATGTCACTTTCTTGCTTGTTCATGTACTTTTCCTCCATCGTTTTTGTGAACATTCCCCCACAATTAACTCCTGAATCTCTGTCATTAACTCTAAATGAGCAAATTCACAGTAGTACCAATAAATATGGATTTGGCAAATTCTATACAGAGCATGTAGGGGCTGACCTCCCGGACAGCCCGCCTTGCATCAAATCAGGGGTTGTCCGAGGCGTCCGGGAGACCGCCCTCTACTTCCATCCAGCAAATACCAATTTGTGCAATATATGAATTTGCTCATTTAGAGTCATTAATTCAGGAGCATAAAAAGTCCAATATACCCTGCAGATTTTCATTTTAAATTCCCAACAATTCTATGGCTCTCTGAGAATTATTGCCATCATAGTAGTCAAATATCTTTTTTCTCAAGACTTGACGCTTTTCATAATAACGATCTATATCATTTAAAACATCATTAATAAAAGAAATCATGTCATCTTTACTTTTTATATAATGTCCTGCCATATAATCTTCGGGATTTTCCACTGAAAGGCCCAACTTATAATCTTGTACATCACTAAAATCATACGCTATTGGTTTATTGCACTGTAAGAAATCATACGCTGCTGATGAATAGTCACTAATCAACGCATCACAATCTTTCATTAGATGATAGTTGTCAACCTTCAACTTCTTAACGTCATTTCCAGTTAGTACACATATGTTCGAAGTGCTTTTAATTTTTAAATCTCTTATATCCTGCATCGGATGAATTTTCAAAATTAAAAGTGCATTATTTTCCTTTAAGAACCCATTCAATTTATAATAGTCATCCATATTATATATTAATGGAATTCCAAGAGCACCAATTGTTCTGCTATCCTGACGTTTGTAGCTTGTTCCTTTTCTAAAAGTCGGCATCCATAAAATCACTTTTCGATATATATTCGCCGTTATTTTATGAAGGTCACCTTCTTTTCCATCATAAAAATTATCCACGTAAGGAAACCCAATATAGCACAATCTTGGGTCATTTGAAGCAAGCATCATCTGATCTGCGAATACATCTTTCAGATATTTTGATGGCATAGCAACGTAGTCTATTTTTTCTGGTAGCTTTATATAGCCTTTCCAATTTTTCAACCCAAATCCACCATGACCAAAATAAATTACTTTTTGATCACTACGCAACTTTGCCGAACAATCATTATCAGATGTAAAATACGTTGCTATCCATTTATAATAATTTTTCTTAATACTTGGTTTATATATTGCATACCAATCAACATTTTCCGGTAATTTCTGTGGAACTGTCTTTGGATGTTTTATAGCCCAAACAATCTTATACTTTTTGTTGTATTCATTCTTAATAAGATAATTATAAAACGCACCACCATTTGAATCAAAGTCATTATGGCTTTCTATAACAATAATATCCTGAAGCGGTTTATTTCTCAGAAACAAGCCTAAAATCCTCGTTAATATAATGTCAATTTTGTATTTATAAATAATATCAAGCGTATGCTTAACACCATTTTTTTTGACATTCTCTAATGGATTCATGATACTCCTCCCTCTCATTTTTTCATTTTACTAAACAACGAACAAATTCTTTTGTAGTTTACCAATACAACTATCACTAAAATTGCAATGACAGCGTATCTTAGCCAAACATAAGGCACTATAAAGTTCCCAACAATGCTTATCGTAATCACATACAAAGATAAACCAAGTGCAGGTTTTTTTTCTACCAAAGCACTTTCCTCAGTATGCTTTCTTAAAACTTTGCTACCCACCAGATAGTGACCAAGACTGTAAACAATATAGCAAACAAGTGTTGTATAACCCGCAGCAACAAATCCAAAAATCTTGACAAATATAATATTAAGAATCACATTTAGTATTGCCGCACCGAAAGAAGCAAGCATCAAAAATCTTGTTTCTTCATAATAAAATTCAGGATAGGATAATACCCCATATAAAAAAATAAAGTATACACTTGCAGCAACTGGAGGAATTACATATACCGCATCCGCATATTTCTCAGAGCCAAAAATCATAACCAGTTCTGGGCATACCAGAATCACTGCGCTTATAATGGTCGCTACTAGCAGTAAAAGAATGCTGAACTGTTTTCGAATTGCTCTAATATTCTTTTCTTTTAGATTTCCATACACCCACGGTGTAATTGCACTGTTAATTGCATTTATAAACATTTGAACGAGCATTCCAATACTATACGCAACACCATACATTGCGACAGCGGATTTACCAACCATTCTGTCAATTACAATTCGATCACCTTGATTTAAAATCATACCTGATAAATAATGAGGAATAAGTGGAATTGCTAGTGTGATCGCATATTTCCAGTATTGACTATCAAAAAAGACTCTCCCTTTTGCGAATTGATATATCATCACGGATACATCAAAAACAAGTTCCGTAAGTACTATAGAGAAAACTCTTCCTAATGCTTTGTCCGGAAACAAATATACTAGCAACAATCCTAAACAAGGATTAATAATTGTTTTACTTACCGTTATAAAAACCAATCTCTTGTATTGATATTCAAACCGCTGTCTAGCTGACCAATAGTATAAAGAAGGAGCGACCAGCATCTCAACAAACATTAAGACAATGAATTTTTTAGGAAGTCCTAGTGCCTGTTCCCATAACCTATTTGTCGCAACAAAAATTATAAAAACAAATACTGTTACAGTTATTGATAGTCCTTGGACTGACGCTGCAAATCTATCTCGATCTTCTGAGAATTTTGACATTGCATTATCAAACACACCATTAAACAGGTATAAAGATGTTACTATTAAAAGAATCTGATACCACGATGTATACAAGGAGTACACTCCATATTCATCCGTTGACATCATTCTTGTAAAAATCGGTACGGTAATAAACGAAACGCCTTTTTGTAAAAAATTACAGCCGGTAAACCAAAGAGCTGCTTTAGCTTGTACTGAGATTCCATTGTATTTTTCTATTAATCTATTCAACGCTTTTTCCTTTCTCTAGATTATCAAAGAAATGGTGCAAAGACATATGGCAATAGGCTGCTATCTTCCCATGTACTATTAAGTCTAAAAATAAACCATCCAATTATAATTAGAAGTGTAAGAATTCTGTATAATATTCGATATTGATGTCCTGAAATCTTTTGCATTTCAAGTCGAATTATAATTCCCCACATGGCAAGTCTTGGGATGTAAAAATACTCGCATCCGCGCCATATACCCAGAAAGAAAGTAATCGGAATCAAAACAAAATCATATATACAAATCGTACGAAGAAGTGCAATATTATGGTTTCCTTCACTCGATTCATCATGTATCAACTTCATGATGTCTTTATTAAAAATCATCATCATTATTAGTAATGTCAACTGTCCAAACGCTATTTTCCAGAAATTATCAAAAAAACTAACTCCAATAGATCTTGTTGCATACGATGCATACGCATCAACGCTACTATCAAAAAATAATCCTATATAGTTTCTGGCGAGCATTCCTACAAATCCAGCAAGTATTGAAAACACAACACCAGCCTTAATGCTTATCGGCTTTCGTTTGTTAATCCAATAGAAAACGTAAAACAATGCATATAATATTGTTGCTTTATGCATCGAGCAAGCGATTATAACAAATATAATAGTTCTCGCCTTGTTTTCTCTTTTAAGGTACACTAAACTGAGTAGCAAAAATGCTACTGATATGTTTGTTCTAAACGACGCAAATCCCCTTAAAAAAAGGAAAATAATCATGAAATACGAAGTGTACACACCCCATGTTTCTGAAAACTCGTCAACAAATTTGATGTAACAATAAGCTATGATGCCATAAAAAATAATGAAATAAATATGATAATTGTCAGTAATCAAACGAATCAAACGAGTTAAAAGCCAAAAGCCTTTGTCATAATGCTGATAATATACCGGTAAATATGGCGAGTCTATGTTTTCAAAAAAGTAAACATATGTTGGTGCATCTGTTCCACCAATCCTATTTGTAACATATCTCAACGATGCAAAAAGAACCCATATAATGAACCAAATCGCATACATTACTTTTGCATCTTTATATCTTAATTTTTGTTTGCAAATAAGTGCTTGACTTGAGCACACATAGCAGATATATCCCATTGTGCAATACAAAATTACACTTATCAAATCCCATCTTGGTTGCATACTCCACTCTTCCTATATAAATCTTCTAATTTTCTTATCTCTCTTCGCATATCATACAGATTTAATGCATCCTTATTCCAATTAGTCGGTCTCTGTTTCAATGCAGCCTCACACCATTCTATTGGAGAATCTTCTAAAGACTTTTTTTCAACAAGGGAAGTTAAACATGCCGCGTCTGGCACTTCAGTCGATGTGACACATTTCAATCCGGCTGCCTGAGCCTCGATGAGTGCAATCCCAAACCCTTCAACTTTTGATGGAAAGATAAATGTGTCCATTGCCGTCAAAAGTTCTGGAACATCATTTCTATTAGAAAGAATCATATAAGAATCACTTAGCCCATTCTCGTGTAATTTACTTTCTATAGTACTCTTAAGATTCCCATCCCCAATCATTAATAAAAAAGCATCCTCTCGTTTTTTCTTTATTTCCACAAAAACTTTAATAAGGAACTCATGATTCTTCGGTTCAAAGAATCTCCCCACGTGCCCTACTACAAATGCTTTTTCAGTGATACCGAGTTCTTTTCTAACTTTATTTCTTGCTTTTCCATCGTCATGATATCTACTTAAATCTATTCCGTTTCTAATAACGATTGTATTATTTATAGAAAAGAGTTTATTTAGTTCGTTTTTCATATCATCATGTAAGGCAATCATTTGCATATCATTGTGATGCAAAAGGTAGCTTGCTGCCTCATATTCTTTTTTTACATGCCCCGAAAAATATCTATTCGGCGTACTATGGCAGGTATAGAGCAAATTAATATTGTTTAAATATCGATGTGCATATTTGATGTAGCGTAAGACAGCTGTATGACAATGTATAACATCAATCGATTCTTTTCTAATTATTTGTCTTATCCTAAGCTGAAAATAAAATCGTCCAATACATTTGTTAATAATTCTGTAAAGGAAACTCCTTTTAGGATACACGTGATATATTTTTATTCCTACTTCGACTAATTCCTTATATACTGCAGAATCATTTTTAGGATAAAGAGTCAAAACTATTGGGGTAAATTCCGTTTTATCAAGCATCAGGCAATACTGCTTAACCAGAGTTTCAGCTCCTCCATCAAATAGATAATAAACAAATTCCAATACTTTTTTCACTAATTTACCATCTCCATTTCATTTAAACATTAAATATTATTTATATAATTTGTGATATTTATATGTTTTGAATGGCCAAACGGTTCTCTTGATGCCATTATTCCACACCCCTTATACTTACCTGGCTGTTTTATAACAATAACATCGTTTGTTACTTGATAATCTTCATCTGACACAAAACAAAGTTTGTTTTTTAATGGCAAGTTCATAAATTTATCAATCTGCTCTTTCGTAGCACCATTTTGGTCATTAAACTTAAAAATCAACTTTTCCCTATTCACTCTCTTAATTCTTGATTCCCATTTTTTCTGAGCCACAACTTCATCATGATGGTGTAACATTTGAAGTTCAACATCATCTAATCTTGCAATCAGGTATGTTTTCCAATTATTTTTCACTTGCAAAATGTGTCTCCACTTAGAATCATCTGGGTTAATGAACTCTAAAGGCTGTTTCAAATAATAATCAAGATTTGCAACAAATTTCAGATAATCCTCTGGCATAAAAAACATTCCAACCGTAGGAGACTGTTTCTTTATTCCATAGCTCTCATAAATTGTTCCGCCCCAGCAATTATTAGAAATAATCGTAAAATTTTCATCGTCCAACTGTTTTCTTCTCAATGCACTCGTTAACGGCAAATAAATATTATTTCTAAACTTTAATCTAATAGTTTCTTCATTCAAACTAGACAACTTCATAGCTACACTCCCTACTGACACATATTCAAACTCAAAAAACGTAGTTTACTGCTCTATCAATTTTAAATATATATTCTCAAGTTGCTTTGTTGCATCCACAATATCAAAGCCATTTTCTCTTAGTGCTTGCGTACCACGTCTTGCCTGTGTTTCTCGGTCAGTAAATTTTGAAAGCATACACTCCATTTTATTCGCCCAGTTTGTGGGATTATCTTCGATTGATGCAAACTTCACGAAATTCGATGGTGCACATTCATCGGTTATTTTATCTGAAATTAAACAAGGCAAACCTTCTGCCTGCCATTCCAAAACAACATTGGGAAGTCCTTCAAATCTTGAAGGAAAAACCATTATATCCATTGCTTGTAGACGTTCAGCAACATCATTCACACTACCCGCAAAAATCACCTTATCTTCAATTCCAATATCTTTTACTTGCTTTTTTATTTCATTTAAACAAGGACCTGTTCCCATCAAATACAGAACTGCGTTTGTGTGTCTTCTATTAAATTCACAAAATACTCGAATCAAATACTCATGATTCTTTTGATAATTAAAGCACCCAACATGTCCTACCACAATTTTGTCATTCAATCCGTAAGCCTCTCTAATTAATGTTCGTAACTGCGGATCGTAATGAAATTTTGTGAAATTTTTCCCATTATGAATAATTGTAAATGGCTTCTTACCAAACAACCACTTTCCAGCATCTTTTCCACATGCCATGCCATCTGTATATAGATTATTAAATATAGGTCGAAGGGCTCTATCTAATTTTTCCCGGTCTGCCTTTGTATTTCTACTATGTGCAACCCGAACCTTTACCCCTGCTACTTTAGCAGCCAATAATTCTATACTCATTATTGCACTGCTACCATGTACATGGACGATATCTGGTTTTATTTTTTTCATACACTTTATCAATGAAAAAAAATATTCAAATACGTGCTCTTGTCTGTCTGGAAATTTTAAAACAGCGCAGTGATTGCTTTCATATTCTCGAATCATTTCGTCACTATTATCATGTACAGCAGCCACAATTATTTCATACTTATTCATATCTATATGTTTAAAAAATTCTAGTTGTGTTGATGAAATACCTTCTCTCTGCAACCCACCTGTTATAATATGAAAGACCTTAATTTTACCCATCTGTGACACCTTTCCTAATTTTCAGAAATAAAAGTTGCAAATTCACTTTTTGATTTAATCACTTGTTCCATAATCCTCTAACAATAACTTCTAGTTCTTCATTAAACTTCGCGTTATTGCTACTCATACCATGTCCCATGCCAGCAACAATTTGATCGTAGTTCGTTATAATGTCTCCCAATGTTTCAATATCTTCTACTGGGATAATCGCTCCCATTCTCTGTGCCACATTCCTTGCAAACTCAACCTGGTGGTCATTTACATGCTCATTGAACTGATGCTGGCGCGGCACAACAATGGGAGTCTTGCCAATCTGCAGAGGCATAATAAAACTTGCCGGACCACCGTGAGTAATCACAATACGGGCATCCGCTACATTTTTTACCATCTGCTGGTATGGAATTAACTTGCTCCACTGGCAACACTTCGGTTCATATGTACTGAAGCCCGTCTGGATAATCACATCATCCTGAATCGTGCCATCTTTCTTTAATTCATCTATCTTTTGAATCAGCCGATTAAACGGCTGCTCATGTGTTCCTACCGTCACAAAAATCATTTTCTCGTCCCCTACTTAGAATATGCTGCCAAGGTTAACCGCCTTTGGATATACCTTTTTCTGTTCTTCCCACTGCACAACAAACTTGTCCACAATGGGATAAACCATCTTTCCTGTCATTGTCGGCTTATCAATTCGATCAAAAACCTCAATGTAAACCAGCTTTGCCCCCATCATCTTTCCGATGTAGAAAAACGGAACCGCAACCGCTGCACCGCAGGAAATAATCAAATCCGGCTTTTCTTTGTGCAACACATTCCATGCAATCTTTGTATTCTTGATAAGAGCTTTAAGGCTTCTATTGGTCGGATAGTAACACGGATACATTTTTTCGCCTTCGAGTAGGCTTCTTGCATCCTCCTTATCAAAAGTGACCCAAAAATGATCTTTGTCCTTCCAAAATGGCTTTAACATATAAAGGTGGGTTAAATGACCGCCAGATGAACCCACCAAGCATACCTTTATATTTTCTTTATTTTTCATCTGACTCTCTCCTCTAATCTTCCTTGGTTCTGCTTAATCTCTCTGGAAAATATCGCGCGTATATACTTTCTCTTTCACATCATCCAAACACTTGTCATAGCGGTTTGCGATGATGGCCTGACTCTGCTTTTTGAATTCATCCAAGTCATTAACTACCTTGCTGCCAAAGAAAGTTTCACCATCTTTCAGGGTCGGCTCATAGATGATGACCGTTGCGCCCTTTGCTTTGATGCGCTTCATAACGCCCTGAATGGAACTTTGGCGGAAGTTGTCGCTGTTGCTCTTCATAGTCAGACGGTACACACCAACAACAACTTCTTTTTCCTTGCTTTCATCCCAGCTGTCGTTTGCTTCATAAGCACCAGCAATTTCCAGCACGCGATCAGCAATGAAATCTTTACGAGTTCTGTTACTCTCAACAATCGCTTCAATCAGGTTCTCCGGTACGTCGGCATAGTTTGCCAGCAGCTGCTTGGTGTCTTTGGGAAGGCAGTAACCACCATAGCCGAAAGACGGGTTATTGTAATGAGTACCAATACGCGGATCAAGGCAAACACCATTAATAATCTGCTGAGTGTTCAGACCCTTCATCTCGGCATAGGTATCGAGTTCGTTGAAATAGCTGACACGCAGTGCCAGATAGGTGTTGGCGAACAGCTTAACTGCCTCTGCTTCGGTGAAGCCCATGAACAGAGTATCGATATTTTCCTTGATAGCACCTTCCTGCAGGAGCTCTGCAAAGGTGTGTGCAGCTTTTACCAGCCGAGCATTGTCAACGTCAGTGCCAACGATGATACGAGAAGGATAAAGGTTATCATACAGAGCCTTGCTTTCTCTCAAAAATTCCGGGCTGAAAATGATATTGTCGCAGTGGAACTTTTCACGAATGCTAGCAGTATAGCCAACCGGAATCGTGGACTTAATGACCATAATGGCTTCCGGATTGTACTCAATGACCAGCTTGATTACAGCTTCCACCGCGCTGGTGTCAAAAAAGTTCTTCTTGCTATCGTAATTTGTAGGCGCAGCAATCACCACGAAATCAGCATCACTGTATGCTTCCTTCGCATCCAAAGTTGCTGTCAGATCCAGTTTCTTTTCTGCCAGATACTTTTCAATGTACTCGTCCTGAATCGGGGACTTCTTGTTATTGATCATCTCCACTTTCTCAGGAATAATATCTACCGCGGTCACCTTATGGTGCTGAGACAACAGCGTAGCAATGGAAAGACCAACATAACCAGTACCAGCCACAGCAATCTTTAAATCCTTAAACTCTCTCATTT
>OLQG01001606.1_pt1 | contig 13553 bp, 14 predicted proteins | sample 1672221 | NCBI WGS metagenome assembly OLQG01 (sample SAMEA3136660, study PRJEB25190) | human gut metagenome | biome: human gut; feature: human-associated habitat; material: faeces | place: Austria | collected 2013
GACGACGAGGTAGATAGGGCAGAGGTGGAAGTGCAGTAATGTATGGAGCTGACTGCTACTAATAGGTCGAAGGCTTAACCAAGACAGGAATGTCGGAGGTTCAGGATAGAAGAAAAAGATGTAGGATTTATGGTCTGTATGCGGTTTTGAAGGTATATGAACAGGTTCCGTAAATAATCAGAGATGGTTATTTACGGTTTTTTGTTTGTCAAAATTTAAATAAATATAGAAAATTTGGATAGCGATTCTGTTGGGTAATCTTGAAAAAACATGCTCTATATAATAAAATGATGCAAGAGACAAATGATACAACAGTAAATGGTAGAAAGGAAGGAAACATGACAGAAGAAATAAAACAGGAAATTCAGAAATGTGTGCAGGAAGCAGATCTGGTACTGGTTGGAATCGGAACAGAATTTCATAAAAAGAATGCAGCACAAGAAGAGATCATGGAGGCTTATCAGAAACTGGCTGATCTTTTAAAAGAGAAAAATTACTTTCTGTTGACTGTAAATACAGATGATCTGATTTTTGAATCAGCAATCGATTCAGAACGTATTGTAGCACCGTGTGGCAGTGATAAGACAGGCAATGTGGTGACAAACGACGATTACGACGAATCCGGGTATATGCCACAGTGGGAGAAATATACGAAATGGCTTCAGGGAAGCGTAAATAAGAGCGTGTGTATCCTGGAATTGGGAGTAGGATTTGAATATCCGACGGTGATCCGTTTTGCTTTTGAGAAGATTGTATATTTTAATCAGAAATGTCATATGTACCGTATTCATGAGAAATTTGCACAACTGACTCCGGAAATCAAGGATCGAACAACGGCAGTAAAAGAAAATGCAGTAAAGCTTTTGCTTGAGGATGGAGCAGATGTCAGATAATCATCGACAGGATTTTGCAAATATGATATGATGATGTGGGAGAGAATTGCGTAGCAATGAGTGACAGAATTTACTTGTAACACTTATATCATATGATAAGTATAAATATATATCCTCTGGCAGATTACAGAGGTATTCTTGAATTTGAGAGGTGATAAGAAGCGATGATAGCGATTATTGATTATGATGTGTATCACATTTACAGAATACCGGTAAATAAGGTGTTCCAACGGTTGAGCGTTGGCGAAAAGAGACTTTACGAATTATATACGAATCCTTGATCATACCGCCTTCCTTGATCAGAATTGGCGGTTCTTCTATGATTGCGGCATCAATCATAGCATATAGATCTTTTAATTCGTCTAATTCTGATTCATATTGTGCCAATAATCCGGTATCAAATTCTTTGAGGATACTCTTTACATGTGGCAGAATTCCAATAGAATTCTTGAATGCAATCAGATCTCTTGGATTAGCGGATTTCAGGGTGATTCGTGTCATCAAACGTTCTAAGTCATAGACCGCACTTAAGTATTCCCGCAGTTCATCCCGCGTGATCATGGAATCATTAAATGCTTCCACGGCATCTAATCGCTCTTCAATCCGATCTTTGCGGATACATGGCTGCTCCACCATGGCACGCAAGGTTCTTGCACCCATAGCGGTTTTGGTCTTGTCCAATACCCAAAGTAATGAGCCACGTTTATTCTTATCACGCATGGTCTCGCATAATTCCAGATTCCGTCTGGAGGCACTATCCAATACAACGTAATCTTCTACATGATAAGTGCTGATATGATTGATATGATCTACACAGCCCTTCTGGGTATCTTTTAGATAATATATGAGACATCCGACCGAACATGAGGCATCCGACAGATCTTTGAGTCCTAAACCTTCCAGATTCATCACATGAAACTGTTCTTTGATCAACCGCTCATCCATCTCTGACTCATAGTACCAGTCTTCCATTACACTGACCATCGTATGTTCTTTGTCGTGTAACTGTTCAAGACGAGCCATATGTTCGCCGTCTTCTTCCTCTGTCACCGCTTCATTGATCAGAATCTCAACCGGTGCAAACTTGGAAATCTCATCCATAACTTTTGAAAAACGATCCACTTCCGTTGTAAAGAAATCACCCGTTGTGATATCTGCAAAAGAGATTCCGTAATGTTCCCCGCGATATATACTCATCAGATAATTATTCTTCGTTTCATTGAGACTGTTGGCACTCATATTCGTACCCGGTGTTACAATCTGGATAACCTCACGTTTGACAATTCCTTTGGCGGTCTTTGGATCTTCTACCTGTTCGCAGATCGCAACTTTATATCCCTTCTCTACCAGACGGTTCATGTAATTCTCATACGCATGGTATGGGATTCCACACATTGGAGCGCGTTCTTCCATGCCGCAATCCTTACCGGTCAGAGTGATCTCTAATTCTTTGGATGCGGTAAGTGCATCCTCAAAGAACATCTCATAGAAATCCCCTAATCGGTAGAACAGGATACAATCTTTATATTCTTCCTTTGTCTTGCAGTATTGCTGCATCATTGGTGTCATTTATGCATTCTCTCTTTCTCCAAGGTAATAAAACCCCTTGGACTCTAATAACTTCACTTGCTGGAATGTGCCGATCATTTCCTTATCACCCGGAAAATGAACTAATATGTTATTAGATAGGCGTCCGGTTAATAATGATTCGTCCTGTTCGTCCAATCCCTCTACAAGCACTTCCATTGTCTTTCCTTCGTCTCTGCCGCAAACTTCCCCTGCAATCTCCTGTACTTCTTTTAACAGGCGGTTGAAACGGTCCTTGATCTCTGTCTCAGTTGCAGCAAATTCCATATTTGCTGCCGGCGTACCGCTTCTCTTTGAATAGATAAAAGTAAATGCAGAATCAAACCGTACACGGCGTACCACATCTAACGTATCCTCAAAGTCTTCCTCTGTCTCTGTTGGAAAACCTACAATAATATCCGTTGTAAGAGAAATGTCCGGCATTGCAGTCTTGATCTTATCAACTAAGGTCAGATAATCTTCTTTGGTATAACGACGATTCATATCGGTAAGTACCTTTGTATTTCCTGACTGCATTGGCAGATGAAGATGCCTGCAGATCTTCTTTGACTTTGCCATTACTTCAATTAACTCATCGGACAGATCTTTCGGATGAGAGGTCATGAACCGAATCCGTTTCAGACCGTCAATCTGTTCTACCCGTTCTAATAACTGTGCAAAAGATATCGGTTCTTCTAAATTCTTACCGTAAGAATTCACATTCTGTCCTAACAGCATAACCTCTACGACACCATCTGCCACTAATTCTTCAATTTCATGAATGATGTCCTCCGGATTTCTTCTCCGGGAAGACGCTAATGATATCGGACGGGCATCGAATATGCATGTCGTATTAGCGGATGAGCCGACCGTTTCCAGAAACCGGCATGCCTGTATTACCTTCGATTCAGAAAAGGGGATATTTACATTATATGTGGATTTGGACAGACAAGATGTATTCTGCAATGGCGTACCGGTGAAAGGTTCCTGTGAACTGGAGAATCGTGCATTGATTCAGATAGGGGAATGTGTGTTGTCGTTTATGGCATTTTGTGATTCCTCATTTACATGGTATACAACAGAAGGATAATGGGATATGGAAGCTTATCAGACAATACAACTTAAGACAGGTACAATTATTCAGGATCGTTACCGAATAGAGCAGGTGTTAGGAAGTGGCGGCTCTGCGATTACCTATCGGGCAACACAATTAGATACCCGGAGAAATGTTACCGTGAAGCAATTCGTTCAGTATGAGGAACGCTTTGAACAGGAGGTAGCAATTCTGCGGCAGTTCTCTTATTTAGAGGGCGTGGTATCCATTGTGGACGCTTTTCATGAGAACACGATCTTTTATATTGTGATGCAATATGTGGAAGGCATTACGCTTGCTCAGTATATCAAAGACAATGGGGCTATGCATGCAGAGGATGTGATTCCGTTATTTCTGCCGATTATGAAGTCATTGGGGCTTTTACACAAACAAGGAATGATTCATCGTGATATCAGTCCCGATAATTTTATCATTGATTTTCAGAATCATTTATGGCTGATCGATTTTGGGGCAGCCGGGGTATCTAGCAACAGACGGCAGCAGATGAAAGAGACAGCTTCTGATCAGACCGTGATCGTAAAAGCCGGATACACTCCCTTAGAACAATATCGCAAGGATGGAAAGATCGGAAGTCATACCGATGTATATGCGCTATGCGCCACGATGTATACAGCATTTACCGGTCATACACTGCCAGATGCTATCACAAGGATACAAAAGAACGATATTACGCCGATTACAACCATACCGGAATGGCAATGGAAAGCCTTAAGTAAAGGGCTGTCTGTGAATTTGCAGGATCGTTACCTCAATATGTGGGAATTGATCGATGGACTTACTGTTGCACCAGTAGCAAATATCCCGGTTACTGTATATCCTGATCAGATTACGGATTATACCCGACAGATCTTAGAACATAATACTGGCGAAGAAGTGATAATGAATTATTTTGATCAAGAGTCCAGACAGAGTGGGAGACATCGCATAATACTATTGATTATTCTGGTGTTTCTGGTTGGAATAAGTGTTAGTATGGTGTATTATATAAGACACAACAGTTACAATGGTTCGTCCAGACAGCAGACAGAACAGCCGTACACCTCAGATATTTATACAGAAGCGGTGTCTAAGGATGTGTCAACACAGGATAAATCTATCCGGAACGAGGAGGCACATATTACAACAGAGGCTGCAACGGAAACGGTGACCACACAGGTGCCGCCCACACAGATACAATCCACTACAACAGAATCATCCACGAAGAAAGAATATCAGATCAAAGAATCTTCGGATTATGATGAATTTCAATTAGGGGACTAAAAGATATAGAATACAGGAAACGCAGAGTTTAAGGTTTTCCGACTACAGAGGGGGTTTACATGTTCAATAACAAAGATACTGTATTTTGGAATGGTGTATGTGTAATGATCGTGTTATTATCCGGAATATTAAGACTGGTGTACTATTCTTATTCCGGTATCTCATTAACCGGTATCACATGCATATTATACATTACTGCTATTTTTATATGGATTTATCAAATGAAACGCCGCCTGATCAAGCCTCAGGAGCAGAAATATTTGATTCAGATCGGGCATATGTTATGTTTTCTTATATTGCTGCGAACCGTAAAATTTGCATTTTTACCTTCTTCTGTTTGGACAAGATATGCGTGGTATCTTTATTATATTCCATTTATTTATATCATACTTTTTTTGCTATCAGCCGTATTACAGATTGGAAAGAACACCGGTAGATCACAAAGCATTAACGGGTTATATGCGATAGCAGCGCTATTGTCTGCAGCAGTACTCACAAACGATCTGCATCAGACAGCTTTTCGATTTCCGGTTCCGGTATCCGATTGGCAGGACGCGGATGGGTATACCTATGGAATTCTATATTATCTGATCATCGCCTGGATTACTGTATTGTCAATTGTTATTCTGGGAATCACCCTGCACAGGTGTTCTTCTTCGGACAACCGGAAGCAGATCTGGAAACCATTGCTTCCGCTTGGCATCGGTATTTGTTATATGCTGCTATATCGTTTTCACCCGGATTGTTATTTTGTATCCATGTACAAAATGGCAGAAATGATCATTATTATCTTTCCTGCATTTATGGAAGGTTTGATCCAGGCTCATTTATTTCCTGTAAATGATCATTATATGGAATTATGGAATGCATGCTCCTTAAATGGAGGAATATTGTCAGAGGATGGTGAAATGCTGTACACGGTAGGAAGTACCAGACATTTTACGGCAGCCGAAGTGCGCCATGCAGTGAATGATGAGGTACTGCTTCAGAACGGAAATATACTCTTACGAAGCTACCCGGTTCATGGCGGATATGGTTATTGGATGAAAGATATTTCACAAATTCAGGAAGTCAACAAAAAGTTGACGGAATTAGGAAATATATTAGAAGAAGAAAATGCCATGCTGGAAGGGGAAAACCGTCTGGCGCAGCAAAGAGAGCAGATCCGACAGAAGACTGCGCTGTATGATACGATCATGAATCGTCTGCACACAGAATTATTATTGGTAAATTATTTATTAGATACCGTTCCGGATGAAGAAGATGCCTTTATCCATCAGATGCAGTATGCAGCTATTATCAATGCATACATTAAGAGATACTCCAACATGCTTCTGCTGATAGAAGAACATACCATATTGGATAGTACCGAGTTATCGCTTGCCATACAGGAAACCGCCTCTTATCTTACACTTTATGGAATACAGATTTATTATGAAACAGATGGAACAATGCAATTATCCGGAGAAAAAATATTAACGTCATACGCTGTTTTAGAAGATGTGATTGAAGAAGCGATCCATACATGTCATGCGATGTTTCTCACACTGTCATTTCATAAAGATATGCAGATGTATATTGAAATGGATTGCGTTCCATCCGTAACGGATTTCAGCCGCTGGAAAAATGCCATTGAACAATACAAAGGAATGCTTACCGTATGCACGGAAGAACAGACTTTATATTTACGACTGGTACTTCCCGGGGAGGAGGGGATAACGGATGTATTATGAGATACTTTCTGACATGGAGCAATGCCTGCTCTGTATTGTAATCATGTTTTTGGCTTTTGTCACACTGCACCGGATGCTGCAGACCATATGGTTTCATATGCCGGTGAAGTATATTCTTTTTTCCGGTTGTGTATTCGGTATCAGCCTGATATATTTTGAGGGGGCATGCGTTGTCATAGAACACATATCGGATCCGGTGAAGGAAGGGTGGATGGCCCAGGTATTTATGAATACACCTGTCCCATTACAGGTATTATTCATCGTCATACTATTGGGAACTGACATTATCTTTAAACGAATTATACGACGCACCCGGCAACATCAGTTATCCTACGATTGCGTGAAAGAGTGTATGGATGCGTTACCGGAGGGAATTCTCTTTACATATGGAAACGGTACACCAATTCTGGTCAATGAGACAATGCAAAGACTAAATGAAGCATTAACCGGAAATGGAATTATGAACGGAAATCAATTCTGGAATATTGTATCGCAACACCCGGGCAGAAAAGAAGATAAGCGGCCAGACAAAGAAAATATCTTTGTGGTGGAGGCAATGGATCGCATCTGGGATATCCAACAGCAGCGTATATATGTCGCCCAACAACCAATTACAGAGATCATCGCAACGGATGTAACCGGCCTTTATAATCTGCACCTTGAATTGAATCGACGTAATGCCGTGCTTGCAGATATCAACAAGCGGTTACAGCATTTTAATCAGAATGTGACGGCCGTAACAAGAGAACAGGAAATCCTCGCTGCCAAGATACGCGTACATAATAATCTCGGCAAAACATTACTGGCATTTCGTGCCTATCTTGCAACCCCGCCATTGCAACGCAATCGACAGGAATTACTTGAAATCTGGCAGGAAACTTTTCACATATTAGAAAAAGACGTCGAAAATCATCATACAATCGATATGAAAGACATATATGAAACAGCACATCTTTTAGGAGTGAAGATATTACTTAACGGACATCTGCCTGACCGCACAGACATCCTTAGTCTTATAATTACGGCAACGAAAGAATGTCTTACCAATACCGTAAAACATGCAAAGGGGACGGTTTTATATTTAGATATACAAACGGTCACGCAACACGGAATACCTTATTATCAGATACAGCTTCAAAATAACGGAACACCACCGTTAACAAATGATATCACGGAGCATGGCGGTCTCCGTAATCTGAGAAGGCTCATAGAAGCAGAAGGGGGAACCATGCTGGTTAAAGGGAAACCGTGTTTTCAACTTACTATTTTATTACGACAGAACAAGGAGAAGATGGATGAAAACAAAAGTGATGATAGTTGATGATCAATTCATAGCCAGAAAATTATTCGAGTTATATCTGACAGAAAGTGAACAATATGAAGTAAGCTGCCTTGTTGAATCGGCAGCTGACGCTGCCGGATACCTGCAACAATATCCATCGGATCTGATCTTAATGGATATTTTAATGAATGATGCTTCCAATGGGATTAATGAGGCGGCTACAATAAAAAAGAACAATCCTTCTGTTAAGATTATTGCGATTACATCAATGCCGGAGGAATCCTGGTTGAAACGTGCCAAAAAGGCTGGAATCGATAGCTTCTGGTACAAAGAAAGTTCAAAAGAAACAATCTTACATGTGATGGATCGTACAATGGCCGGTGAATCTGTTTATCCGGATCAGCCCCCTGTGGTTACATTAGGGCATGCCCGCAGTACTGACTTTACAGAACGGGAACTGGAAGTGCTCCGGGTAATGACAAAAGGTGCTTCTAACCAGGAGATTGCACAGGAATTATGTATTGCAGAGAATACGGTTAAGCAGCATATCCGGCATATGATGGAGAAATCCGGTTGTAAAAGCAGGACAGAACTTGCTATTGAGGCGAGAATCAGTGGTGTAGTCATTCCGTTGGAATAAAACATGCGGTCCCAATATAAGAATATTCTAGAAAATATGGGAGGTACGGTAACGATATAACACTTTCGTGTCATGTGTCATTCTTCTTTTTACGGTATAATTAACAGACAATCATAATAAAGAGAGGAGAGATGATTATGAGAATGCATCATTTTTTAAAACCATTTACTCTGTGTCTGCTAATGTGTAGTCTGTTTCTATTTCCGGTAACAGCAAAAGCTGCCGATAGTGAGATCAGCATCAGTGCAAATGTAACAGAAACCATTACCTATGAAGATACGATTACACAATATGATGGCTGGACCATTATATTTAAGAACACAACCAGTGGCAATGTCAAAATATCAGATCTTTCAATTACAGATTCTACTAAGCTGGATTCCTCATCCATCGGAAGACTCAAATTACAAGCTTATACGACCGACGGGCGGATCCAGGACTATTATACCGGATATTCCGCAATAATTGCTCCCGGTGAAACCTGCAAATTCCTTGTTACTGCAACAGCCAAAAGTTTTACGAATGTCAAGCTGCAGTATACCGCAACCGTATACAAAACTTATAACATCAGCAATGATGAAAACAAACCAATACCTATAGTATTTGACCAGGAAATAACCGGACCGGTCTATCAGCAAGGATATTATAATCAATATTATTCCCTGACGCTGACCGAAGCATCGACAGTAACGATTAACCTGACCGGCGAATGCAGTTATTATCTTCGCAATAGTATTGGCGAGTATCTTGGGCGTACCAGTAATCGGCTGAACACATCCGGCACTGAGACTTTTAAGCTTGCTGCCGGTACTTATAACATGCAACTTATAGGAGGAGGGTCGTCTGATATCGGTAAGGAATATACGTTAAAAGTGTCTGCTGTGCCATATGATTTCGGCACCGTAAACGTCGACTGGAATATACAGGGACTTGTTGGTGCCTGCAATGTACCGTTTACGGTAACACTTACCGGATCGCCGGAAACTTATGTATATTCAGCCGGAAGCGAACTTCGTTCTTATGGTGATAGAACATCTACCGGATGGAGCGGTGTACTGAATAATTCATCAGCAGGTTATCATACATTACGAGTTGTCTTATATGCAGACGGTTACGGATTTAAGGAATACACGTATGAATATCATTCTATACCCGAAACTCCGATTCTGCTGGAATATTCGTTTAATGTGGGTACTACCAAAATGAATCTGAAAGGTTCGGGGCGGATTCAGATGAAAGATGGCAACAAATGGGTAGATGTGAAAAATGTGAAACCAGTGAACGTAGAGGAACGCGTTGTAAGTGGATTAAAACCGGATACGAAATATACGTTCCGCCTTATCAGTTGTATAGAAGAGGAAGGAAAAGAACCATTATACAGTGCGCCATCTAAACAGATCAGTATCATAACCGGTTCCAAGAAAAAACCTGCTGTGAAATCAATCAAAGCATACGGATACAAAACCAAATATATTCCACGCGAATACAATAGCGGTTATTATGATACTTTGGGTATATGGCATCGCGGGTATTATACCGGGGGCTATTATACCACAAGCTACAAATTGAAGATCGTACTGAAAAAGAAGGCTCCCGGTTTGAAGACAAAATACCTGAGCGTAAATGGAACCATTTGTAAACTAAAAGGAAAAACCTGCACCTATAGCGATTATTACAGAGGGAAACGAAAAAGGAAGAAACTAAAAGTAAAAATAGCAACGGCCAAGAGTAATAAATTCCGCGGAACAGGGGCAGCGGTCACCAAGAAAATCACTCTTCGGTAATACGATCCGATTTTTAAGGGATTTCTGAATTAATTTCAGAAATCCCTTTTCCTTTTGATATAGTGCAGGAATTATGATTTTGATATAGTGCAGGAATTATGATTTTGATATAGTGCAGGAATTATGATGTCGACAATAAGCCTCGTGTGTGGTACACTTATAATGTGTACGCATTCGAGGCACTTTTAATGGAGGGCTGAGAATATGGCGAATAAATCACGAATTAACAAACATAAACCTACAAGAAAAACTTTGAGACCGAATGAATTTTATAACCCGAAAACAAAACGATATGAATATCGTTACAAAGATGTGGATTGACGATGGATGATCTTGATATGGAACAGCGCGTTATCAGGGTTAATAAGCAATTGATGCTGATTAATCATAAACATGTCGTATTGGCACCTAAAACGCATAATGGGATATCTTAAAGGTGACATAGAACCAGTATGTTATGATGAACTGGGGAAGGCATATGAGGGATTTGTCTTTCTCTCAACAAGAAGCAGGAAGACGATCGTAAGAAGTCATGTTGAGGAATATCTTGCAAATTGTATTAAGCGTTACAATTTGGCGTATCCAAATGATCCTATTGAAAAGTTTGAACCGCATATTTGTAGACATACGTTTGCAACCAATATGCAAGGGCTTCCGCTAAAAACATTGCAGGCAATATTAGGACATGGTAATGTAAGAACAACAATGGATAATTATGTGGATGTCAGACCGACAGACATGCAAATTGATGAGGTCAATAACCTGGCAAAAGCATTACAAGGCTAATTCGTATAAATTTTGTTTTACGAATTATTTACGAATTAGATTGCACAATATGGTGTAATAATAAGGAACTATAGGAAACAAAACGTAAAAGGTTAATATGCGCTAAGCCGCATAAAACCATACAAAACAACGACAACAGAGGTGATATACAACAATGATAGCTATAATAGACTACGATGCCGGTAACCTGAAAAGTGTGGAAAAAGCTTTGCAGAGTATTGGTGAAGATACGATCGTTTCCAGAGACAGGGAAGAGATACTGAGAGCAGATAAAGTGATCCTTCCGGGCGTAGGATCGTTTGGTGATGCCATGCAGAAGCTCAGAGACTATAAACTGGACGAAGTGATAAAAGAAGTAACCGAAAGCGGAAAGCCATTTCTTGGTATCTGTCTTGGATTGCAGCTTCTGTTTGAGAGAAGTGAAGAAACACCTGGTGTAGAGGGACTTGGTATTTTAAAAGGCAAAATTTTGAGAATCCCAGATCATGAAGGGCTGAAGATTCCGCATATGGGATGGAATTCTCTGGAGCTTATCAATCAGGGCAGACTGTTTCAGAATCTTCCGGCAGATCCGTATGTCTATTTCGTGCACTCTTATTATCTGAAAGCAGAGGAGCCGGAGATCGTAAAGGCGACTACCTGGTACAGCACCACGATCCATGCATCCGTTGAAAAGGGAAATATTTTTGCATGTCAGTTCCATCCGGAGAAGAGCAGTGATGTCGGACTGCAGATCCTGCGGAATTTCGCAGCGATCGGAAAGGAGGAAAACTGATATGTTTACGAAAAGAATCATTCCATGTCTGGATGTTCATAACGGCCGCGTGGTAAAAGGTGTGAATTTTGTGAATCTGCGGGATGCCGGGGATCCGGTGGAGATTGCGGAAGCTTATGATAAGGCAGGAGCCGATGAACTGGTATTTCTGGATATCACAGCTTCTTCGGATGCCAGAAATACGGTTGTTGATATGGTACGAAAAGTAGCTGAGAAAGTATTTATTCCATTTACCGTCGGCGGAGGCATCCGAACCGTAGAAGATTTTAAGGTGCTTCTGCGTGAAGGGGCAGACAAGATTTCCATCAATTCTTCGGCAATCAATACACCGGAGCTGATCAGTCAGGCGGCAGATAAATTTGGCAGCCAGTGTGTGGTTGTGGCGATCGATGCGAGAAGAAGAGAGGACGGAAGCGGCTGGAATATTTATAAAAACGGCGGAAGAGTGGATGTTGGTATCGATGCCGTGGAATGGGCAATGAAAGTAGATAAACTGGGCGCAGGAGAGATTCTGTTAACCAGCATGGACTGCGATGGAACAAAAGCAGGTTACGATCTGGAACTGACCAGAACAATTGCAGAAAATGTTTCCATACCGGTGATTGCGTCCGGAGGAGCCGGCACGATGGAGCATTTTTATGATGCACTGACGGAAGGAAAAGCAGATGCAGCTCTTGCAGCGTCTCTCTTCCATTATAAGGAGCTGGAAATCCGTCAGGTAAAAGAATATCTGCGAGAACGGAAGGTACCGGTAAGACTGTAAGAGAAGTATCATCAGAAAAATATAGCAGTAAAATGCCAGGATAAGGAGGCAAAATTATGGCACCGATCAGCAACGACTGGCTGGAACCGCTGAAACCGGAGTTCCGTAAGCCATATTATGCAAAATTGTATAAAACAGTGATGGATGAATATCATACGAGAAGAATTTATCCTCCGGCAGATGATATTTTTAATGCATTTGCCTTAACACCACTTAAGGATGTCAAAGTTGTAATTTTAGGGCAGGACCCTTACCATGGGGATGGACAGGCACATGGACTTTGTTTTTCAGTGAAACCAGATGTAGAGATACCGCCGTCTCTTGTAAATATTTATAAAGAACTGCACGATGACTGTGGCTGTTATATCCCGGATAATGGGTATCTGACGAAATGGGCGAAACAGGGCGTATTGCTGCTGAACACGGTTCTGACCGTGCGTGCACATCAGGCAAATTCCCACAGGGGGATTGGATGGGAAGAATTTACCGATGCAGCGATCCGCATCCTGGATCAGCAGGATCGACCGATGGTCTTTCTGCTGTGGGGCAGACCGGCACAGATGAAAAAATCTATGCTGCACAATAATCCAAAGCATCTGATCCTGGAAGCACCGCATCCAAGTCCGCTCTCTGCATACCGCGGCTTTTTCGGATGTAAGCATTTCAGCCAGACGAATGTGTTTCTGGAGGCAAACGGACTGACACCGATCGACTGGCAGATCGAGAATCGGGCAGAGCAGCAAACAGAAGAGTAAGCAGAATTGTTTGGAGTGACTCCAACTTCATTTAGCGTATAAAAAGATGTTGGGGTCAAAAGCCCCAAACTATGATGCCTACGGATTGTTCCGTGCTTCGCACTCCCGCAATCCTCCCCACTATTCGCATATCGTGGGATTGTCATCCCACTTTTATGCTCATATCGGGGGCGGGTCCCAAGGTCTTTCGCCCACTGATGAA
>OLQG01001609.1_pt1 | contig 13543 bp, 6 predicted proteins | sample 1672221 | NCBI WGS metagenome assembly OLQG01 (sample SAMEA3136660, study PRJEB25190) | human gut metagenome | biome: human gut; feature: human-associated habitat; material: faeces | place: Austria | collected 2013
TCACGATCACGCCGGATGATAAAGCGGCGGCGAAAGAATTGGATTATGCGGTGGAAACTGTAAAAGCAGGAGAAAGCAGAAGCGGAGCAATCCTGAAATCAGAATTGACGATGCCGGGTGTGACGAAACAGGAATTGGAAGCGGTCGTAGCGATCCGCATCGCAGGAGAAAAAAATGGAAAAACATGTCTTGACCGGAAGAAAAGTATGATCTTGACAGATCAGGTAAAAGAGGAAGTTCTTATATGGACAGCGCCGGAAGACGGAGATTATCTGTTATTCTTCTTCTGGATCCATGGAACAGGACAGACTGCGGAACCGTCGGTAAGTACCTCCTATACGATCAACTATATTGACCGATACGGTGTGGAAGCATTTATCGATTACTGGGAGAATACGGTATTGACCCCTGAACTACGTAAAAATGTGGAAGAAAACGGACAGATGGTAACTGTTCGTCATTACTATCAGACTTACAAAATACAGACAGACTGGGTGCTGGAAAAAATGGAGATTTCTGATGTGAATATTGTAAACAGCACACTTTCCTGTTATGCAGGGGAATCTCCGAAAGCAACAGCCCAAAAAGGTGACAGCAATGCTTACAAATATGAAATTGCATATGAACGCTGGGAAAAAATGGAGAAGGATGCCAATGGTTATCTGGCACCGGTTGCTTTCTGGTATTCAGATGAAAGTCAGTATACCGCTGCAACTCCAAAGTTTACCACTTTCGAAGCAGGCGCAACGTATATGTATTCTGCTTTTTTGAAAACAGTAAATGGAAATGAGTTTTCCAAGGACCTGTCACTGAGTCTGAATGGAGAACCAGTGAACAGTCAGACAGTTATCGTGGGAAATAATGGAACTACCTGCTTTGCAGTCTCCTTATACAGTGTCAGATCAGAAGAAAAAGTGACATCAGATCCAATCCAGGGAAATAATCGTGTGCCAAATCCGCCAAATCCAACGGATACATCACAGACAATATTTCCAAAAACGGGAAGTATGATCAAAACCAAAGATGCACTTTATAAAGTGACAAAGGCAGATGCATCCGGCTGTACAGTAACTCTTATAAAACCGGTCAGCAAAAATAAAACAGCCTTTACCGTGCCGGCAGCCATCAAAAGTGAGGATGGAAACATTACATTCCAGGTGACAGAAATCAGCAAAAATGCATTTAAAAACAATGTAAAACTAAAAAAAGTCACCATCGGAAAAAATGTCAGCAAGATCGGTGCCGGTGCATTTTCCGGCTGCAAAAAGCTGAAGAATATTAAGATTACATCGACACAGCTTACAAAAAAATCCGTAGGGAAAAATGCGTTCAAGGGTATTGACAAAAAGGCAGTCATCAAAGTACCGAAAAAGAAATGGAAAGCTTACCAGAGTATCCTTAAGGGAAAAGGGCAGGCAAAGAGTGTGAAGATTAAGAAATAAAAAGAAAACATAAAATAATAAGGTATCAAATAGTAGATATTTTAAAACCGAAAGAAACAATCTGATAACACACAGAAAAGCATAAAAAAGCATGGAATCACAGTGAAAATTCATGGATTTCATGCTTTTTTGCTGCTTATAAACAGTGTAGCACAGCCGTTTCTTAATGTCTGATTTCCGGAACAAAATGGAAAAGGGCCTGTGTTAAGGTATAAGAAACAAAGGGGGAAAGAAAATGCTGAAGTTAAATGGAAATATCATTGAGATTTACAAGTTTCCAGATGGAACACCGAGAATGGCACTCGATGTGGAAAATCTGGAAAAGCACGAAAAAATGGCATGCTGTGTTTTGAAATAGAGTGGCTGTATGAGAAAAATGAGGAATTGTTCTTTCTGATGCTGCTGAAAAGACATCTGGACGCACACAGTGATGTTTCGGCTGCGCTGTTAAATCGTTGTGTAAACGAAAATCCGAAGCCGTACATCCAGGAAGTTATAAAGCAGCTGCCGGAAGGAACTGTGTTGTATTTTCCAGAGCGCGGCTTTGCGGCAAACAACATCGTCTATGGGGTAGGTGCTTTCTGTTTTACCGCCATTGTAGAAAACGGCAGACTTGTTAGAAAGTGAGGTGAAGCGGTGAAAAGAAAAAACAACAGAAAACAACAGAAACGGGGCGTAGTGTGAGAAGCAGGCAGCAGGTGCAAAGAAGCATCTGCTGTTTGTTCTTTTAAGCATATGTAACGTATTGCCGGAAAAATAAAAACTCCAGCTTCAGAACAAATATGTAAATACAAAGGTTTATACTGGGAGTATCAAAACACATGGTAACTGTAAAAGCACTGAGCATTTACCGCGTACTTAATATTTTACAGGAGAGACTAAGAAAGGTGTGAATTATGAAAGATACAGATATTGAAATGCTGGAAGATTTTTTTGTACAGGCAGGGCAGCGTTCCTGGGAAAGTGAGCAGATTTTGCTTGCAAAAGCAGCCGAAGTCCTGTTAAGTGCAGGGGCGGGAGAATTAAAAAAGAAAGCAGATGCGGAAGGACTTTCTTTTCAGATCTCGATGACGGATGAAAAGGGGGAAAGCTACAAAGCAGATTATCAGTTGCAGGTGGCAGCAGGAGGAGAACAATTATTTCTTAAGCAGCAGATCTGCGGGCAGCATCTGGATCACCGGACGAATCTGAAACTCTGGTATATCCGCAAAAGGAATGCCCTGCTTCAGGGGCGCTGTCAGTACCAGGAAAAAATGCCGGTCTCTTTGCAGACAACACTTACGATCCGTCCGGGATGGGAGAGTGAACTTATCCGGAAAATCTCTGATATGAACTGGATTTTGTCACAGGACTATGCTATATTTAAATCATTAGATTATGGTATCGTACCAGAAAAACTACAGGACGAGATCAGAGAAGAATATCATGCATATGAGAGGGAAATAAATCATGACATCACTGTTTGAAAAGATGATGCAAAGCTTCAGTAAAAAAGACACCGCACAGCTTCTTGGAACCTGTATGGAATTTGACGCAGGCAAGATGAAGCGGATTCCGCTGCGTTACCGTCTGATCGCTATGGGCTTTGTTACCCAGATGACCTTAGAGGAACTGGAGGCGCGTCTGGAAGAAAATGGATGTGAAAAGCTGTATGCCCGAAATCCGGTCGAGGCAAGTCTGATCTATGCATTTTCGCGTGGAATTTCTTATGAGGACTGGAAAGAACTGGAACAGCAATGCGAGCAGAAGGAAGAACAGAGAGGGCTTCTGGATGTATGGTTTCCGGATCAGACCGTTACCTATGCGCAGTTGAAAAATTATGTGCTGCAAAATTCCGACCGGCAGGAAGAACGGCTGAAAACGCAGAAAGTAACCAGACAGCTCCAGAAACAGATTGAAAAGACCACATCCGATGCAGAATTTTTCCGTTTTCTCGATCAGAACTGGCAAAGCTTCCGTCCGATGCGGGAAAAGGCACGCTATTATTACTGTAAATTTTTATATTATTACATAGAGGATAAAATTGACGCATACAAGATGGCAAGAAGAAGTGGATTTGGTATCGAGCAGGCATTGATCGATCTGAATGTACTGAAGATTTCTTCCAAAATGCGCAAAAAGAACCGGGATGAGGCAGAGCTGGATCAGATTTTCGATGAAGCTGCCCTGTCCTTTGGAAATCTCTATGATGCGTTCAACTATTATTATTTTGGCTATATTTCCATGGACTGGATGGAGATTCTGTTTGAATATTATGGAAACGATACAAAACGGATGAGCCTGGAACAGAAAAAGGAACTGGCGCAGGCGATCCGTGCTTATGAGGACGGCTGGGATGCCTACACCGATGAAGAAGTGGTTGCGGCAAAGCTGGAAGAAGCAGAAAACCGGGAGCGTCTGCTGGATCAGGAATATGCACTGGAGCGTGACGACAGCGATCCGGATGGAAAAAAAGCAGGACGCGGCTACCAGAAAAACCGCTCCGGCGAGAAATCCGTGCGCAATTATATCAAAGGTGTGCTGGATCTTGACCGTACCACTTTGATCTGTTACCTTCTGTTTTTCGGAAAAGAACGGCAGAACGATCAGGAAATTTTTCTGGATAGGGAGCGGCTGGATGAGATCCTTCTGGAATGTGGCTATGCAAAACTTCGCACCAGTGATGATTTCGACCGTTTTGTGCTCCAGTATCTGACTGCAAAGGATCGTGTCGATTACCTGATGGAGAGTGTGACCGAGAGCGCCAGAAAAGAGAAAAATTTTTATCTCTACCATATGTACCGTGAGTCGGTCAATGAAGAACAGCGATTAAAAAAACTACTACATTAGAAATGGAGCACCGACATGGGGGAATGGGTAAATTATGCGCTGAAAAAAGGAACCCTTCTGGATTCCCGTTACCGGATTCTGGAAATGCTCGGCATTGGCGGTTTTGGTATCACCTACAGAGCGGTCAACGAAAAGATCGACCGGCAGGTGGCAGTCAAAGAACTGTTCATCCGCGAATGTATCACGCGGGACGGCTCCTCCGGCACGGAGGTTGTTTTTGCGAGTGAAAAAGAAAAGGAGCTTTTTGCGGAAGCGAAGAAACGGTTTTTAAAAGAAGCAAGAGCGGTGCGGGATTTTTCTATGGAGCCGGGTGTTGTGCATGTGCTGGATTATTTTGAAGAAAATGAGACGGCCTATCTGGTGATGGAATACCTGGAAGGGATCTCCCTGGAGCAGTATTTCAAAGAAAAAGGACAGATGGATGCAAAAACACTGTTTCGGCTGTTCTGGCCGCTGATGGAGACACTGGATAAGATCCATAAAAGCGGTATCATCCACCGTGATATCAGCCCCGACAATATCCGTATTTCAAAAGATGAGCACGGAACTCTGCGGGCAGATCTGCTTGATTTTGGTTCTGCCCGTGACTATATGATACAGAAAACACATACCGTGGAGCTGAAAAACGGCTATGCGCCATTGGAACAATATTCCGGAGACGGCACACAGGGACCATGGACAGATGTCTATGCACTCTGTGCGGTGGTTTATGAAGGAATGACCGGACAGCGCCCGGTAAATGCCGTTCTGCGCTCCATGCAGGACAGTCTTGTCATGCCGTCGATGCTCGGCATCGCGTCCGGAAACGGACAGGAGAAGATCGAAAAAATCCTCAAAAAGGGTCTGGCATTGTATCCAAAAGACCGTTATCAGAGTATAAAGGACATGCAGGAAGAGCTTTCCCTGCTGATTTTTCCGCCAAAAGAAGAAAAGAAAAAAAGTAAGAAAGCAGGAATATTTGCCGCCGGTGCCATCCTGACGCTGACGGCTTTAGGTGCTGGCATCTGGTGGTATTATCAGAGCCATCTGGCATGGTTTTTGTTTCACGGAGAACCGACGGAAACGTTTCTGCTGGTGGCACCGTCTGATATTGATCTTAAGTCATATGAACATGCCATCCAGACGATAAAGGATCGCCTGGATACAGTGCTTGGAGAAAAGTCGTATCTGCTGAAAAAGAAAAAAGATGATCTGGAACTGATCCTTCCGCTGTCTGTTTTTCCGAGAAAAGACTTGCAGGAAGAACGAACGGATCTGATGAACCGCTATATCCTGGCACCGAACCATTTGCAGATTTCCATGAATAAAAGCGAATGGCAGGACGGTGATTCACCGAAAGATATCCTGAAAAAGGCGTCTCTGAAGCGCAGCGATATCCAGAATGTGGAAAAGAAAACCGGGCACATCGAAGGACTGGAAAGCACAAAAGATACTTATCTGGAGATCACGCTCACAGAAGAAGCCGGGCAGCGGATCAAAGGACAGCTTCAGACAGAGTATAAGAAAGAATATAGATATATGGAGCTGAATCCGGATCTGGAGAATGGCGGCGAGAGCCTTGGGTATCTTTATACCGATCCGGATGGAGACTGGACAACTTTTTATCAGTCTCTTCCGGAAGAAACGTACGAAAATGGCTGGCAGGCAGTCTGGAATACCGACGAACTGGCAGAAGGATTTTCTTTTGGGGCAGAAATTCCGGCAGAATGGGAAGAACAGAGTGTGGTATGGGGCGATTATCAGCGCAAGGTCGGTGAACTTGGAAAGGACACGGTCACGATCGCATACCGCACAACAGACGGCGCAGAAGAATATGCCGGAAAACTGGCAGAAAAAATGATCAGTGTAAAAGACAGTCTGGATCTGCTGGAGATCCCGTATGCAATGGGTATGGTACCGGATGAAAGCGGAGACTTTGTGATCCGGACGGCACAGAAAGATATGAATCAGTTTCTGGCAAATCTGCTGACCGGATATTCGTTTGAGGTAAAAGCAGGAGATGCTTCTTATACGGTAAGCAGTTTTGATGTGGAAGAAAATGCGGACGGAACCTGCGATCTTGCCTGTACGCTGATCGGTGATTATGACTACGACAAAGAAGCGAAAAATGCCTGGCTGAAGCAGTATGCACTTCCGGGACAGACGATCACGCTGCTGCTCAACGGATGCCCGTTATCCAGTCTGACGCTGAAGGAGCGTGTGACGGATGGAATCCTGCGTTTCCATACATGTTTATGGAACGAAAGTGGTACATTTGGAGAAGAAGAGCGGAAATTGTTTACCGTATGTTCAGGTCAGTCTGCTTTTTACACAGCCGGCTATGATCTGGAGGTGCAGTATTCCCGGAAAGGACAGAAAGTTGCATTTATAAAAGAACAACGCAAAAGCGATCAGCCGGATATGGAAAAAGCAAAGCCCTATCTGGAGAAAATGAAAGCGATCCGGGAAGGCATCACACTTGCAGGAACGACAAGCTCGCTTGGAGAAATCCTGGATGTGAATCTTGCTCTGGATCTGCAAAAGGGATATTCCAAAGAAGCGGCGGACGCGATCGGGCAGATTCTGGATCTTTTTTGGGAAATGCCGGAAGAATATTATGCTGTCCGCATCGAACTGAACAGCACACATAGTACACAGCGGGTTTATTTTCAAAGAAAAAAGAGCAGTTCAAAAAACATATGCAGCCTGAGTTATTTCCGGACGGATCCGGAGGATGAAAAACAGCAGAATCTGAACCATCTTCTGACGGAACCATCCTTTTTAAAGAACCATCATATCGGGGAGGTGGAGCACTATGTCGCATGGGGAGAGCGAATCTTCCTGGAATGATAACACTTCTGAGGAAACGATTCTGGACGGGCGTTACATCCTCAAAGAGGCGCTGATCCGTGAAAAAGGAAAAATCCTGTTTGCAGGCGTTCATCAATACACACAGCGGCAGGTGAGGATCTTTCGATACGATACAGAGATCTATGACCGGAATGCACTGGAGATGCAGGCAAAGGCGCTGGGCGATTTCAGCGGTCTTTCCGGTCTGTGTTCGGTGATCGATACCATAGAAACAGATCCTTTCTTTTTTATTATCCTGGAAGAGCCAAAGGGGGAACCGCTTCGGACTTATTGCATGGAAAAAGAAAAAATGCCGATGCAGCAGCTTATCGGAAAACTGCTTGTCCTGGTATCCTGCTTCAAAAAACTGGAAGCGGCAGGCGTGAACGATCTGTTTTTACAGGAGATTTTTGTCAGTGAACATGGAGATTTCTCCATCTTTCCTGCTTTTGAAAGCCGCAAAAAAGGTTCCGGAGATTACTGCTATGACATCTGTGAAATCTTTTATATCTGCCGAAGCCAGAAAATACCGCAGGCGCGCATCCTGCGGCTGCTGTTTGATGAAATGCAGCCGCTGGAAAAGGCAGATCCGCAGGGCGATGCACGGTTGCATCAGATCATGGAAAAAGGCATGTCCGTCGATCCGGATCAGAATGATACGTCCATGCAGGAGCTGGAGGACGCACTGAAGGAATGGCTGGAAGAACAGAAACCGCAGCCGGAGCAGAAACGCAGCCACATCCTGAAAAGAGCAGCACTTTGCTTTGCCTGCCTGCTTCTGCTCGCCGGTATCTGCCGTATTTACCGGGAAAAACTGTATTTCCTTGGCACCGAGACAGAAACCCTGCTGCTGGTACCGGATGAACATATGACAAGGACTGAATATAAAAAAGCGGTGCCGCTTCTGAAAGAAGAGATCGCAGCACTTTCCAGGAGACGCTACATCACCGAAAAGGATGGTAAAATCCGGGTTGTCCTGCCCTGGAAAACCTATCAGGAGAAGAAATCGGAACTGGAGACGAAGCTTCAGGAAGATACCATTTTATCATCTTTTTATCTGACAAAAGAACACAAGGCAGACTGGACTGTCCAGAGTTATCTGAAGGCAAAAAACTGGGTGGATGCAGAAAAGATCAAAGAACCATCGGTAACGCTGGAATATGCACCGTATGTCTATGACTGGCTGGGTACAGAGGAAGATTCCTGGAATAAAACAAAAGGAACGTATTACCATACGCTGATCGATTTCTCTGCCCGGCTGGAAAAGCTGAAAATCCCTTATGCGATCGGCATTTCAAGAGAAGATAACCGTCATCTTCTGATCCGGGTGGAGCAGAAAGATATGTCGGTATTTTTATCCGAAATCCTTGCTTCGTATATCGAGCTGCACATAGAAGATATCTGGGGAAATCCCCTGCTGAACGTATCCGGAATTTCTCTTCAGAAAACGGATAACGGCTATGAATTGTGTGTACAGAGCGAATATGAAAACATTCCGGAAGCAACATTAAAAGACCAGACACTTTATTTGACTCTGGAGAGCAGCACCGGGAAATATACGCTGGCAGAACGTCCGCCTTCCCCGCTGAAAGCGGGTGAAGAAAGCCAGGAGAGGTCAGGTACTTATCTCTTTCCGGTCACAGAAATCGGGGAAAGCGAAAGCCTGTCAGAGACACAGCAGCCACTGATCGAGATGCTGGACATTGCCCAGAAAGCTTTCCTGTATGAAAGTGGTTTTGAGCTGATCGATGTACAGTATGGAACCGGAAGCAGACTGAGCAGCGAAAGCAGGCAGGAAAAAACAGAATATGCCTTCCGGGATGACAATAAAACGCAGCTTCTGGAGAAGCTGGCAGAAATCCTGCCGGATGCGGAAGTTGAGGAATCGGACGATTTGTTTTTGGACATTACGATGCATATGGAACTGGACGGAGCTTATGCAGAAACGGTAAGCGCATCCATCCGCAAACTTCTTCAGGCATGTATCTTCACAACCGGATATTACAGCTATGATACCTTTTATGTCTGGGCAGGAGAAAAAAACACATCCCCGGAACTGCATCTTTCAAAAAATGCCGACCAGAAACAGTGGGAGATGTATTATCGCAGCAACGATTCCGAAGAAGAACAAAAATTAAAAAAGAAATTGCAGAAAATCGCCGATGAGAACAAAATTGCGTGGAAAGGCTGGTAAGATAAAAAGGAAACAGGGAAAAAAGAAAAAAATACATATGGAAAGGAAAGGTGAATCTATGAGAAAAACAACAAAGCAACTGCTGGCAGGATTTCTGTCAGCCACACTGGCAGTCAATGCACTGCCTGCAGCCTCGCTTGTCATGCCGACAAAAGAAGCAAAGGCAGCATCCGTAACCCTGAAAAATCCACGTATTGTAAAAGATGACAGCATGGAGGCCGGACAGAAGGTGACCTGGGACTGCATCTGGTTTGGAAGTTATCCGCAGAGGGAGGTGGTGGCGGATGCAGCAAGCTATGATGCAATCTTTATAGGTTATTATAATCCAAAGATAGATATCATCGAGGATGCCGCTCTGTTTCAAAAGTTGGAAACGGCAGGTGGGTGGAGTGACAATGAAATCACGCTGGATGGAAACAAATACCGCCGGATGAAACAGGAGGATGCCACTTACAGCTGTTCAGGAGCGAGCGAGTATAGCTGGAAAGACAGTACTTCCTGGCATTATTTTCGGTATGAACCTATTAAATGGCGTGTCTTAAGTACGGCGGGTAACCAGGCTTTCCTTCAGGCAGACCTGGCACTGGATGACCAGAAGTACAATAAGAATGATATAAGTGTCACCTGGGAGAGCAGCAGCATGCGAAGCTGGCTCAATGGATATGGTCCGGAAAAGAATGAGCCGAAGATGGATTACCGCAGTGACAGCTTTTTGCAGGATGCATTTACCAGTGCCGGACAGCAGGTAATCCGCACAACCGAAGTGGAAAATGCAGACAATCTGGAATATGGGACAGAGGGCGGCAATAACACAACCGACAAGATATTTTTGCTCTCCGAGCAGGAGGTTTATGGCACAAAAGCTGGCTCTTACGGATTCGCAGAAGCGTATGGTACAAATGATGAGGCGAGAAGAAGAAAGAGCAGTACGTATGCCAAAGCAAAGGGAGTGTGGAGCAATTACAGTGATGGAAACTGCGATTGGTGGCTCCGCACGCCGGGCCATTGTGCGGATTTTGCAATGACGGTCTTTAACAATGGTTACGTTGACCGTTATGGTGATTTTGTGAATTGGCATAATGATGGTCATGGTGTGTGTCCCGCTTTGAATCTTAATCTTTCATCTTCTGATCTCTGGTCCTATGCAGGAACGGTGTGTTCTGATGAAATGCGAGGTTCAAAACCTGATAATAGTAACAATGGCAACAATGGAAATAACAACAGTGGCGGTAATACCGGCGGAAATGGCAACAGCGGCAGCAATCAGGTAATCGAAGCTGGCGGCAATCTGATTCTTGGGGAAGAAAAGAGTGCACAGGTAACAGGCGGCGCAGGCAAATTCTTTCCGGGGGATTATTCTTTGAAAACTATGATGTTTCCGGTAGAAATCGCAAAGGAAACAGATCCCAGAGATGGAAGTTATACGATCAAGGGAACCGTCGGAATTGGAAGAAGTGATCTGCTTGATAATAAGACGACCTGGGACAAATATAAGAGCAGTATTGAAGATATGGATAGCTATGGAGAACGTTTAGATAAGGCATTCTCACAAAAATGGGATGTCAAATCATTGATGGCATTAGATACAAAAAAATTTAAAGTACTGCCAAAACTTTCCGTGGTGGGATATTTTGAAACAAAATATGATAAATATGGACGGATCATATCTGATACAGGAAAGATACAAAGTGATGCTGAGTGGAAGGGCAGCGCATCCTGGCAGTTTGCTACACCGATCGGTCCGCTCTATCTCTCACTGGAGGGCGGTGCAAAGCTTTCAGGTAAAATCGGACCAAAATATGATTATGAAAAGAAATCCCTGCAGGCTGCTGATGGAAGTTTAAAACTTACACCATCGATCACGCTGGAAGGCGGTTATGGAATCAATAAGGTGGCGACCATCGGTGCACAGGGTAAAGCTTCTGTTCCAATCACCCTGATCCCGGCAACAAAAGGAGAGTTTGAAGCAAGTGCTTCCGTTCACATAAGTTTGATTATGGTGATTGACCAAACCTATCCGCTTGCACTATATAAAACTACACTTTGGGATACAACGAAAAATAAAAAATCAGGGAAAACACTTCAGATTCCGCAGGAGTCTTTCCAGGAAATGGACACCGCTTTTGCAGAAGATACCAGTGCCTGGATGGGCAGAACCAGAAAAACCAGAGGTGTGCAAAATACCATCGACACTCTCCAGTATGCCGTGCTTCCGTCTGCTCTGCCGATGCAGGCAGAAATAAATGGAAAGAAAGTGCTGGTATTCCAGGCATATGATAACAGCCGCAGCACCTTGAACAGTACCGTCTTGAAATATTCGGTATATCAGAATGGTATTTGGTCGGAGCCAAAAGCGGTTCTGGATGATGGATGTGCCGACCTGTATGCCGATATGAAAGTAGTAAATGGAAAACTGGTTCTGGCATGGCAGAAGGAAAAGGCACAGGTGACTGGAGATGTGTCACTGGACAGCACCGGTGTCATGCAGCAAATGGCAGAAAATTCAGAAATTTATTATGCAGAGTTTGATGACAGCACAGGCATGTTTGGAAATGTCACCCGTATCACGGATAATGACGCCTGTGATATGATGCCGCATATTGCAGAAAATAGTGATAAAGTCATCGTTTCCTGGGTACGCAATGATGATGCAAGCCTGATGCAGGAGAGCGGAACAAACCGCATTTATACAGCAACAAAAAATGGAACTGCTTTTGGTACAGAGCAGATCCTGACAACGGCATCCGAAAGCATTGATGAATATGTCGTTTATGAAAACGGCGGTGCACCAGACTGTGCCTTTGTTGGGTCAAGTGACGGTACAAATGCCGTATTCGGCAAGGATGGAAATGTATTTACAGAATTTGCTGATCTGGGGACGGAAGCGGAGGACGGCACGATCACCAGTCTGCATTATGCAGACGGAAGCATCGGATGCGTTTCAAATGGAACACTTTACCGCTATGATCTGGCAGACAAACAGCTTTCTTCCTATACAGCCGGAGAAGGTTCCTTTGGCGGACAGGTGCGTTATTGCAGCAATGGTGAAAAAGCAGGTTATATCTGGAGTATTTACGATGAAGAAACCGGCATGGGAAGTCTGAGAGCTTCCATGAAAACGGCGGATGGTTATTCAGAGCCGGTTACGCTGATGGAAAAGAAAAACCAGATGTGGCGTTATTATTCTCCGATCCTTGATGAAGATGGAAACTGGCAGATCCTTGCAAATGTACTGGATACCGAAAACAACCGCAATGCATTGGTAAATATCAGCAAAAATCAGGAAGCAAAACTGGAGCTGGCAGGACTTTCCATTGATGAAGATGATATCCAAAATGGTCTTACCGGTGTGGATTACTATGTGACGAATGTAGAAGATAATAAGATCGATCAGGCAGAGATTGAGATCACACTTGCAGACGGAACAAAGATCAAAGAGGCTGTTCCGGTTGATCTGGAGCCTGGAGAGAGTACTTCTGGTACGGTATATATGGATCTGAGCAAAGTTATGACTACACAGCGGGCTTCGATTTCCATGGCAGCCGAAGGTCAGACGGATAAGAGTGCAAATACAGTACAGACAACCATCGGACAGCCAGACATCGAATTGCAGCGAAGCTGGAACGAAACGACAGACGAAGTACAGATCACGGCAACACTGCAGAACCAGAGCAGAATTTCAGCAGTGACAGACCTTACCCTCTATGCTGATGCAGATCAGAAAACAGTCCTGCAGAAAAAGACCGGACTGCAGATTGCAGCAAATGGGAAAACACAGGTAGCCTTTATCGTAAAGAAAAAAGATCTTACCTATAATGAAAACGGTGCGGTTTATCTCACCATGCAGGCAGATGTACAGGGCGGAGACTGTAAAGAAGACAACAATACCGCCTATGTGATCCTGTACAAAGAAGCAGAAACCACAAAACCATCTAACAGCACCACGCCGCAGACAAAAACTCCGGCACCTGGAACTGTGATCCGTACAAAAAATGCCATTTACCGTGTAACCGCTGTCGGAACAAAAGGAAATACCGCAGCACTGGTAAAACCACTTAAGAAAACAAACCGTACTTTTGTTATACCGGCAACCATCAAAAGCGAAGATGGCAAGTTCACTTTCAAAGTGACCGCGATCAGCAAAAATGCTTTTAAGAAGAACACAAAACTGAAAAAAGTTACCATCGGAAAGAATGTCAGCAAGATCGGTGCGAACGCATTTTCCGGCTGCAAAAAGCTGAAGAATATT
>OLQG01001613.1_pt1 | contig 13521 bp, 11 predicted proteins | sample 1672221 | NCBI WGS metagenome assembly OLQG01 (sample SAMEA3136660, study PRJEB25190) | human gut metagenome | biome: human gut; feature: human-associated habitat; material: faeces | place: Austria | collected 2013
CATGCAAAAAACAGCTGCGTATGAAGATGATTCGTACACAGCTGTTTTTAATTGTCAAGCGGTGGGGCCTGACCCTCTCCTGATACAAGCCCCCACCCACTGCTTATTTCTTTCCGCAATTGAAGCAAGGGACTTCCTTTATTCAGTTAAAAGGTAAGAGCCAAGACGATGAAAATCCCAGCTCTTATCGCAAAATCATTTATGCCCCTGCAGAAAATTGACATCGAATCAAGTTTCCGCTGGATTTTGGAATTAATCTTTCATCCATGTAAATAAATCCCAAAATACACTTTATATCGATTAATACAGACCCTCGCACAGAGACAGCGCAGCCTCATCCGCCACAACCGTCACATCATTATGCAGCTGCAGAATGGAGCCCGGCACTGCCGGTGTCACCGGTCCGAAAAAGGCATTTTTTACTGCCTCGGCCTTATCTGATCCGGACACGACTACCAGAATCCGATGTGCAGACATAATCGTCTTGATGCCCATCGTGTAAGCTTCCTTCGGAACATCATTCTCAGAAACAAAGAAACGCATATTTGCCTTGATCGTACGCTCGGTCAGCTTAACGCAATGTGTCTCCTTCTCGAAAGCGATGCCCGGCTCATTGAAACCGATATGTCCATTATGTCCGAGTCCGAGTAGCTGAAGATCCACACCGCCCAATGAACGGATCAGTTCTTCATATCTTCCACATTCTTTCTCCGCATCCGGCTCCATTCCGTTCGGAACATTGGTCCTTTCCGGATCAATATTCACACGATCAAACAGATGTTGATGCATAAAGTAATAATAGCTCTGATCATTCGTACGTGGCAATCCCTTGTATTCATCCAGATTTACTGTCGTAACCTCCGAGAAATCCAGATCTCCCTTGTTATACCATTCAACCAGCTGATCATAAGTTCCGATTGGCGTAGATCCTGTTGCCAGCCCCAGTACACAGTTTGGTTTCATGATCACCTGTGCAGAGATGATATTCGCTGCTTTCCTGCTCATGTCCTTGTAATCTTTTGCTTTGTAAATTTTCATCGTTTTTACCTCCCAATTTACATTTTTAACATAATAAAATAATTTATCTTAAATTCCTATCTGTTTTCTATGTATCTATATTGTATAATTCCAATTTCTTTTTCTAGCCATGAAGAGTTTGCTTCTTCAGGCATATCCCTTTGAGATAAAATTCTTTTCCTTTTTGCGAATCCAATGTATCCATATACCGTTAAAATAAGATATCTATTTCTCATAACACATATCTTATTTCAATATATTCAATATGTTTTCCCCAATCCTTTATCCTTCTTTGCTTTCTCAATCTAACAAATATAAGTTCGAAAAGCAAGATTGTATAAATGGAAAAAGACGAACGTACAAAAAAATAAACCAATCGTGACATCTGTAGATTTGTGTTATTATACGTAATTATCCAATCTACACAGGAAAAAGCTATGGCTTTCCATAGCTTTTTCCTATTTAAGCTTTCTTTTATGTTTTCTACACTTTATTATTACATATCAATTAATTGCCATTGACTTGTCCACCACGTATCCGGGCACTCTCCATACTGAAGAACTGATTTCATATCTTCTGTATGTATAGATTTATCTATTTGCCATCTGTTAGTAAATTTCAAATAGTTATCAACTTGTTTAACCGACCACTGCGCACTCCAATAAGTGCTCGGTACCTTCCCATGTTCTACATATCCCGATAGATTTTCAATATGCATATATTCATCTGTAGCAATATTTTTCAACCTCACATATCCATCTACGTTTTCAACTTTCCATTTGGCATAGTCTTCATTTTCTGGTATATCTCCATACTGTACATTTGCTTTTTCTGGATCAATATATGCATACTTTCCTGTCTGATGGTTTCTCAATAAATATTCTTCCGTCTCATTCTTGTCGTATCCTTTATCTGACTTCCAAACTCTATAATAATCCACGTACCATTCCTTTGGCCAAATATCATTATGCTCTCCAGATCCAGCATCTGTGTAAATATTTAAAATAGTGCCCATTTCATAATCAGGAGATCCATAAATAACTCGAACCAATTGATTATCATAATAGAATTTTAAACTATTTGGTGTCCAATCCATTGCATAAATATGAAACTCCTCTGTTGGATTTCCCTGTGGAACTGCATCTTGATTAATCCACCAACTTGTTTGAAAATTCGGATCATTCCATCCATATGCAGCTGTTCTCCAAGCATTTGGTGTACTAAAAAATGTTTCCAAAATATCTATTTCACCAGTTTGTTTTGAATTAAACCAGTCATTTGTATCTTGTTGCATTCCAACCATCCACCATGCTTGGTGTCCACCACCTCCACAATTTGCTAATTTCGCCCGTATTTCGAAATATCCATACTTGGTTTTATATCCATACCAAGTATTTCTATCCTGATTATCCATTGTTCCACTAAAATTATGTATCCAACTTTTATCGAAAGACATAATCGCAGATGATTTTACAGTTCCATCATGTTCTGGACTCCACGCTTGCTGATCTTTAGTAATATATTCTACTAAACATCCATTTTCAAACCGATAATTTGCTTTTGCATTTTCTGGATTCTTACTCCAATGCGGCAGATAATAATCTGTCCATTTGGATTTATCCAATGAACCACCATTAAATTCATCAGCATAATCTAAAGTATATCCTGGTTTATCAACCGGATTTGCCGGCATATCTGCTGCCTGAACTTTCATTGGAAGCATCATTCCAATAAATGTCATCATTCCAACTAAAAATAATTTTCCTATCTTCTTCAATATTTTCCTCCTATTCCTGTTCATGTAGAAAACATAAAAATCTATCCACTCCACCTCCTATCTTTTGTACTCCACTCGGTCTTTCGCCTGTAACTTCAGATACATCATAAAAATCGCCATTTTGACTCTTTTCCGTTTTCATAAAACTGTCGCTTCCAAATATATCTTTCTCGATTCCTACATACTCATCTCCCCAGTATGTACACTCCTCCGGCTTTATGTTATTTTCAGCACATATTTTTTCTAAAATCACATTAACATTATCGCTCTTACTCGTAACTCCCACTTCAAGATATTTTGCATCACAGGTTGGTGCAACATCTATTCCGTATTTTTTCCCTGTTTGTTTAGCAAGGTAAATCAATCCACTAAGTCCATCTTCCATTCCATGTTCTTTCAAAGTCTCTCTCAAACATCCAAGCTCATCTTCTTGCATAAACAAATTATCGCCTCTCTGATTTTCTACCATAAGATCAATTTTACAATAATTCGGTCTGCTAAATACTATGTCCGTATCAAAATCATATTTCTCTTTTAATGTTTGATGAATTTCAAAACAAATCTGATGGATTTTTAAAATCTCACCCTTGTCCGGAACCATATTTTTAAATATATATGGTATTCCATCCTTAAAGGAATAATTGTACGCACCTCGCCCCAATCCAAGATAAAGATTTTTCAACTCTTCCTCTGCAAAATAACTCTCAATTTTTCCGCCTGCGATATTTTCAATAGTTGTCCCGCTAACAATGATTAATTTTATCCCTTTTTGTAACAGAGGGCGCATCGCTGCAACTGCCTGATCTACTGGTGCTCTTCTCGACATTACAGCCGTTCCATCCCAATCAAAAAATATAGCTTTATATTTTTTCAACATACTGATCTCCTTCGCCTTTTAATGTTATATTTTTTTCGCCAATCCAAAAATTGATTCTATCTCCTTCTATAATCTTAAACCTTGCTTCCTGCTTTGATACAGTCACTTCTAGTAACGTTCCTTTTCGTTTGATCCTGAATCTATATTCTTCCCATTCTTTCGGAATTACAGGTTTAAAACGCAATTTTGAATCCTGACATCGGACTCCTGCAAAACCATTCACAATTGCCTGCCATGTACCTGCCATATTTGCTGCATGGATTCCTGCATAAAAATTATTATGATAGTCATCCAAATCCATTCTTGCCGATTGGGAAAAATATTTATAAGCTTCATCCAAATATCCGATATCACAAGCAACTATTCCAAATATGCATGTTGATAATGAAGAATGATGTAACGTCACTTCTTGATAAAAATCATAATTTCTTCTTATTTCTTCTTCCGTAAATAAATTGCTATGTAAATACATTCCCAATATCGCATCTGCCTGTTTTGACATTCTATGGCGCATTATAAATAATGGATGATAATTTTCATAAAGCCATGCACGTTTTTCCGGCGGTATCTTAGATTCATCCCATGGTTTTCTCATCATAAATCCATCATCCATTGGATATATTTGACGTTTTTCATCATACGGAAAATACATCTTCTCAATAATCTGATTCCACATTTCTATCTCTTCTATAGAAAAATCTATTTTTTCTTCTAAACGAGATAATACTTCCGGTGCATTTTCATTCAAATAGCTCACTGCTCCTACAGCATCTCTCAAATTTTCACGCGCCATGAGATTTGTGTAAAAGTTATTGTCCACCAACACATTATACTCATCTGGTCCTGTTACATCACAAATACAGTATCTTCCATCTTTACATTCTGCAAAGCTTCCAACATCAGCCCACACTCTTGCTGTTTCTATTAAAATTTCTGCTCCTTTTTCTTTGAGATACTCCACATCTCCACTAACCTGTAAGTAGAGCGATAATGCATACGCTATATCTGCATTGATATGATACTGTGCTGTTCCCAACGGATAATATGTCGAAGCTTCTGCCCCATTAATGGTACGCCATGGATATAGTGCACCTTTCATATGTCCTAATATTCTTGCTCTTTCTCGCGCCTGATCTAGTGTTCCATATCTGTAATCAAGCAATTTCTTTGCAACTTCCGGTTCTGTGTATATCAAAACCGGCAGTACATACATCTCTGTATCCCAGAAATAATGTCCTTCATATCCTTCACCAGAGAGTCCTTTTGCTCCCATTCCTGTATGTCCGTCTCTCCCTGCTGCTTGAATAATATGGTACAAATTAAAGTGAATTCCTTGTTGTACAGCTTCATTTCCCTTGATTTCTACATCCGCTATTTTCCAAAAGCTTTCCATATATTCTTTCTGATATTTTTCCAGATAAAGACCGCCATCCGTTTCTGCCGCTTCTAATTCTTTATTCACAAATGTTTCCAACTCATTTTTTCCCATATCAAGCGCAGTTGAATAACAAATAAATTTATCTAATTTTACAGTTGTTCCCTGTTCACATTCCACAGATACCGAAATTTCTGCCATCATCTCTTTTATGTCTTTTTGCCAGGACAACTCTTTTATTAAATCATTGTTTTTCCATAACACATGAGAACTTCCACATGCCATTGTCAATTGACTTCCCTTTGTTGTGCCTTCATAATACATTTTATTATTTTTTGCCCACATTTTGTCTGGATCCAGCCTACGTCCAAAAGGACCATAATCAACAATCGGATTGGTTTTCCTTGTGTGATTTTCTACATCTGTCTGCATTTTTGAGACAAATTGAATTTCTCCCGAATAGTTTAATGGTGTTACCCTATATGAAATTAACATTATATTTTTTCTGGCAAATGAAACCAATCGCAAAATCTGAATTCTTGTTTTTTTCCCCTTCGGAGATGTCCAAATAAGTTTTCTTTCCAGAATCCCTTCTTTCATGTGAAGCACTCGTTCATACTCTTCCACTGTACCGTCCATCATGTCAAATTTTTCGTCAGCAAGTATTACGTGTGTTTCTTTCAAATTCGGCAAATTTAAAAGAGACTGACTTAAAAGTGGAGAACCAAAATTAGCTTCTCCATAACGTATTTTTTCGCTTTCATAGAATCCATTCACAAAATTGCCTTCTAATCCGGTATCTATGTCAAAATCATAGGCTTCCTCAAAAGTTCCTCTTGTTCCAATATAACCATTAGACAAGGCAAATGTTGTTTCGTTCCGATAATTATTCTTTATATCATATTCCGTTTCTGTAATATCCCATACCTGAATCGGATAAATTGGTCGTTTATCTGTATCCATTTATTTCTCCTTATATTGAACTCTTCTTAACGCACCTTCCAGAAAATTTCTTCATCTTTAATAAAAGCCATTAAAAATTCATATGCATCTGGTTCTAAAGCCGTTTCATGTTTCAAGAGTGCCTGATATTTTAAATTATTAATCCCTCTGGCTTTTTTCATCTCTTCTGGTAATTCCAGTATCATTCGTTCTTCCCATTTATAATTGCTGTTTTCTTCCAACCCCTGCGGACAACTAAATACCGCTGTATCTCTTTCAGGCCAGTTATCATCCCCCGCACAGGAATGAATCAATCCACAAAATACCTTCGGTTCGTATCCGTTCTTTTTATTTAATATATCCAGAACTTCACATACAAAGTAATACAATCCTGAATGATCTCCATGCATATCATATTCGGATGTTGTAAAAATAACATCCGGTTTCTTTTCCTCCAACAACATTTCTAAATCTTTTTCAAATGTTATGCGATTATAGTCTCCATGTTTTCCATATTTTTTCATATGAAATTCGACTTTATCCTCTAACCCGTACGTTTCTCGTGCACAAGATGAAGGATAAATTTTCTGTTCATTTTTTTCATTATACAGATGTGTCAAAAAGCTTTCCCTTTCCGGCATTCCAGTATCTGCATACCCCATAATTTCAAATGATTCTTTATTGCTTCCAAGTGTTTCCAATCCCGCCAGACTTTCTTTCAGCCTTGCATAACCTTTAGAGTAATCTATACAGCCATAATCACCATTTGTTACCATCACAACCGTATATGGAACATTGTTCTGTTCACATACTCTGATTACTCCTGCCGACATCAAGATTTCATCGTCCTGATGCGGCACAATAACCATTACATTATTACACTCTTTTTTGATATCCAGATTCATTGTCTTCATTCTCATATTTAATCTTTTCTTTACCCCTTTACTGCGCCTGCTGCTACACCGGCAATAATATATTTCTGCATAAACACATAGAAAATCATAAGTGGTGCAACTCCCAACATCAACATTGGGAATAATGCTGTCCAATCTGTGGCAAACTGTCCTATATTTCTTGTTACCTCTTGAAGAATGACATCATTTTCTCTGCTCTGCAAAAACAAAAGTGGTGTCATAAATTCGTTCCATACATTTAATGTCACGATAATTACAACGGTAGAAATAACCGGTTTTAATAAAGGCAGTACTATCAGGAAAAATCTTTTAAAAACAGAACACCCATCAATTGCTGCAGCTTCTTCCAATTCTTTTGGAATTGTCGATTCAATAAATTCTTTAAACAAAAATACAGCTTGCGGCGTATTAATAGCTACATCTACCAGAATAACAGACCACAAAGTATTCATTAGACCGAAGCCTTTTACAATTTTATACAAACTAACAATGTTCATCTGAAACGGAACAATCAGTCCTGCAAGGAACAGAAGAAAAACTCTAGTTCCCATTTTGGACTTTGTTCTTGCCAATGCATATCCTGCCATAGATCCAAATATAACAATCAAAAGAACTGCTGTTGCCGTAATAAATAATGTATTTCCAAACGCTCTTGGGAACTCCATATTAACCCATGCATTCACATAGTTATCCAACCTAAGTACTTTAGGCAAGCCAAGCGGATTTGCTGTTGCCTCCTGTGAACTTTTTAAAGTTGTAACAATCAGATAATAAATTGGTATAAACCAGATTACTGCGATCAGGATCATAAAAATTTCAGTAATCGCAAGATTTCTTTTTTCTTTTCTCATTGTATTGCCTCACTCCATTTTCCCATTAATTTTGTTACTATTGCACTGATTGCAAGAACGATAATAAAGAAGCATACACCAAAAGCTGAACCTGTACTGTAAAATCCTTCTGATATTCCTTTTTTCATCATAACTGTCATAACTGTCTGTGTTGCATCTCCAGGTCCACCTGATGTCATAGAATAAATAATATCAAATACTTTCATTCCACCAATCAATCCTGTAACAATTACAATTTTTACCGATGGACACATTAATGGTAATGTTACATACATAAATTTTTTCAGTCCATTGGCTCCATCAATTTCTGCCGCCTCATAAAGATCTGGTGAAATACTCTGTAAGTTTGCAAGGAAAATAACCATTGCCCATCCTGTCCATTGCCAAATCTGTGTTAAAATTACAGAATATAATGCATTTTTCGATGTAAAGAAATTCAATGTTCCCAGACCCAGCTGATGTAAAATATTATTAATTAATCCAAAATCCGAAGACGACATAATAAAATTCCATAAGTACCCTATAATCAGGGAACTAAATACTGCCGGGAAGAAAAATACCGCTCTTAACAAATTTCTGCTTTTTAATTTCTGATTTAATACAAAGGCAAGCGGCAATCCGAGTAGTGTTTGAAAGCCCGTTAATAAAATTGCATAGATAACGGAATTCTTAATAGCCGCCAACATTACCGGCGTTTGCAATACTTTTATATAATTCTTTAATCCCACAAAATGAAGATTTATGGGATTCATGTCTGTGTAGTCTGTAAAACTATAATAAATCGTATACAAAAACGGGGTAATGCTAAATAACAAATATATGATCAGTGCTGGTAAAATGAAAATAACAAAATATTTCCCAAGCTCACCAGCCCGTAATTTTCTCTTTTTTACCATTTTTATTCTCCTAAAAAGTCAAAAGGTGCCTTGCGCCACTTTGGACGCGAGAGGCACCTTATTCATTCTTCCTACTGTATCTTATTTTTCAAGTAATTCTTTTACTGCAGAATCAACATTCTTTAATGTTGTATCCAGATCCTGTTCTCCGAGAAGATATGACTGCATTTCTGTTCCATATGTTTCGTGTGCACTTGCTGCATCTCCCCATTCATTCCATGGACAATATACATTACCTGCTTCCAACGCTTTTGATGCACTTGCATATTCTTCCGGTAATTCAAATTTAGCTCCTTCAAGATAAGAAGAACCACCCTGATTATCTTCCCAGAACGCCTTCTGACCTTCCTCTGTTGAAAGTGCTTTTAATACTTTCATTGCTGCATCTTTATTTTTTGATGATTTGTTTACTGCAAAACCACATCCCGGTCCTCCAATCAGCCAGCCATCACTTGCTTTCGTTCCATAGAATGGCATCATATCAACCTTAAGATCCGGATTTTTGTCTTTAATAGTATCCAAATCCCATGGACCGGAACAGAACATTGCAGCTTTTCCAGTTGCAAATTCCTCAAGAGCCTGATCATGGTCAATACCTACCATATCCTTCGTGTATACTCCATCCGTAATCATCTCTGACCATTTTTCAAGATACTTATTCCAGTTGCCTTCTAAAGTGGTTTTTCCATTTCTGTATTTTTCTCCGAAATCTTTTCCTTCATCTGTTGAAAGATATTCTGCTGTTACAAAAGCCATCGAATTCTTTAACATCGGTTCCCATGATTTCAATCCTGCTGCTAACGGTTTAATTCCAAGATCTTCAAATTTTTTGCATACGTCCAAATATTCATCAAAGGTTGTTGGCAATTCGATATTGTTCTGCTCGAATAATTCTTTATTAAAATATGTTCCTTCAAACCAGCTGATTCCAGGTAATGCATATACATCTCCATCATAACTATATACATTTGTTCCTGCATCAGAATATTTCTTTCCAAGATCATTTACTTTTTCCAAATAACCTAATTTTGCATGTTTCAATGCAGATGCAGGTGATTCACAAATAATGTCCGGTCCTTCTTCCGCTGAAAGTTGTGTATCAACAACCGTATCATAATTTGAATTGTCAATAAACTGGAACTCAATTTTCACATCCGGCACTTCCTTTTCCAGATAATCCAGAAGTGTTTTCACCGTATCTTCATTGTTCCAATATGTCATTCGGATTTTGGTTTTACCATCACTTGTTTTTTCCGAACTACTATCAGAACTTTTGCCACACCCCATTGCTAATCCTGTTACCATTGTGGCACATAACAGAACGCTTACAATTTTTTTCTTCATATCTTTTGTCCTCCTCTATTTGCTTTTATTATAGTTTTTAACCATATATATTAAAATTGTACATTTTTTTGATTTATAACATTTTTTCAAGAAATGTTTTTATGAAAAAAGCGGGAAGCCATTATCCGACTTCCCACTTTTTATTTATTCTCTATCTCTTTTCTGATTTTAATGGAGAAACAAACCATCCCCTCATCCGTAGTTGAACTGTACAAGCCACACTCTTCATCATAATACATTCGAATTCTTTCACGGATATTATAAATCCCATATCCCTTTCCCGGAGTATTTAAAATTCTTTCCAATTCTTCACCAACTACCTTTGGTCCATTATTATATACATGAAATTCGAGAAATTCTTCACCGTATATATACTCTATCTTTATTTTTCCTCTTTCGGATTCACACAAATCTGCTCCATGACATATTGCATTCTCAACAATTGGCTGTAATAAAAAGTTCGGCATCTGACACTCTCCCCCAGCTTCATCCAGCTGATACTCTACATCAAAATTGTTTTCATGTGATTTTAGTTGAATTTGCAAGTATGCTTTAATATTTTCCAATTCATTTTGTACAATCGTAATCTGTCTTCCGCCATTCAATGCTGTCCGATAGAATGTTGCAAGAAGACCTGTAATTTCTGCGATATCATCCTGGTCTGATCTTATTGCCTTCCATTTAATGCTAGATAAACAATTATACAGAAAATGAGGATTCATCATCGCCTGCAATGCTTTCAATTCTTCTTTTCGCTTTTCCAATCCTAACTGGTACATATCCTGCATCATTTGATTTATTTTCATACACATTTCGCGAAAGCTTTCTGCCACAACTCCTATTTCGTCAGAATACCCCTGCTCTATCTTTAGCTCAAAATTCCCCCTGCTAATCTCTTCCGCTCCATGTTTTAGTTGAAGAATTCTTGTACTTAAAATTTTAGAAATCACACTCATCATAATCAACGCAACCGCAAGGCACAATCCCATTACCAGTACTGTCGTTGCCATAATTTCTCGAATTTGCTCCGAAATTTCCGATTTATCAATATAATAATATAATTTCCAGCCATTATCCATTTCCTCAGATGTGGCTAATATATATTTTTTAGTTTCGTAAATCCTTTCTTCCCGATTTTCTTCAATATATTGATAAATATTTTTATTTATTTCTCTATCTTTAATTGTTCTTTCCGTAATCTTCTTTCCATTTGCATCCACTAAAAGTATTCCATTATTCAAATAGCTTGATTGAAAAAGTCCATCTAAAAATTCATCTGCAAACACTTCTAATCGCATATATCCAATTGCCGTTGACGAAGTCGCCGAATCTAAAATCATTCGTGTCGCATAAATCCGGTCATCTTTAACACTCCACTCTGTTTTAAAGTTATTCTGGTTTTTTCTGAACCAACTTCTCTTTTCTTTCCCTTCTAATGGTTTCAAAAAACTTCCCAATGACTGTTTCACATATGGAGAATAGATTTCAATTCCCTTTATCTTATCATCACTGGCTATAAAATACCAAAATGTGGGTTCTACAGAATCGTTCATTTCTTTTACTAACGCATTTCTGTTTTTCAATCCATTTTCCAGACTTCCTCTTAACTTTGCATTATATGATAAATATTTAATATTGTCAGTTTCTCGTTGAATATCATTTTGCAAACTGTAAGAAATTGCATCGACATTGCTTTCCATTGTATGCTTCGTCTGTCTTATCAGATTTTTTTTAGATACATAATAAGAATACATGCCAAGTACTAAAATTGGCAATATAACCAATATCAGATAACTGATAATTAATTTTTTTCTGATAGATGCCTTTCCGTAATACCAATCCCATATTTTTTTCATATTTTTTCTCTCAATTGCTTAGGTGTAATTCCATAATAATTTTTAAACAGTTTATTAAAATAAGATTGATTTTCATAACCACACGCTTTAGCAATTTGAACAATTTTTAATGTTCCTTCTTCAAGCATAACTTTAGCTTTCATCATCTTCACGTCCGTTATATATTTTACCAATGTCTGTCCGGTTTCCTTTTTGAATATATAACTAACGTATGCTGGTGTTAAATTAACATTTTCAGCTACATAATTCAAACTTATATCTTTCGCATAATCTTTTTCTATCAGATTTTTAATTTTATGAATAATCCTTGAGTCATCTTGCTTTTCTACCGCTAACGAATCCAGCATCTTATCTATAGATTCTCCATAAATCTCCAACATTGTCTTTGCATTTTTTGCACGAAACATTCTTTCTGATGAAGCCAGTACCTCTTCCATTTTTATTTTCGGAGATTTATCATACAATGATTTTATGATAGAATACAATATATTTTGCAAATATAATTTACTGACTTTATCTAATGACAAAATCGTTTTCTTCAATAATTCATTTTGTTTTTTTATCAATTCCAAATCCATGGAGGCAAAAGCTTGTTCCAATTTTTTACCGGCACTTTCTACGTCCGAAGCATAATATTCCGTCTCACTATAATATGATTTCACCCTGATTATCTGATTGTCATAACCAAATATCTCACTTTGTATTTTATGGATTTTAACCAGTTGTTCCTCTAATTTTGCATCATTATCTATCAAATCACTAATAATCATTACCGCTTCACTATGAGTTTCCTTATGTAAATCCATCAATAGTTTTTCTGCCTGCTCTTCCAACTGGTTTCCAGTAAGATACTTTTTTTCTTGAACCAACAGATATGCTTCATTCGGATACATATTAAAATATAATACATTTTTCCCCATATACATTTTCAAAAAATGAGTAAATAACTCTTCGTGTTCTTCAAAAAAATTCTCTGCAAATTCAACATCTAACAACTTACATCCTGTATTACTTTGTTCAAAAAGTATCTGATTTACTTTTTCTCTGTCATCAGCAGCAATATGCGCTCTATTAAATATCTTATAAAATAGATTTTTACGATTTTGAATTTCCGCATTTTGTTTTAGCTCATCTTTTTTATTATCATCATTAATTGCTTGTATGACGGAAACCATTAACTTTTGAAATTCTTCAATCTCTATAGGTTTCAACAAATAACTTACGGCATTTGCTTCCAATGCCTGTTTTGCATAATCAAATTCCCCATAGGCGCTATAAATAATAATTTTAATCTCCGGCCATCGTTTATACACTTCTTTCGCCAATTCTAGGCCATTCATAACAGGCATTTTTACATCAGTAAACAAAATATCTATTTTGTACTTTTCAATACATTGCAATGCCTCTTTTCCATTTGCTGCTTGCACGATTTCTAATGGATACTTATATTTCTTTATAAGCCAGGAAATCCCTTCTCTTTCTTCCCGTTCATCATCTACCAGTAAAATTTTCATCTCTTCATTCCTTTATGCTAGTGTATTCCCATATATTCTTGTGCATTTTGCACATATTTTATATAGTATACTCGCTATTTTATGAAATATCAAGCACCCATACATAAAAATAGTGTGTAAACACACTCTCAACTCCCCTGCCCCTCATTCATGAGGGG
>OLQG01001621.1_pt1 | contig 13440 bp, 10 predicted proteins | sample 1672221 | NCBI WGS metagenome assembly OLQG01 (sample SAMEA3136660, study PRJEB25190) | human gut metagenome | biome: human gut; feature: human-associated habitat; material: faeces | place: Austria | collected 2013
TTTCTTCAATATTTTCAGGATATTCCATAGCACCTGTGATTACAGGCATAGGATTCATTTTTTGAGTATTGGCAATCATCTTACCGCCTTTTTTCAAATAAGGCAAAGCACGCATAGCTTCAAGCATTTCAAATGCCAAAATCAAATCCGCCTCACCGCGGTCTATAATAGGTGAATAAACCTTATCACTGTACTTTACATATGTAACAACACTGCCGCCGCGTTGGCTCATACCGTGAACCTCGCTGACTTTAACGTCATAACCCTCTTTAATTGCAACCTTACCAAGTATACGGCTTGCAAGAAGTGTACCTTGTCCGCCGACACCGACTATCATTATGTTCATTCTACTTTTCCTCCTTTTCAATCGCACCAAACGGACAGACATTTGTACATAGTCCGCAGCCGTTACACTGTGTTGTGTCAATCTTAACAGTATCGCCGTCTAATGAAATTGCAGGACAGCCGAGTTTCATACACATCTTACACTTCTTACACTTGTCTGTTATGTGACAGTGACCCGAATACTTTTTACGCATATTCGGAAGAAGTGCGCAAGGTCTTTGTGCGATAATAACCGAAGGTTCTTCTCTTTCAACTTCTTCTTTTACGACCTTTTCAAAATTCTTTACGTCAAACGGGTCTGCAACGACAACGTGTTCAATACCGATTGACTTGCAAAGTGTTATCAAATTAACTTGCTTTGTTTCTTCCTTACGGATTGTGTAACCTGTTGTAGGGTTATCCTGGTGACCTGTCATACCTGTGATTGAGTTGTCAAGAATTATAACAGTATTGTTACCCTTGTTGTATACAATGTCAACAAGACCTGTAATACCCGAGTGCATAAATGTTGAATCACCGATTACTGATACAAGTTTCTTATTAAATTCAGCACCTCTTGCTTTTGCCATACCGTGTGCGGCACTGATTGAAGCACCCATACAAATTGTTGTGTCAACGCTTTGCAGAGGAGGTGTTGCACCAAGTGTATAACAGCCTATATCGCCCGAAACAACAAGACCGAGTTTCTTTAGTACATAGAATGTACCTCTGTGCGGACAACCTGCACACATTACAGGAGGACGAACAGGTGTAGGCTCGTCTATAACGTCAAATTCAGGTGCGTCTGTACCCAAAACAGCTTTCTTTATCATTGACGGTGTATATTCGCCTTGAAGTGTAAATACGTCCTTGCCTATTACATCAACTCCGACGCTCTTACAGAAATCTTCGATAACAGGGTCAAGTTCTTCGATAACGAAAACTTTATCATACTTTGACGCAAATTCTTTTATCTTCTTTTCAGGTAGCGGATAAACTATACCGATTTTCAAATAATCAGCCTTATCGCCAAGTGCTTCTTTTGCATACATATATGCGATACCGCCTGCGATAATACCGATTTTTGAGCCGTTTTCTTCAACTCTGTTAAGAGGTGATGTTTCAGCCATTTCCTTTAGTGCGTTTATTCTGTCCTCAACGACAACGTGACGCTTTATCGCATTACCCGGCATCATTACATACTTCTGCGGATTTTTCTCGTAATCCTTTAATGCAACTTCCTGCTTTTCTTCTTCCTCAACAAGACTCTGTGAATGAGAAACTCTTGTTGAAAGTCTTAAAAATACAGGTGTATCGTATTTTTCGGAAAGTTCATATGCAGTCTTTGTGAACTCCTTACATTCTCCGCTGTCAGACGGCTCTAACATAAGTATTTTAGATGCCTTTGCATAGTGACGTGAATCCTGTTCATTCTGTGATGAGTGCATACCTTGGTCATCGGCAACGCACAATACAAGACCACCGTTTACTCCTGTATAGCTTGCAGTGAAAACAGGGTCAGCCATTACGTTAAGACCGACGTGTTTCATACAAGACATACTTCTTGCACCGGCGATTGACGCACCGATTGCAACTTCTGCCGCAACCTTTTCATTCGGCGCCCATTCAACGTATATATCGTCATATTTAACTATATTTTCTGTAATCTCGGTACTCGGTGTGCCGGGATATGAGGAAACAACGCTTACACCGGCCTCATAAGCACCGCGTGCAACCGCTTCATTTCCAAGCATTAACTTTTTCATTATGTAATCCTCCTCGTTATTTAACCATTATTATAATTTTAACAAAATTCGCCTCTATCGTCAAGTACATTGTAGAAAAAAGCAACAAAATATATTATACTTTCATATTAAAATACCCATTTGTATTAAACAAATGGGTATTAGTTCGGATTTTTCACGTTTCAAACAATCATTCAAGTTCAAATGCACCTGTGTAAAGTTGATAATACTTACCCTTTTGTGCAATAAGCTGTTCGTGATTACCGCGTTCGATAATTCTTCCGAGTTCAAGCACCATAATTACATCTGAATTTCTTACCGTTGAAAGTCTGTGTGCGATAACAAATACTGTACGTCCCGTCATAAGTGCGTCCATACCTCTTTGAACTATCGCCTCTGTTCTTGTATCAATACTTGAAGTTGCTTCGTCAAGTATCATTACAGGAGGGTCTGCAACCGCCGCTCTTGCGATTGACAAAAGCTGTCTTTGACCTTGCGACAAGCTGCCGCCGTCACCCGAAATAACTGTATCATATCCGTCAGGCAACATATTTATAAATTCGTCTGCATTCGCAAGTCTTGCCGCCGCATAAACTTCTTCGTCCGTTGCGTCAAGATTACCGTATCGGATATTTTCCTTAATTGTACCTGTAAACAAGTTTGTATCCTGTAAAACGATACCGAGCGAACGTCTTAAATCTTTCTTTTTGATGCGGTTAATATTAATTCCGTCATAAGTTATCGTACCGTCGGCAATATCATAGAAACGATTTATAAGATTGGTAATCGTAGTCTTACCCGCACCTGTCGCACCGACAAACGCAACCTTTTCGCCGTGGTCGGCATACAATGTTATATCATGCAGTACAATCTTTTCGGGATTATATCCGAAATCAACATCGAAGAATTTAACTTCACCCGTAAGACGTGTGTATTTAACACTGCCGTCCTTTTGAACTTCTTTCCAAGCCCACATATATGTCTTTTCTTCCGTTTCAACTATATTGTCGTTTCTGTCGTACTTAACATTGACAAGTGTAACATCGCCGTTGTCCTGTTCAACTTCTTCATCCATAAGATTAAATATTCTCTCCGCTCCGGCAAGTGCCATAACGATTGAGTTAAGCTGTTGCGATATTTGGTTTATCGGCATTGTAAATGATTTTGAAAGTTGCAAAAATGACGCTATAACGCCAAGTGTAAGTCCCGCAACACCGTTTAGTGCAAGTGCACCGCCGATAATAGCTATAAGCACATACTGCAGGTTACCTAAATTAGCCATAATCGGCATTAGGATATTTGCGTATTTATTAGCCTCTGTTGCGTTTTCACAAAGCTCTTCGTTAATCTTATCAAAATCTTCTTTTGAATGTTCTTCGTGACAGAACACCTTAACGACCTTCTGACCGTTAATCATTTCTTCGATATAACCGTTTACCTTACCGATGGACTGCTGTTGTTTTACAAAAAATCTTCCGCTCGCTCCTGCAATTTTCTTTATTACAAACATCATACAGGTCGCAAACACCAACACAAATATTGCAAGATAAACATTCGATATAAACATCGCAACGACTACCGATATAATTGTAACCGCCGACGAAAACATCTGCGGAATACTCTGTGCCATCATCTGTCTTAGAGTATCTGTATCGTTTGTGTAGTAACTCATTATATCGCCGTGAGTATGTGTATCGAAATACTTAATCGGCAATTTCTGCATATGAGTAAACATATCGTCACGAATTTTCTTTAACACACCTTGTGCGATTGATACCATTGTTCTGTTATAAAACAATGTAGCAAGTATTCCCACTAAATACACAATACCCATTACGCAGATTGCTTTAAGCAAGCCCGTGAATACAGGGTTTGTACTGCCCAAAAGCGGTGTTATATAGTCATCGATAAGCGTACCGATAAACATTGAGCCGGCAACGTTTGCAACGGCACTCAGCAATATACATATCAATACAAAGATAAATCTGAATTTGTATTTCTTCATATATGAAAGAATACGTTTGATCGTCTTACCGGTATTTTGTGCACCGTGTTTATTCATCGTCACCGCCTCCTTTCACCTGTGAATTATATACTTCCCTATATATTTCGTTGTTCTTCAAAAGTTCTTCGTGAGTACCTATTCCGTTTATTTCACCGTTATCCATAACAATTATCTTATCTGCGTCTTCGACAGATGAAATTCTCTGTGCAATAATAATCTTTGTCGTGTTCGGTATTTCTTCACGGAACGCACGTCTGATACTTGCATCTGTCTTTGTATCAACCGCACTTGTACTGTCGTCCAAAATAAGGATTTTCGGTTTCTTTAACAAAGCTCTTGCGATACAAAGTCTTTGTTTCTGACCGCCCGATACATTTGAACCGCCCTGTTCGATATAAGTATCATACTTATCAGGGAATGTCTGAATAAATTCATCGGCTTGTGCAAGCTTACATACTCTTTCGATTTCTTCATCTGTTGCGTGGTCATTACCCCAACGCAAGTTTTCTTTGATTGTTCCGGAGAACAACACATTTTTCTGAAGTACCATTGCAACCTCGTCACGCAATGACTCAATATCATATTCCTTTACGTTTCTGTCACCGACAATCACTTCACCGTCGGTTGTATCGTAAAGTCTTGGGATAAGCTGTACAAGGCTTGACTTTGAACTTCCCGTACCGCCTATAATTCCGACAGTTTCACCCGATTTAATATCAAGATTTATATTCTTAAGGCAGAGTTTTCTCTTTTTCTTTGAATATCCGAAGTTTACATTTCTGAATGAAATATCGCCGTTTTTAATTTCATATACAGGATTTTCAGTATTTGTAAGATCGCTCTTTTCGTCAAGTATTTCGACGATTCTTTCAGATGACGCTCTTGCCATTGTAATCATTACGAACACCATTGAAAGCATCATAAGGTTCATAAGAATTTGCATTGTATATGCAATAAGGCTTGTAAGCTCACCTGTTGTCATAGTTGACGCAACGATAAGCTTTGCACCGAACCACGATATGAAAAGCATACAGCCGTATGCCGCGAACTGCATAAGCGGTGCGTTAAATGCCAAAAGTTTTTCGGCTTTTACAAAGTCATCGTATATATCTTCAGAAACGTTTTTAAATTTCTTTTCTTCGAAATCTTCTCTTACAAATGATTTAACAACTCTTATACCTCTCAAATTTTCCTGTACAACGTTGTTAAGTTTATCGTATATCTTGAATACTCGTTCAAATATCGGGTGTGCGTGAGTCATTATAAAATACAATCCGCCGCCCAAAACAGGAATTGCAAGCAAGAATACAAGTGAAAGTTTATGATTTATACCAAACGCCATAATAAGCGAGAATATAATCATTATCGGACCTCTTACCGCAATTCTGACTATCATCTGATAAGCATTTTGTACGTTCGTTATATCAGTTGTAAGTCTTGTTACGATACTTGATGCAGAGAATTTATCAATATTTGAAAATGAGAAGTTCTGTACATTATAGAACATATCCTTTCTCAAATTCTTCGCAAAACCTGCCGATGCACTCGCCGCAAATTTACCCGACAATGCACCGAAAACCAATGAAATTACACATGAAATTGCAAGGGCGATACCTATTTTCAATATGTAATTCATATTTCCAGCGTCAATACCCTTGTCAATAAGCATAGCCATAAGAAGCGGTATTACAACTTCCATAATAACTTCAAGAGTAACAAAAATCGGTGCAAGAATCGAATCACGTTTATACTCTCTTACACTTTTTAATAATGTCTTTATCATCTAATTCCTCCTTTAAAAATGTAGTACGCTACATATTAAGGTAAAAATATACCCTATTTTTCACACTTATCATTGTCTTGGTACATATGTTCGTAAACCTTTGTTAAAAGTTTTTTGAGTTCTTTTTCCTCCTCATCATTTAATGCACCTGTTATCAACGAATCCATATACTTTCTGTGTTCTTTCATTTCACTGCCAAGCTCAAAAGCCTTGTCAAACAAAATAACCTGTCTGCATCTATGGTCCTCCGGATTTACCTCAACACGCACAAAATTATTCTTCTCCATACGCTTTAAAAGTCCGATAATCGTGGAATGTCTTAACCCAAATTCCTGTTCAATCTCCTTTTGCATTACAACATTCTTGCCCTTTTCAAGCATATAAAAAAGTATATTTGCCTGCGAACAGGTTATATCGTATTTCTTCAGATGTGCATTTGCCGCCATAGACATAATCTCATCTATCCTCTTAAAATAAAAGCCTATACCTTTCTTTTTCACAAATACACCTCCTCGCAAAAAAATGTAGCGTACTATACTTTTTGTGTAGTACGCTACATATTATACACATTATTAATATTAATGTCAATAAACCTTTTTCAAAGTTCATATTTTGTTCATTAATTGTTCACGTTATTCGGAAACGTAACATAAATAGTTGTACCTTTGCCGACTTTGCTCTTTACGCGTATAGTCGCATTATGGCAGGCACAAACGTGCTTTACTATTGAAAGTCCCAAGCCTGTACCGCCGACTTTTTTTGAGTGGCTTTTATCAACGCGATAAAAACGTTCAAATATTCTTTCCGTATCTTCGGGCGGTATTCCTATACCCGTATCCTTTACGGACAGTTCCACGCCCTTTGCCGACTCGCCGACAAATACGGTTATTTTTCCGTTATCCTTATTATACTTTATCGCATTGTCAAGCAAGTTATATACAAGCTCACTCACCAATGTCACGTTACCTTTTATGAATGTCGGTATCTTCGTATAATAAATCTGAATACCGCGTTCTTTTGCGGCTTTTTCAAGAACACATATCGCCTCTTCCGTAACCAGTGAAAGGTCGATATTTTCCGGATTTTCAATACTTCCCTGTTCGTCAATATTTGATAGATTTATTATATCATCTATAAGAGTAAGAAGTCTGTCGGACTCTTTTTCTATCTTTCTGCCGAACTCCTTGATGTCCTCCGTCTTTGCCATACCGTTGCTTATCATTTGTGCATATCCCGAAATGGTTGTAAGCGGTGTTTTAAGCTCGTGCGAAACGTTTGCGGTAAATTCACGTCTGATTTTTTCCGTCTTTTCTTTTTCCGCATTTTGATTTGCTATTCTTGCAAAAAACGGTTTCAACTCGTCATATATCTCTGCCTTGCCTATATTATTTATATCCACTTCATTGATCGGATCTAAAATATATTTCGTCAAATGCTTTGCACTCACAAACGAAACCGCAATAATGCATATTAAAATAATAATAACTATCGGCATTATGGTCAAAACCATATACATTATTACTTTTGTCGGCTGTGACATTCTTAATATACTGCCGTTATTCAATTTTACGGCATAATAATATATTTTTTCACCAATCGTTTCGGAATTACGGCTACTGCTTCCGTTTCCGTATGTAACGGCTTGTTTAACTTCCGGTCGTTCAAAATGGTTTTCCATTGTAGTTGTATCCGCCTCGTTATCATAAATAACCGTACCGTCTGATTTGATAAGCGTCACTCGAATATCGGATACATTATCATACATTTTGGTTAATATATTAATTTCAATGTCTTCATCATAACCATCTAAACATTGTGCCAATATATTTGTTCTTGATTTTAAATCTGATTTTTCTTTTATCGAATACTGTGTACAAAATGCCACCAAAATAAGCAGCATACTTACTATAACTGATGATATTGTAAGAATTTTCAGCGTGCCGTTTATAGCTTTTCTCATATCTTATATCCTACATTTCTTATAGTTTCGATACACTTACCCTTTTCGCCGAGTTTATGTCTTAAACTTCCTATATGAACGTCCAGCGTTCTGCTTTCACCCTCAAAGTGATAACCCCATATTTTTTCAAGCAAAACCTCTCTCGGCACAACTGTGCCTTTGTTTTTCAGAAGATATTTAAGAAGTTCAAATTCTTTAAACGTTATCGCAATATCCTTTCCGTCAACCTTTACATTCCTGCTTTGGTTGTCCAAAATGATACCCTTGTATTCGATTATATCAGAACCGGCTTTCGGACCGCTCCTGCGAAGGACTGCTTTAATTCTTGAAATAAGTTCCATAACGCCGAAAGGCTTTGTTACATAGTCGTCCGCTCCGTATTCAAAGCCTTTGACTTTGTCACTTTCAGTACCTTTGGCTGTTATCATAATAACAGGAACATTTTTAGTCGTATCGTTGTTTCGTATGTCTTTCAGTATGGCAATTCCGTCCTTGTCGGGCAGCATTATATCCAAAAGCACCATTGACGGCAAACGCTCGCCAAGTCGTTTTTCAAAATCTGAGGCACTTTCAAAGCCCTCTGCCTCAAACCCTGCTGATTTCACTGCATACGTTATTAAATCTCTTATTCCCTCATCATCTTCGACGCAATAAATCAAATCCATAAAGCAATCCCCCATTTATAAATTATTCAACTTCTGACGATACCGAAAACGGCAATATATACTTTTTACCGAATTCAACGCACAATTCTTTATATTCAGGATTGTTTCGTCTGTTACTCATAACGTGATGCACATCATAATTTTCGTCATTGAGTTCAATAATAGCTGCAGCAACGTTTGCACAGTGATCAGATATTTTTTCAAGTGCGGTAATGTAATCGGTAAATACAAAACCTTGATTTACACTGCATCTGCCCTCTTGCATACGCTTTATATGACGGTTTTTAAGGTCATTTCTAAGTCTATCGATAACGTCCTCCAAAGGCTCAACTTTATTAGCAAGTTTAACATCGTCCTTTGAAAATGCACTGATTGTAAGGTCGATAATTTCACCGACGGCATTAACCATTATAGTGATTTCCTGTCTTGCCTTGTCGGAGAAATGAACGTCTTTATCACGTTTTTCTCTCGCTGTAAATACCAAATCGGCGGTATAATCCGTCATTTTCTCAAAATCTGATATTGCGTGAAGAAGTATTGAAACTTTCTGCGAATCCGACTCATTCAAGCTCTTTGCCGAAAGCTTTACAAGATATGCACCGAGTGCGTCCTCATATTCATCGGCAAGATTTTCTGTTTCTATAATTTTCCTATCTATCGACTCTGAATACTTTGCAACGCATTCCTGTGCCATGGTAAAGCTCTCTTTTACCATATATGCCATATTTGTAGCAAGCGTCATACATTGTTCAACAGCGAATGACGGAGTTTGCAAAAATCTTTCATCAAGCAAACCGAATGTGCTTTCTTCCGCACCCTCTTTAATTGTCATTCTTGCCAATTTTTCAAGTAACTTGTTAAACGGCAACAATACAGCCGTTGCAACAACATTGAATATCGTATGAACTATTGCGATATTAAACGGTGTAACAGAATCGCTTACAAATGCAAAATTGAAGATTGCATTTGCCGCATAGAATAATACAAGGAATAAAACCGTACCTATAATATTGAAATACAAATGCACCATTGCGGCACGTTTTGCGTTTTTGCTTGCACCGATACATGATATAAGTGCAGTCACACAAGTACCTATATTTTGTCCCATAATTATAGGAATTGCCGCACCGAACGTTATTTTACCCGTAGAAGAAAGTGCCTGAAGTATACCGACAGATGCAGATGACGATTGTATAACAGCAGTTAAAACAGCACCTGCAAGCACACCTAAAATAGGATTTTGGAACATTGTAAGTATGTTTGTAAATGCCTCAACATCTTTTAAAGGCTCAACAGCCGCCGACATTGTTTCCATACCGAACATAAGTACCGCAAAACCAAGAAGTATGTTACCGATATTCTTCTTAGAGTCGCTCTTTGCAGCCATTGTAAATACAATACCAATAAGTGCTAAAACCGGAGTGAAGTTAGCCGGCTTACAGAGTTGAATCCAAAAGCTGTCCCCCTGTATACCGGAAAGGCTCAATATCCATGATGTAACAGTCGTACCGATATTTGCACCCATTATAATACCGATAGCCTGTCCGAGTTTCATAATGCCTGAGTTTACAAAACCTACAACCATAACCGTAGTAGCTGAAGATGACTGTATAACCGCCGTAACGGCAGCACCCAAAACAACGCCTTTTATAGGATTTGACGTAAGTTTTTCAAGTATCTGTTCAAACTTACCGCCGCCAAGCTTTTCAAGACCGCTGCCCATTACGTTCATTCCGTAAAGGAACATCGCCAGTCCTCCGAACAATGAAAATAAACCAAAAATGTTCATAATTTTATCCCCTTGTTTATATTTTATAAAATCCTCTAAGCTAATTATATATAATCTATGTAAAATTGTATTCAAGCCTATCTTAAATTTATGTAAAATCTTTTAAAACTCGCCAATATTCGATTAATTTTTCAAGCGAAAACATTGCGTTTGCAGGGCTTGTAGACGGCAGTTTTACCGCATTTAAGTCAGAATTGTATTTTACAAACAATTTATACGCGGTATTTCCGTTTGTAAAGATTTTTTTAATTTCAGCCGTTTGTAAAATCCGTCTTAAATCATTCGGCGTAACATTTTTTATAGAGCTGTCGGACGAACCTTCTATGTCACAGCTTGCAATAACGTCCCAAACCGCAATATTATGTTTTATCAAAAATGCTTTTTTCTCCTCTGTCGTGCCCGGACAGACGTCATTCATAACATTCGCAAGCACCTTCCAAAACCTGTTCTGCGGATGACCGTAGAAAAAGTTTGCTTCACGTGATTTTACAGACGGGAAACTGCCGAGTATAAGTATTTTTGAATTTTTATCGTATATGGGTTCTATTGTATGAAATTCCATTTCTATCACCTCTTAAATAATACTGTATAAACCTTAAATACACCTTAATTTTATAAAAATATCAGTGGAAATCAAATTTTGTATTGACTATTATATTTTTATATTATATCATAAAAATATTCACAAATAAAGAAAGGATTATAGATTATGAAAACAGCAAACGCACCATTGTTTAAAGACCCTATTCATAACGGAGCCGCCGATCCTGTCGTTATATATAATGAAGAAACAGGCACTCATTATATGTTTTACACTGCAAGACGCGCAGACGTTGAAGAAGAAGGCGTAATGTGGGTACACGGTACTGATATAGGAATTGCGGAAAGTAAAGACAACGGTAATTCATGGGAATATATAGGTATATGCAGAGGCCTTGAATACGGCGAAGGCAAAAATACATATTGGGCACCGGAGGTTATACGTTTCGGCGAGCTTTATCATATGTATGTAAGCTATGTTCCGGGAATTCCTGCCGACTGGAATCACCCGCGTTACATTCTTCACTACACATCAAAAAATTTGATTGATTGGAATTTTGAAAGCAAGCTTAACCTTTCATCAGAAAAAATTATTGACGCTTGTGTATTCAGACTACCGAACGGTATTTTCAGAATGTGGTACAAGGACGAGCGAAACGGCTCTCATACATATTTTGCCGACAGCAAGGACTTATATAATTGGGAAGTTAAAGGCTGTGCCGCCGATGATGTTCCGCACGAAGGTGCTAATGTATTTGAATTTGGCGGTAAGTATTGGCTTATAACCGACTGTTGGAGCGGTTTGGACGTCTATTATTCGGACAACCTTACGACTTGGACAAAGCAAAGCAGTCGTATTCTTGATGTAGGCGGTACAAGAGAAGATGACGGAGTTATCGCAAATCACGCCGATGTATATGTAACGGACAACAACGCATATATTTTCTACTTCACTCACCCTGACAGACAAAAAAATATGCTTGAAAATAATATCGGAAACGAACGCAGAACATCAATTCAAGTTGCCGAACTTGAAGTTAAAGACGGTGTTTTGGTATGTGACAGAAATAAGGATATATCGGTTAAACTTAAATAATATAAAAAGGTTAGACGAAATTTCGTCTAACCTTTTGTATTACTTTGATGTAGTTATGCTTATATTGTTTCCGTCACTTGTCATTACAATATCGCCGCTTTCATCGGTGCGATACACTTCCACACCCGCGTCACTTAGTTTACTTAAAGTTTCTTCATTAGGGTGACCGTATGAATTGCCTTTTTCTACGCTTATCACGGCATACTGCGGCATAACTTCACGCAAAAACGGATATGACGTTGACGTTCTCGAACCGTGATGACCGACTTTAAGCACCGTTGATTTTAAATCTGCACCGCTGTTTAATATTTCTTCTTCCTCGTCGCTTTCGGCGTCACCCGTAAATAAGAATGACGTATTTCCATATGTGATTTTTAATACTATTGACGTACTGTTTAAATCCTTGCCGTTTTCGTCAACAGGTCCTAAAAATTCAACCGTACTGCTGCCAAGCTGAATTTCGTCACCGATATTCGGGTGCTTAATTTCAACATTTTGTTCTTCCGCTTTTTTCTTGAAATTTTTATATGCCTTTGTATTCGTCTCTGTTTTCGGTGCATATATGTTGTCCGCTTTTGTTACCGACAACGCACCTGACAAACCGCCGACATGGTCCTCATGAGCATGAGAACACACAACATAATTAAGCTCCGTAACATCTTCTTTCTTTAAATATGCCGCTACCACATTACTGTCCGCAACATTTCCGCCGTCTATCATCATCGTTTCGCCGTCACATTCTATAAGCGCCGAATCAGCTTGTCCTACATCTATAAAATGCACCTCAAAATTTGAATTTTCGGGTATATCCGACGGGTTTACATTACTTCCCGATATTCCGAATGACATAACAAATGCCATTAACATATTTAAAATCTTGCTCATCTTCTACTCTCCCTTCATATATAAAATTATTATAACTTATAATTGACTTAATCTGCAAGTATTTTGTTGATTATTTTGATGTTTAATGTTAAAATATCTGTATAGTATAAATTTGAAAGGATATTGTATATGTTAAATGCTGTGTTTTTTCCGTTTTCGGAAATGTATATAAATCACGTTAAATCATCGGAAAAATATGATATGAAGATACAGCACTACCATGACGCATATGAAATATATTTGCAGGCGGACGGTGAGAGATACTTGTTCCTTGACGATATTTGTTACACGTTAAAGCAAGGCGATTTGGTAATTTTAAAGCCGTTTGACATTCACTATATGGAAAGCCGCGACATTGATTTTTACGAAAGATATGTTTTGAATTTCAGCAGTGATATGCTGAGCGGAATTTTGACAAAAACAGAAACCGATATTCTTTTCGATAACATCAAGTCGTGCGTATTCCATCTTAATGATGAGCAATTTACTCTTATTCTCGATTACTTCAAAAAAATTGACGCATTTTCAAACAGAATAGGTTTGCTTTCCGAAAAACTTGCGCTGAGCAGTGTTTTTCAGCTTGTTTCTGTAATTAAAGACCTTTCAAAAAATGCCGAAATTATCACAAGTCAAAATACTCCGCCCGAA
>OLQG01001623.1_pt1 | contig 13425 bp, 17 predicted proteins | sample 1672221 | NCBI WGS metagenome assembly OLQG01 (sample SAMEA3136660, study PRJEB25190) | human gut metagenome | biome: human gut; feature: human-associated habitat; material: faeces | place: Austria | collected 2013
GGGAGGGTGATGTACGGCTCGTTCTGCTTGATCTCCAGCACAGCGGCCTCGATGCACTTCGTCAAATACTCGTCGAAGCTGCCGAGGTTCTTCGTGATGACCCGCTGCGCCTCCGGAGCGATCGACGCCTTGACCTCGTCAAAGACCTGTTTGCCCAGCGCGACCAACTCATCGCGGCTTGCCTTGCCGCCCTTGACCGCCTCGCGCAGCGCCTTTGCCGTGGTCTGCTCCATTGCGCCCACCGACAGCGTGGCGAGGTTCGCAACGTCCTCCAAGGCGTCGTCCAGCACCTTGCGGGTGGATGCGTCCTCGATCTGCGCGGTCTGCGCCTTCAGCTTGGATGTGCCGAGCCGGATGTAGTAGACCGCGTAGGCCCCGGCGAGGGCCAGCACGGCGAGCGCGACGTTGACCAGCAGCTCGGTCGCCGCGCTCTGGATGATCTCCATACTCATGTTTGGTGTCCTCCTTTGGATATAAAAATAAGACTATGAGCATAGCTCATAGTCTTATTTTACCGTCCCTTTCAGGAACCTTATATATGTACTGCTTCTTAGAAATGTTGTCTTAGAACGTAGTGTTTTCCGGCTCGTCGCCGTAGTCGAGAAGGCTCATCTGTCCCTCCAGCTTCCCCTCGCCGCAGAGCTGCCGCACCCACCGCTCCGTCACGCCGTACTTGCGGGCGAGCTCCGGGTGGTTGTAGCCATTGAACTCCGCTTTGATGTGAGCGTCTCGGACAGGGCGAAGGACACTCTCCGGCTTCTGGAGGTAGATGGTCGAGCCGCCGACGACCGAGCACAGCTTGTAGTAGTTCTCGACGCCGATCGTCTCCGCGATGATGCGGTTGTCACCGTCAGGAACCATGTCGATCGTCAGCTCCTTTACGAGGTCTTCCATGTCCCGCCCTCCGTGTCCTTACTCGCTTGCTTTCGTGAAGAGCTTCCCCAAGATGCCGAACATCTCGCCGACCGTCACCTGCTCGCTGAACTTCTGCCGCCAGAACTCGGGGGAGTTGATGACGCCAGCCTCCGTGAGCGTTTCAAGCCCCTCTAACTGATACGCCGGGAACTCCGGCTCCTGCTCCTCTGGCTCGCTCGGTGCGGACGGCTGGGGCACCTCGAACGCCATGATCTGACCTAACAGGGCGATAATCTTGCTGCCGTAGCCCTTGCCCGGTACGGCCCAGCCCTTGCCGTTGGGGTTGTCGCTTGCGCCCAGCCATTCCACATACTGCGCCGAGCCGCGTGCGACGAGGGAGAAGCGCGGATCGACGCACCCGTTCACGAGCGCCTCCTTGGAGGCGTATGCCTTCAGGTGCTGGATCTGTGCCCGGACGCCCGTGCGCGGGTCGGGGAAGGTCGCCGCCTGTCCTTTGGCGTTGCCGTTCAGCGCTCCGATGCCTGCGTAGTTGTTCTGCGTGGGGAGCACGATGCCGCCATACTTGAAAAAGCCCGTCTCGTGGAGGCTCTGCGCAAAGGCGACGTCGCCGCGCACGCCCTCGGCCTCGCCCTCTTCGAGGAAGAACTGCGCCAGCTGCTCCAGCGAGCACGCCGGGAGCTGCGGCTCCGCGTTCTTGGATCGGGCGAACAGCGCCATCTGCTGCGCGCTCGCCTTGGCCTTGCCCATGATCTCCGTCTTGCCCGCCTCCGTGGTGGTCGCGCCGCCGTTCAGCTCCGCGAGCTTCGCGGCGACCTTCTGCTTGAACTGCGCCCAATGGGGCAGGATGTACAGCGGGCAGTTCTTCCTCGCTCCCTGCACGATGGAGTCCGGGTGGCCCATCCAGTGGTTGTGCGTGTACAGCTCGTTCACGCTCAAGCCGTGCTTCTTCAGCAGCAGTGCCGCCAGCAGCACACCGTTCTCCTCTGCCTTGCGGTCTTCCTTGCTGCCCGAGCCGTCCATGATGATCTCAATGGAGAGCGTCGTCTCGTTGCCGCCCGTGGCCTTCCGGCCATCGCCCGCGTGCCAGCCCACCTCGTCCTCTCTCAGGTTCTGCCATGCGTTGATGTCGTCGACGTAGTAGTGGACGCGGGCGTCGTTCATGTTGGCGTTTGGCCACGTCGCGCGGGTGTACTGCTCGGCGTCCTCCTCCACATTCTTCAGGTCGTTGGTGTTGTGGATGGTCACGCCCTTGACCTTGCCCGTGCCGCCCGAGAGCAGACGGTCGGCCTTGTACTGTGCGCCCTTCTTGTACGCGCCGGAGTCCTTGGGCCAGACCGCGCCCCACGGGATGATCTTCTCGTTGATGACGAGGCCATGCTCCGTCCTCGTCGCGTCTGGTGTCAATTTTGCCATGATGTGAATCCTCCTATAAATTCATGACCGGGTTGTAGACCTTCTCGACATACTCCCCGATGCTGTATTGCTCGCGCCCCTCTGTTTTGAGTTGCTGCATGAACCGATCGGTCTCCACCGCCAGCTTCATCAGCTTCAGGATGCCAACCTGCTCCGATGTCACTTCGTGCAGCTCCGGCCCCACCGTTGCCATGATCGCCTTGCGGAGGTAGAAATCTGCGGTGTAGACATCCATCTCGCTGAACTCATCCCACACCTCCCGGGCGAACTTCTTGCGGTTGAGCCGGGGCTTATCAGGTGGGAGAACGCCGTCCGCTTGGAGTTGCTTCTTGATCGCCGCACGCTCGGCCTTCTCCCGCTGCGTAAGGCATTTCTTCCCCTTTGGCATTACATATCACCTCCCGCTGCTTCCGTGCCGTCTGCGCCCTCCTGCGGGCCGTAGCCGAGCCTTGCGCGGTAGACATTCATCGCCCGCATGACCTGTGCGGTGGCTGCGTCGCTCGCTAACTTCTCGCCAAGGCGCTGCCGATCCTGCGCCGTACCCTCCGTGGAGGTTGCGCGAGGGATCTCCGCCATGTCCTCTGCGTGTAGCTCTGTCAGGCGGCGGGCAACATTGGGAGGGAGTTGTTCATAGTAGACCCGCAGGAACACAAGCCCCGTGTCCCTGCAGATGTCCATGCCGCTGCGGATGCTGTCCTGCATCCGCGCTATGCGTTCCAGCGCCGCGAGGATCGCTCGTTCCTCTATCACAGCTCCGCCTCCTTCCGGCGCTGCCGTGTGAGGATTGCCTTGAGCCCTTCGATGACCTTCTCGCATTGCGCTATGTTCAGCCATTCGATGCGGTCGACATGGGCCACGCGCTTGACGAAGCCTTGAATGCGGCGCGGGTCGTCATTCCAGCCCAGCGCCTCGCACAGCGCGTAGATCTTCCGGCGCTGCGCGGTGGTGCGGATGTCGCCGCCCGTGTCCGTGCGCTTGTCCCGCACGCTCCGACTCACACTGTCCTTCATGTTCTGCAGCACGCGGGCAACAGTGTTGACCTCGCCCTGCGTCAGCATCTTCATGGACTCCTTGCCTGTCTCGCGGTAGACAACCGCGTGCAGGTCTTCGTCCGTGAGGTGCAGCTCCGGCGACTTCGCGATCGCCCACAGCGTGCGGATGGAGGGCTGTTTGCGCCCAGTCCTTGCTGCTGTCATTCCGTGAGCCCCCTTCCTCAGTTGCCCGCCTTGATCTGCTCCAGCTTGGCGATGTTCACCTCATAGCCGAACACGTCGCTCTGTTTCCACGTTGCGCCCACGGCGTTCACCGTGTCCTCACCGTACTTCTTCAGAGCCTCCTTGCTGACCTTCTCTTCCACCACGATGCAGTCCGTCATCTGGCGGGACTTGAGACGGCGGATGATCTCCTCCAGCTTCTCCTTCGCCCGGGGCAGCGAGACGGATGTGGAGAGCCGGAAGCCTACCTCGCCGAACGTCAGCACCATCGACTTCGTCTTGCCCATCTCGTCCCTGTGGTCGGTGACGAAGCTCTTGATCTCGCGCTCCAGCTTGGCCACATTGTCGTTGAGCGGCTTGCTCTGCTCCTCGGCGACCTTCTGTGCCCCTAAGATTTGCTTCTGCATATCGCTCTGGATCTCGCCCAGCGCGATCTGCGCCTCGGCGATCTGACGGAGGGCGTCGTTCACGTCCTCCCATGAATGGAGGCTCGGGGCCTCGACTACTCGTTTCCTTGCCATGTTTGCGGCTCCTTTCAATTTGTTAATGTTGCGGGCTTTACGCCCGGTAGTCTCGCTTGGTGCGCTTGCCGCGCTCCGGGATCTCGGTGAACAGTGCCACAAGACCCATCGGCAGCGTCAGGAGGATCGCTGTCGCGTCCCGATCCTCCGGCGTCCCGCCGTAGGCTGCCATCAGGAGCAGCACGCCGGAGAGCAGGATGAGGATCGCTCCGCTGATGCGTTCTATTCTCATATTTGCTGTCCCTCCTCAAAGCATCATCATGGACGACGCCTGTGCTATGGTCTTCACCGTCACCGTCTCCTCGCCCGTCTCCTTGAGGATGCGTCGGACGTTAGAGAGCGTGCGGTCGAGCAGTCGGAAGCACCCGGTCTGCATATTGCACGCCCGCGCTTTCAACTCCACCAGCGCCTCCGGCTCGATCTGGAAGTCCGTGAGATAGCCCTCCACCTCCGAGGGGGAGAGGCCCCGCAGCGAGGCGTAGAAGTCCACCCGGTTCGCCATACGCACGAGGTAGGTCTTGATCTGTGCCTCCAGTTTCGGCTCGCCCGCGATCACAAGACCCACGTCGCTCTGATCGAACACCGCCCGCAGGATCTCCATTTTCTTCTGTGTGTACTTGCTCACCAGCTTGTCCGCCTCGTCGATGATCAGCAGGTAGCCCTTGTTCGTGTTGAAGAACTCCCGGATGCCGTTCACCCTGCGCCAGATCGTGCCGTAGCCGTTTGGGAGCCCGATGCTCCGTTCGATCGCCTCCACAAGGTCGCGGCTGCTCATGGTGTCGTCGCACTCGATGTAGGCCACGCGGGAGAGCTTCGCGTACTGCCGCAGGGCGTAGGTCTTGCCGTAGCCACTGCGGGCGACTACGATGCCGAGGCCAATGTACTCCTGACAGCTCTGGCATACACCGAGCACGGCCTTCGCATCCCGGCTCTCAAAGAATACGGGCGTCTGCCACGTCTTGCCCTCTGACTTCGCCAACGGCGTCGTCAGGTCGACCGCCTCGCCCGTCTGCCGGGTGAGGAAGTCCGTCAGCTTGCTCTCAAGGTCGTTCGGGTTGCTGTCATACTTGCCCGTGAGATACCGGGAGACGGTGGTGCGGCTGTAGCCGATGTCCTTGGCGACCGCCGCGATGCTTGAGTGCTGCGTCTGGATGTAGTTGTTCACGCGCTGTGCGAGGGGGCTGATGTTGGTGTAGATTGTAGTGCGCTCTGCTGCTGTAACTTCCATGATGTACCTCCATTATTATTCGTTCATCGCTCTCAAAAGGGAGAGCGCCTTGTCGCCTTTGGCGTTGAGGAAGGTGTCGTCCGTGACCTTCTTCCGGCTCGCCTTGCTCGCCTGTTCCGATCGGAACATTCTGTCCTTGGGCAGGGAGACCAGCTTCTGGCTCGGCGTGGCCTTGATGGTCAGGTCGATCATACCCACTGCATCCGAGGGCCTTGCGCCGTCCTCGAGCCGCAGCTCGTAGGGGCGGACTCGCTCCTCCAGATACTCCCTGACCTCTCGCTCGTTTCGTTTCTGATCTCGCAGATGCTTCTCCAGTGCCGCCTGAGAACAATGCGGGCCGAAGGCGAGCAGCTCGGCGGACACCGCCTCACAGATCTTCTTGCCGTCCATGTCGTACACATAGAGCTTGGTGACATCGTCGATGTCCCACTTGATGTTGACTTTCTGATTGACGTAGTAGGCGAGCTCCGTGTCCGTGTAGAGTGTGCCGAACTTGTTGATGCCTTGGTTTGTAACGCGGGCGGTCGCCGCCTTCATCAGCAGCATCGCCGCGTACTCTCGGGGTGGAGCTGCCTTTTCATAGCGCGGGCCGTTCTCGAACATCTCGATCGGCGTAACCCATTTCTCGCCCGCGTCGCTCAGGCCGCGATGCTTGCGGGTGTGATACTTAGTGTTCTTCCACTCCGTCCAGACTTCGAAGAACTCCTCCATCGTCAGCAGCTCCCCGCGCTCCAGCATCTGGTCGATGTCCTTCTGCCGCTTGGCGTAGGTCTTGGAGCCTGTCAGCGTGCCCGTGTAGCTCTCAAACCACTTGGAGAATTTCGAGCAGACCGTGGAGAAGAAGCGTTCGATCGGTTTGTCCCAAGGCTGATACGGCAGCGAGCGTCCGACCTCTTGGATGCCGATGCTCTGATAGAAGCCGACCGTTTCCGAGTCAAATGCGAAGTCAAGGTCGATTTTGCGGTGCTTGCGGTTCTTGCGGTTCTCCCCGGTCATGACCTCGGCAGTATAATCCTTGCCGTTGTCGACGTGCAGGATGTGTGGAACGCCGCCCGGATTGCTGTAGATCATTTTGACCAGCGACTCCTTCAGCGTCTGCGAATTGGCGTTGACGCACGCTACATCGCCGATGATAGCGCGGGAGCGCATATCCAGCCACGCAACCAGCTTCGGGCGCACGGCCTTGATCTTGCCGTTTGGAGCCGTCCACTGCACCCAAAAGTCGAAGGTGTGCTCGTCGCCGACGACATACTCCATGACTTGAAGGCTCGTCGCGTCGCGCTTGCCTTTCATCATCCGCTTGTTCTTCCACTCCCGCGTCCCATTGGCGGCGAGGAACCGGGCAGACTCCGCACCCCGCTGTCCCATGAGGAACTTGATATACCGGGCCACCGTCTTGATGGAGGGATACTCCTCCCACTCCCGCCGCTCCGCCTCCAGCTCAAACCGCTCGTAGAGCATCTCGATCGTGCCGAGGTTCGCCGCGAACCGCTTGTCGAACCAGATGTTCTCAATGATCGCCTTCTGCTCGTCCGTCAAGCTCGGGAATGTACCCGTCTCCTTTGGCTTCCGGCACAGCGCCAGCGCCCGGAAGTAGTCCCGGCTCTTGCCGTCCTCCTTCTCCAGCTTCAGCGCCCATGCGTTCGCCTCCAGCACGTTCTTCATGTAGCGGTATAGACTCTGCGGGCTGATCCCCAGCCCCAGCGCGTACCGCTCGGCGTAGCCCGTGCGGTCAGGGCCGTCATAGTCGATGAAGTCCTGCACCCGTGCCGCCAGCTCTACCGCCTCATAGAAGCGCTTCTTGTTCGCCTCCGTGTACTGGTTCAGGTCGGCGGTGACGTACCACGGCACGGCCTCCTGTGCTCTCTTGTCTATGATGACCTCACTCCCTTCCACCTTCTGCGCGGCTCGCCATGCCTTCCGCGCCTTTGCCGAGAGGGAACTCGTGGAGATTAGCGTCCTGTCTTTACCTCCGCCCTCTTGGGCTTGTGCTTGCGTCCGATATTGTTCAGGATTTCGCTTCATCCTTTGGACGAGCGTGTTGTACTTGATGCCTTCAAAGGTCGCTGCCTCCTCCAGCGTGATGAATACGTCCGGCACTCCGTTCCCTCCCTTCCGTGCGTCATGCCGCGATCGCCCGCTCCGCTTTCTTCGGGTCGAGCGCGAGGGCGGCGATGATCGCCGGGAGGTACTTCTCGCCGGAGCGTGTCCCGTTCAGGATGTAGCTCATATACTGCGGGCTTGTGCCCACCGTGGCCGCCAGCTCCGCCCGACTCATGTCCCGGTCAGCCAGCGCCTTCACCACCATCTTCCCGAACGGCGTCAGCCGTTTCTTCGGGCCTCTCATCGCTTGCCCTCCTTTCCCATCGTTCTTAGACTTACTTCCGAATGACCGCCCAGCCCAGCGAGACCGCCACACCTATGAACGCGGTGACGCTCACGGCGGGGACGGGGCAGCGCATCAGCAGCAGCGCCGCCGCGAAGCCCAGCGTCGCGAGGATGATGAGCCCTGCCGTGATAAGGAACACCGCCGCGTTTTGCGCCGTGCGCCCCGCACGCTTTCGCGCCTCCCGCTTCACCTCTCTCTCAAGTAAGTTGAGAACGAGGTCGTAGCTGCGCACGCTCTGCGCCGCTTCAAAGAATTGCTGCTCCATCCCCGGCAGCGCCCGGAACGGGTCGCGGGGGTTGCCCGCCTCCCGCAGCCGCGCCGCCGCGTTTCGCCGTGCGATGACGGTCGCGCCGATCGCGGTCTTGATGTCTTCTGTGCTGAACATTCTGCTGCTCCTTTCCTTTGCCCTCCCGCTCGTGTATAATGGAGCTGGGCCGCTGCCCGGGGAGGGGGTGTTGTCTGTGATTGATGTGCAGAAATTCTCTAAAGAGGTTGTCGATGAAGTGAAGGCTCGGTTCCCGGAGCGGTTTTCCGAGGATGCCGAGATCGCCTCGAGCCTTCTCTCGCTGATCGCGGTAGTTGCAGCTACCGCGATTGCGAAGTACGAGAAGGAGAGGAGTTGACGTATTCCCCGACCTCTTTGAGAAGTCTGCCGAGCTGAATAAGCTCGCGCTTTTTGCCCTGTAAGGGGCACCCTCCGCACGGGGCCGTCTGTTCATCGGACGGCCCTTTCTCTTCGGGCGGCTCGCCTGTCAGCCACGTCAGCCAACATTCCCGGCAGCTCACGCCGTCGCAGTGGGCGGGGATAGTTGGCGGACAGGGCGCGGAGATGATATCCGCGATCTCGCCAGCCGTGGCCTCCGGGGCCTTGAGCAGTTCAAGTCCTGTCATGCTGCGCCTCCCGGTACTTCTTCACCGCGTGGTTCATGGTGTAGAGGCGGTTCAGCTCCCGGAGCAGCCGCTCATACTCCCGCTGCATCGTCTCCCTCGCGTGGCCCGTCAGCTTGCCCATCTGCCCGTCGACGTCGACCGCCATGCGGAACACGTTGCGGTAGATCGTGCAGTCGTTCTCCGGGCACTCGCCGAGAAGCGCCGTCCCGAGCTGGTGGAGCTCCTCCAGCCGATGCGCCGGGATGCGCTCTGTCTCGTGCTGGAAGCCGTTGAACAGCTCGCCGCCGTCCTTGGTGTGTTCGTCCACCTCCCGCGGCAGGTGCCGCAGCCGGGAGAGGGCTTCAAAGCTCACGCCCTCCAGCACCGTCTCCCACGCTGCGCCCGCCTCGGCGATCTGCGCCGCATAGTGCTCGCACTCGTTCTCCTGCAGGATCTGTCCGTCCCGCAGCGCCGCAAGGTAGGCCAGCGCCTCATGCCCGCCAAGCAGGGCGGTCAGGGTGTCCTCAGCGTGCCTCACGCCCTCGATGTGCTCCCGCAGCGCTCGCTCGCTCCGCTCCCGGATGCGTAGGTCTTGTGCCTCCGCGTCCTCGTAGAGCTGTCCCAGCGGGCACTTCGCGCAAATGGCGTCCAGCTCTTCCTGCGTGTGTCCGGCCCGGTTCTTGCACCGTTCGTCGCACACGAACGCCAGCAGCTCTTCGGGGTTGCGCGGCATAGGGCCGTCCAGCCGTCCCGCGCCGAAGGTGTCCGGGTCGGTGATGACCTCGCTCTCCGGCAGGAAGCCGATCTGATGCAGCGCCATCTTGAAGCCGTAAAGCTCGTGCGCGGCGGTGCGCGGGTCGGTGTCGGGGTAGTGCTTGCTCTTGACCTGCGTGGCAAGGCGGCGCGTCCAGCCCTCGATCAGGGCGGTGGGCTCCACCGCCTCCTCGGTATAGCTCTCATTCGTTTCCACGGCGGCGGTGTAGGTGGGCGGCTCGTCCGTGATGTCCTCCTCGGACTCCAGCCCCCGTGCCAGCTCCACGGCCACCTCCAGCGTGTCCGCGTCGTCGTACTCCATCGCGCCCCGGTCGATGTCCAGATTGCCCGTGTAGACCTCCGCGTCGATCACGCCGTACTCTCCGAGGGCCGTGCCCTCGTACTCGCGCTTCTCGCGGTCGTTGAACTTGACCACGAGGAAGCCGTTGATCTTCTTGATCTTTCTCATGCTGCCGTCATTCCTTTCTGCCCTGCCATCTTCAGACCGGGTGGGGCAGTTCCCGGTGACGCCCTTCCGGGCGTTTCGGCTTAGTGGTGGGTCGCTTCAAAGTTCTCAATCGCCCAGCGGTTGCCCGTGGCGTACACGGCCCGCCGCGTCCGCTCCTGTGGCGTTTCCCGCCTCGGCATGGCCGCCAGTGCCTCCATCATGCCGCACCTCGGGCAGATGTCTGTCTGGTTGTCCACTCGCGACAGCGCGGGCGGCTCGTCGTATGCTCGCCCACACAGTGGGCAGATGTGCGGTTGCTCCTTCATGCTGCTGCTCCTTCCTGCAAAGCTCATCCGGCCAGTGGCGGGATGACGCGGATCGTGTCGTGGTACTTGTTCAAAATGATTAGCTCGCCGTTTGCTTTCTGCTTCACGACCAGCCAGTTCTCCGGGGCGAGGCCCGCTTGCCCGAGCCGGATCTTCTGCTTGCGGGTGGGCTTCTTGCCGCGTCTCATGATCTGCCTCCTTTCCTTTTCTCGGCGTTTGTGGTAGAGCAAAAGCGAACGGCGGTCGGCGGAATTAAATCTAAGAGTCGCTTAGGTGTTGGTGGGCTTTAGCAGTCCGTCAGGGTGTCGCCCTTGACCTCGTAACGATTGGGGCCGATGATGACGAAGGCCAGCATATTGGTCGTGCCGTCATGGTTGACCTGATTGATCGCCTCGTCCAGCTTGCCGTTGGTGACGTGGACTTTCTCCATGCTGCCGGTGCCGGTGTCCAACAGGCCGAAGCCGTTGGCCTCCTCCGGGGTATCTCCGACAGTGGTGAGGGCCATCTCGTCGGGGGTGATCTCGTTGCGGCCCGGTTCCAAGTTGAAACCCGCCTCCGCCTCCTTCAAGGCGTCGTTCGTCTCTTCCAGTGTGGCCTCGCCAGTGGTGTACTTGAACAGGATGTCTGCGATGTCGTTCTTCATGTTGTCGTTCTCCTTCTGAAAAACGCCTCCGCCGCTCGCTTTTACTCTACCGTTCGCCGATTTGCTATTTCATTTTCGGTCGGGGTGTGCTATGATTTATTTTGCTTTATTCATAAACCACTTTTCGCACTTAGTATAGCTCGCATTTACGAGTTTGTCAATAGTTTTGCGTGTGAATTACCCGCAATTTCGAGGAGGTATTTTTGTGTTCAGTGCCCTACTAAAAAAACTACGCTCTGAAAAGAACCTTACCCAAGGCCAGCTTGCGAAAGAAGTTGGCGTTTCTCCCGGAAACGTCGGCGATTGGGAGACTGGGAAAAGCAAGCCGGGGTATAATGCGCTTGCTTCGCTTGCCCGAATTTTCGAGGTGTCCGCCGACTACTTACTCGAAATTGAACCGTCCCCCGCAAAAGCGAGCGACGACCTCTTCGCCCATCAGAAGACGGCGGGTTTGATCTGCGACGGCTCGCCGCTGGAGGGCGAGGAGGCCGATCTGATCGCCATGTATCGCCTCCTGCCGGAGGAGCAGCGGGAGGACATTTTTGACCTCGTTCATCTCAAATATCGAAAGCACGTCGAACGGAAAAAAGAGTCTATTTACTGGACGTATCACAACGGCAGCTCCGCAACAAAAAGCGGCCCCGCCGAGGACGCTGAAGCCCAAGAACCGCTTGATTTTTTGCGCTGTTTTGATTTAGTTGTAAATCTGTTTTCTGTCACTTTGCTTTTTGAGTGCCAGCCGCCCGAAAACGCCCGAAAACCCTTGAAAATAGGCAATGTGACATAGGTGACGCCGATTTGAAAAAATGTCACATTGCTCGCCGCCTGTTTTGGCTCGCTTCGCCGCCCCGCCGCGCACGCCTCGCACGGCCAGCGCACGCCCTAATCCCCACCGATCCGCGCCGAAAAGCCCTGTTTTCCCGAAAATTCGCACGCTCTAACGCTCCGTTAGCACGCTTGCCCCTCTTGCAATCCGCCGCCGCGTCTGCTACAATAGCAACATGAGCCGCGAAGCTCTCGTCCTCTTGGTCTGCTGCTGTGACTTCCGGGACAGGGCCGAGCGGCTCATACCATCTAAAAGCCTCAGAAATGCCGTTATACGGGCGTTTCCGGGGCTTTTTTGTATTCTGCGTATGTGTGCGCCTCGCCGCGCCGCCGCCGTTGTGCGGCCTCGTGGGCGTGAAAAAAGCGCCGACCGCCGCCGACGCATCCTCATCTCAAGATTGTTGATAATTCGCGCCTCCGTCCCGCGCCGAAAGTCGCCGTTTCCCGCGTATTTCAAGGGTTTTCCCGCCGTCTCCCCCCTCATCCCGCCCTATCCCGCATTTCTCAAATATCCTGTCTCCCCACAGAGGTGATTCTATGCGTATTGTCTCAATCTTTCTCGCCACCCTTGTTCTGATCTTCAGCCTGTCCGCCTGCCAAATTGTAAACGAAGAGGAACTGGCGGCCATTCGGGAGGAAGGGTACCAGCAGGGGAAAGAAAGCGCGGAAAGGGATTCTGCCTCGGCACTTTCCGCACAATATGACGCTGGGCACGAAGAAGGCTACCAAGCAGGCGATCAAAAAGGTCGGGAGGACGGGCTAAAGGAGTCCGCACAAAAAGCCAAAGCGGACAAAGCAAAGGAGGAAAGCAATCCCCAACCCAAAACCAGCACAGCAGCATCTTCCAGCGGGAACAGCACAACCACCAGTCAGGGGACGCAGACCGCCACAGTATATGTGACAGATACTGGGTCCAAATACCATCGATATGGCTGCCGGTATCTCCGGGAGAGCTGCCACGCGCGGACGCTTTCGCAGGCCAAGGGGCAAGGCTATACGGCTTGTTCCGTTTGCAACCCACCGGCATAAAGCGCTTCCTGTTTTTCGCATAAAAATAAGGCATGCCAATAGGCCATGCCTTATTTTTATGCATTACAGTACTGGCAGCAAGCTGTCATGGTTTGTTTCATAGCAAAAGGTCGTCGCCCTCTTATAAGGTAAAGTCCTTCCCATCCAGATGGCAAAAATCCGGTGTGACCGGCCGGGGCGGCACCCGTTTCAGCGGGTCATATCGAAACGCAGAACAGGCTCCTGCCAGAGGGATCACGCCCTTTTTCTTGCAGAGGACGGTATCAGGTGTAACGGCTTTTCCCCGTTGACAGTAGGAACAACTGGGCTCGATTTTTTTTACAAACAACATCGGGGATTTCCCTCCCTGTTTTTTACGGTATGCGTTTATTATAGCGGGTGCTTTTTGACTTTTCCACTCTTTTCTGGTCGAAGAAGAAAAAATAGATACCAGCCATTCCCCAAAGGGCCAGAACTTCCTGTCCAAGCAGGCTGGGGGCCGCCAAAGGCGTGACGGGGGCCATTGCAGGCAGCGAGAGGGGAAAGAGCAGCATCACCAGAGCCGTTATACCAGCGGAAAGGAGGCCATGCAGAAATTTAGCGCAGAGATAGGGCCCGGATGGTACCCCAGCCTCCCGCCAAAAGGGCAGAGACTGGCAGTGTACTGACAGACCACCCCATCCCAAGATAAACGCCGCCAGAGGCAGCGACAAAGGGGAAGATACCCCATCCCTTATGGCCGCGGTACCTGTGGAAAGCTCCATAAGGCCAACACAAAAACTCCGGCACAAAACAGGGGCGTTTTCTCCAGGAAGCAAACTGGAAAGTACGTTGACCAGAAAGGGCAACAGGCCGGAACAATCTGCCAATCTGGTCAGAACCGAAAAGAGAATCACATAGGCACAGACCCC
>OLQG01001627.1_pt1 | contig 13385 bp, 9 predicted proteins | sample 1672221 | NCBI WGS metagenome assembly OLQG01 (sample SAMEA3136660, study PRJEB25190) | human gut metagenome | biome: human gut; feature: human-associated habitat; material: faeces | place: Austria | collected 2013
CTAAGGTATTCCTTATGGATGAGCCTCTTTCCAACCTGGATGCTAAACTTCGTGTTCAGATGCGTATCGAGATCTCCAAGATCCATCAGAGACTGGGCGCAACAATCATCTATGTAACACATGACCAGACAGAGGCTATGACCCTTGGTACCAGAATCGTTGTTATGAAAGATGGTGTTGTTCAGCAGGTTGATACACCACAGCACCTTTATGAGCAGCCAGGCAACCTGTTCGTTGCAGGATTCATGGGATCCCCGCAGATGAACTTCCTTGACGCTCAGATTGCTGAAAAAGGCGGCGACCTTATTGCTAAAGTTGGTGAGTATGACGTTGTTATCCCGGCAGCTAAAGCGAAAGTTCTGAAAGACGGCGGTTATGTTGGCAAGACAGTTGTTCTTGGTATCCGTCCAGAGGATATCCATGATTCCCAGATGTTCATCGAAGCTTCTCCAAGCGTTCCAATGACATCTACAGTTAAAGTTTATGAGCTTCTTGGTGCTGAAGTATTCCTGTACTTCGATGTAAACGGAACTCAGGTTACAGCACGAGTTGATCCTCGTACAAACTCCAAGACAGGCGATACAATCAAATTCGCATTCGATATGGAGAAATCTCACTTCTTTGATAAAGAGACAGAGCTTACTATCTGCAACTAATATTTAGAAGAATGAATTTAGTTAGGCCTCAGGGGTTTTCCCCTGAGGCTTTTTTGTGATATACTGTGAACACTTAGAGAGTCCAAGCCACAGACGCAGGACGAACTTAGTGTGAACGCACACCTGGACACTTAGCAAGTCCAAGCCACAGGCGCAGGACGCGCTTAGTGACCAGGTGTACTATGAACACTTAATGAGCAAACTTTATTACTTTTCAACAAAAGGAGTACACCTATGAAATTACTTCAGATTCTCCAGAAATGTCTGGAAGACTGGAAGAACATCAGTCATCTGGATTTCTGCCTTGTAAATTTAGATAACACCATTTATATCAGCACCTGCGACAGAGCCCTTCCTTCTGAAGAGAAGCTGGAAGAATTTAAGGAAGATGATGCGCTGTGTATTTCCAATATGAACTGCCGTCTGTATAAAGTGACAGAGAGTCACCAGCTTCAGTACGTCCTGATCGTATGGGGAAATGCAGAGGCCGCTTCCACCATCGGGGAACTAGCTGTCTGCCAGATTGAGAGTCTGCTTACCGCTTACATGGAAAAAAGCGACAAAAACGTATTTATGCAGAATCTTCTCCTTGGCTCCTACTCTGAGGTAGACGCTTTTAACCGTGCGAAGAAGCTTCATATCACAACCACTGTACGGCGTGCAGTTTTCCTGGTGGAGACCAAGCAGAGCAAGGACGAAAATGCCCTGGCTACCATCCGTAATATTTTTGCAGCTAAGACAAGAGATTTTATTACTGCTATCGACGATTCCGGAATTATTATTCTCCGTGAACTCCAGCCTTCTGAGGATTATTCCGATCTGGATGATATTGCCCATATGCTGGTGGATATGCTGAATACAGAGGCCATGACCTCTGCCTGGGTTTCCTACAGCAATATTGCAGATGACCTGAAGCAGCTCCCGGATGCTTACAAAGAAGCGAGAACTGCCCTGGAAGTGGGAAAGATTTTCTATACCGGCAAGAATGTTTTCGGATATAACCGTCTGGGAATCGGCCGTCTAATCTACCAGCTTCCGGTTGAAATTTGTGAAATGTTTATTGACGAATTTTTCAAAGAAGAGACTCTGGATTCTATTGATGACGAGACACTCACTACTATCCGCACCTTCTTCGAAAATAACCTAAACCTTTCTGAAACCTCAAGGCAGCTTTATGTGCACCGAAATACACTGGTGTACCGTTTCGAGAAGCTGCAGAAAAAATTCGGGCTGGACATCCGGACCTTTGAGGATGCGCTGACGTTTAAGCTGGCCATGATGGTGGTGAATTATATAAAATATAAAAAGGCGGAATAAACCGCTTCCGCTCTTTTACGCAATACCACTTTTAACTTAACAACGAGACATAACACGCTCTGAAAGATGTGCGTCACAATTTGTGGGAGATTTCGCCCGGATGAGGGCGCCATAGCGGGCTACGACAACCGAATTCGGGTGAAATATCCCGCAAAGTGGGGTGTGCAAATTGCGGGAATGATTTTTCAAACACAGACTTTGGCTCGTCACTCGTGTAAATTAAGATAAATCTGGCGGATCTAACTAAATAGATCCGCCAAAATATTATTTCCGTAAAATGTAAAAGTAAATTCCGGAATGTAAATCTTAATTCCCGATTGTAAGTTTTTTATAGCTTTAATTTTTCAATCTTACAGCTGTGTTTCTTCGTCTTCTTGTCATAGTTTATTCCCGCAAGCAGCAGATTACCATGATACTCTTTCAATGCAGCTACATAATTTTTATCATTAATCTGTTTGATTGCCCCTTCTGCTTCCTTATCCCATTTAAGCTCGATTACCACAGCAGGTTTATCTGCATAGCTTTTTCTTGGAATAAAGCATACATCAGCGAATCCTTTTCCTGTAGGCAGTTCCCGGATAACGGTATAATACTCACGGGCAAAATAGAATGCCAGGTGAATGGTGCAGCTCAAAGAATTTTCATCATTATATTCAAGAATATAAATTTCCTGATGAACTTTATCAATCCCATTTGCAACTGTTTCGCCATCCATATTCCACAACGCCTCCAGCAGTTTCTTTGAAGCTTCTACCGAGTGAATAACCTCATTCCAATCCATGCTGCTGATCGCATTGATATATTCCTGTGCAACCTCTTTATTTGGAATCGCCACTGTTTTATCTGTCCAACGATAGCTTAAATATCCCAGATGTACCAGCAGGGTGAGAACGTCATCCTTACTCTGAAAGGTAGTCATATCATTGGAAAAAGTGCCAATATTAATTGGTATTCGGTCTCCTGCCAGCATGCGGATCACAGAATCCTTCAAACCATCAAAATTCATCTGGATATAGATTTTCAATGCCTCATAGGTTTCTGTCTGATTCCAGTAATTATCAAAAATCCCAGAAAGCATAGCATCCACAACAGATTTCGGACTGTACATAGAATAGGTCCGCTTCTTTTCCGCTTCAACTGCTACCAGTTCATAACCATCATACCATGCCTGTGCTTCCTCAAAACAGCGCTTATATTTCTCACAGAGTTCCTTCACTTCCTCTTCTGTAAAGCCAAAATATTCTGCCATTTCCCGTGGATTGGTCATAGAATACTCTGTAAACATATTGAGTGCAGAATGGGAACCATACTTCTTCACTGGCAGAATACCTGTCATATATGCCAGTGCCACATATGCTTTGTCTTTCAGCCATGCTCTCAAAAAATCAAGATACGCTTTCTGGGCATCTACATTCTGCTTGTATTCACGAAACAGGCAATCCCATTCATCGATCAAAATTACAAATGGATGACCTGTGTACGCAAAAACATCCTTCATAACCTGAATCAGATTTTTTTCATCGCGCAATCTTACAGCCGCGTATGTCTCCTTTAGATCCCAAACCAAATAGTCACTTAACATTTTCAGCATTTCTTCCACACTTTTCGTTGTGCTAAGAAATTCCTGCATGTTAATTTTTATTACATCATATTGGTTCAAATGCTGATGAAATGTAGGGACTTCACTGATTTTTAGTCCGCGAAAAAGTTCTTCTGTATTTTCTCCCTGTCCGTAATATGCTGCCAGCATATCTGCTGCCATGGACTTTCCAAACCGCCTGGGGCGGCTGATACATACGAATTTCTGTTTTGTCCGAAGTAAACGGTTTGTCTGAATAAGCAAGCCGGTTTTATCCACATAAATCTCTGAATTTAAACATTCCTGAAACTCAATGCTTCCCGGATTCAAATAACTTCCCATAATAACCGCACCTCCTTTTTAGAAAATACATCTGTTCTTTTTATCATACTATAATCAAAAATAATTTCCAACCTGGTTTTTATTCTTCCTCATCTTTCGCCCACTCGAACGTACACTTCACAGCCTTTTTCCACCCTTTCAGCTTCTTCTTACGCTCTTCTTCAGTCATCTGGGGTGCGAACTGCTGGCCGATCTGCCAGTTGCTTTTTACTTCGGAGGCGTCTTTCCAGAAACCGGTGGCGAGACCGGCAAGATAAGAGGCGCCAAGGGCGGTGGTTTCGATGCAGCTAGGGCGGACTACCTGGGTGTCAAGGAGATCGGCCTGGAACTGCATGAGGAAGTTGTTGGCGCTGGCGCCGCCGTCTACACGAAGGGCGCTGAGATCAAGGCCGGAATCCTTCTCCATGGCTTCCAGAACGTCGTGTACCTGGTAAGCCAGGGACTCTACGGTTGCGCGCACCAGATGAGCTTTTCCTGCGCCTCTGGTAAGCCCAAGGATAGCACCTCTTGCATACTGATCCCAGTATGGTGCACCAAGACCTGTGAAAGCCGGTACTACGTAAACACCGTTTGTGTCCGGCACAGAAAGACAATATTTCTCTGAGTCCGGGGAACTCTCCAGAATTCCCACTTCGTCTCTCAGCCACTGAATAGCAGCACCTGCCACGAAAACGCTTCCCTCCAGGGCATATCCCGGTGTTCCGTCAGCTTTCACCGCAATGGTAGTAAGAAGTCCATTCTTGGATTCTACCGCCTTATCGCCTGTATGCATGAGCATAAAACAGCCGGTACCATATGTATTCTTTACATCTCCTGACTCAAAGCAGCACTGTCCGAAAAGAGCTGCCTGCTGGTCTCCTGCAGCCCCGGCGATAGGAATTCTGCCACCGATCAGGTTCTCATTGGTATAGCCATAAATACAGCTGCTTGGCTTCACTTCCGGCAGCATGCACTCTGGGATATCCAGGTATTCCAGAATCTCTTTATCCCATTTTCTCTCATGGATGTCAAAAAGCATGGTTCTGGAAGCGTTGGTGTAATCCGTCACATGAACTTTCCCTTTTGTCAATTTCCAGATCAGCCAGGTATCTACTGTTCCAAAGAGAAGTTCCCCGTTCTTCGCACGCTCTCTGGCACCTTCTACATGATCCAGGATCCATTTCAGCTTCGTTCCGGAAAAATAGGCATCCGGAATCAGACCGGTTTTCTTTCGAACCAGCTCTGACATGCCGTCTTTTTCCATCTTTTCAATCATATCAGCTGTTCTGCGGCACTGCCACACAATTGCCGGATATACAGGCTCACCAGTCTTCTTATCCCACACAATCGTAGTCTCTCGCTGATTGGTGATTCCGATAGCGTGGATATCCTCGGCATCCACCCCAATCTTACTCATGGCTTCTGTAGCCACTGAAATCTGTGAAGACCAGATTTCCTTCGGATCATGTTCCACCCAGCCTGGCTTCGGGTAATACTGTTTGTACTCCTTTTGTGCTACGCTGCACATATTCCCCTTTTTATCAAATAGAATACATCTGGAACTGGTAGTTCCCTGATCCAACGCCATTATATATTTTCCCATAGTGCACCTCGTTTATTTTGCTTGAATTATTTATATTATAGCCTATTTTCACATACAAGAAAATACCTTAACTTGCTATTTAGTGTGTTGAAAAGTTCCAGCCGACACACAGCATTTGGGCAATGTGTATTACTCCAGCGAGCCATTTCAGGCGCGCTCTTAGCGTAAGCGAAATCCAGCGCTTACGGAGACTTATGCGTGAGGGCTCTCCCGAACGCATTAGTCGCAGTTAGCGATTAGTTCGCTGGAGCGTTGCGCCGGCGAGTGAGTAATACACATTGTCCAAATGCGTCCGCATTGAAGAACTTTTAATCAATTAAATAGAAAAAACGCCAGTCCGCAAAGTTTCCCCAGCAGGCTGACGCCGAAATTTCTTATATGTAATTTATGCCAGTAAAGTCTTTCCAATAAAGTAAACCAGAACCAGCGCACCAAGTACGATTCTGTACCATCCAAATGCCTTGAAATCATGTTTCTTGATGTATCCCATCAAGAACTTGATTGCCAGAATAGAAACTACAAACGCTACCACCATACCGATCACCAGGATCAGCACCTCTGTACCGGTAAATCCAAAACCAAATTTCACAATTTTCAGAAGACTGGCTCCGAACATAACCGGGATTCCAAGGAAGAAGGTGAACTCAGCTGCAACGGTACGGGAAGTACCAACCAGAATTCCTCCAATGATGGTAGAACCAGATCTGGATGTACCAGGAATAACGGAAAGCACCTGAAAACAGCCGATGAGAAACGCCGTCTTGAAAGATAAATCTTCCAGACTTGTGCACTGCGGCTTTCTGCTTTTATTATAGTTTTCCACAATAATAAACAGAACACCGTAGACGATCAGTGCAATGGCAACAACCACATAGTTATTAAAATGTTCTTCAATGAAATCATCAAACGGAAGTGCAATCACAATAGTCGGCAGACATGCTACCACAATCTTAAACCACAGCACCCATTTCTCTTTATCGCAGAAACGCTCCACAAAATTCAGGATCACCTGTGCCCATTTTGGCTTCTTCGCAATAGCCATCTGGGTTCTTCTTGGAAGCTTCTTTATGTAAAAAGGCCACAGCTTATTCCAATACAAAACAACAACTGCAAGAATGGCTCCAAGCTGGATCACAACCAGAAATACGTCCTTAAAATCCTGTGAAACATTCAAATGAATAAATTCATCAACCAGGATCATATGCCCGGTGCTGCTGATAGGGAGCCACTCAGTAATTCCCTCAACGATACCCAGGAAAATTACCTTTAAAAGTTCGATAATATCCATTTCTACCCCTTTCTTATGAATGCACTCTCTGTACACCCACTTTAACAAAATGAGGACGGAGACTCAAACTTCTCCGTCCTCTTTAGTATATTACAGAAAGTATTTTTCGTAAACTTGTATTTTATTTTTTCTACAATTTTTACTATAAAAATCCCAGACTGCACACACTTGCTTTATCTTCTCGCAATTGTTGCAATATCAATCAGGCTTAAGCGATTGGCATCTGTATTTTCAAGACTGGTCACAAGCGCTTCTGCAGTATCAAGGCTGGTAAGAACATTTACACCAGTCTCAATAGCATTACGTCTGATCACAAAACCATCCTTCTGATGCTCAACACCCTGGGATGGGATATCAATAACCACATCAATCTTATGGCCAAGGATCAGGTCCATAAGGTTCGGTGCAGGCTGCTCCAGCTTGTTGGTACGGATCACCTTAACACCATGCTCTTTCAGAGTATTGGCAGTTCCTCTTGTGGCATAGATACGATATCCAAGTGCCTCAAATCTCTTAGCGATCGGAACAGCATCCTCCTGCTCTTCCGGTCTTACAGTCATGATCATGTTCTTATACTTCGGAAGGCGGATTCCAGCTCCAAGGAATGCTTTATAAAGAGCTTCGTTAAAGGTCTCTGCAATACCAAGGCACTCACCGGTAGACTTCATCTCCGGTCCAAGGCTGATATCAGCGCCGCGGATCTTCTCGAAGGAGAATACTGGCATCTTGATGGCAATGTGTTTTGCCTCTGGCTGAAGACCAGGCTCATAGCCCATATCCTTCAGTCTGTATCCAAGGATTACCTTGGTTGCCAGCGGTACAATCGGGATTCCGGTAACTTTGCTGATGTAAGGTACGGTACGGCTGGAACGTGGATTAACCTCGATTACATATACATCATCCCCAAGAACGATGAACTGGATATTGATCATACCCACTACATGAAGTGCTCTTGCAAGACGTCTGGTGTACTCTGCAATAGTCTCTTTGGCTTTCTCACTGATGGTTCTTGCCGGATATACGGAGATACTGTCACCGGAGTGGATTCCGGCACGCTCAATATGCTCCATAATACCAGGAATCAGGATGTCCTCGCCATCGCAAACGGCATCAACCTCGATTTCTTTTCCCATCAGGTACTTGTCAACAAGAATCGGATGCTCCTGTGCGATCTGGTTGATCACACCAATGTACTCTTCCACATCCTCATCGCTTACAGCAATTCTCATGCCCTGTCCGCCAAGTACGTAGGAAGGACGAACCAGAACCGGATAGCCCAGCTCATTTGCTGCTTTCTTCGCCTCTTCTGCGGTAAATACAGTGTGTCCCTTCGGTCTCGGAATCTGACATTTCTCCAGGATTTCATCGAACAGCTCACGGTCCTCAGCAGCGTCTACATTCTCAGCAGATGTTCCAAGGATCTTTACGCCCATCTTTGTAAGAGCTTCTGTCAGCTTGATGGCGGTCTGTCCACCGAACTGTACAACAGCTCCGTCCGGTTTCTCAATATTTACAATATTCTCAACATCTTCCGGTGTAAGAGGCTCGAAATACAGTTTATCTGCAATATCAAAGTCTGTACTAACTGTCTCTGGGTTGTTGTTGATAATGATAGTTTCATATCCTTCTTTTGCAAAAGCCCAGGTACAGTGTACAGAGCAGAAGTCAAACTCAATACCCTGTCCAATACGGATCGGGCCGGAGCCAAGTACCAGGATCTTTTTCTTATCCGGTGTGGCAATTGCCTCATTCTCAGTGCCTTCATCACCATATACAGAATAGTAATATGGAGTTGCAGCTGCAAACTCTGCTGCACAGGTATCTACCATCTTATAAGCAGCCTTGATACCGTAATCTGCACGAAGATCTTTGATCTCTTCTTCTGTTTTGCCTGTAAGACGGGCAATGATGTAGTCCGGGAACTCCATACGTTTTGCTTCCAGAAGAAGCTCTTTGGTAAGCTTTCTGTTCTTCAGGGCATTTTCCATTCCAACCAGGATTGCCAGCTTGTCAATGAACCAGATATCAATCTGAGTGATGTCATGAAGCATGGACTGCGGCATACCACGGCGGATTGCCTCTGCGATCTTCCAGATTCTGCGGTCATCTACGATTGCCAGCTCATCCAGCAGTTCCTCATCTGTAAGCTGTGTAAAATCGTAAGACATCAGACTGTCAACATGCTGCTCCAAGGAACGGATTGCTTTCATAAGAGCACCCTCAAAGTTATGGCAGATACTCATAACCTCACCGGTAGCTTTCATCTGAGTGGTAAGGGTTCTCTTAGCTGTGATAAATTTATCAAATGGAAGTCTCGGGATCTTAACAACACAGTAGTCAAGCATCGGCTCGAAACTTGCGTATGTTTTTCCAGTGATGGCATTTGGGATCTCATCCAGTGTATATCCAAGTGCGATCTTCGCTGCAACCTTCGCGATCGGGTAACCAGTTGCCTTACTTGCAAGTGCAGAGGAACGGCTTACACGAGGGTTAACCTCGATAACACAGTATTCGAAGCTGTCTGGTTTCAGTGCGTACTGAACGTTACATCCGCCTGTGATTCCAAGCTCTGTGATAATGTTCAGGGCAGAGGTACGGAGCATCTGGTACTCTTTGTCTCCAAGAGTCTGGGACGGAGCAACTACGATGGAATCTCCTGTGTGGACACCAACCGGGTCAATGTTCTCCATATTGCAGACAGTGATGCAGTTTCCTGCACTGTCACGCATTACCTCATACTCGATTTCTTTCCAGCCTGCGATACAGCGCTCTACCAGAACCTCTCCAACACGGGAAAGACGAAGACCATTCTCCAGGATCTCACGAAGCTCGTATTCATTGTGGGCAATTCCGCCGCCGCTTCCGCCAAGTGTGTAAGCAGGACGAAGAACAACCGGATAGCCAATGGTATTGGTAAATGCAAGACCATCCTCCACTGTGGTAACAACCTTGGAGGCTGCAACCGGCTCGCCGATTTTCTCCATGGTATCCTTAAATTCCTGACGATCTTCAGCTTTCTTAATGGTCTGGGCTGTAGTACCGATCAGTCTTACATTATGTTCTTTCAGGAAGCCTTTCTCATCCAGCTCCATGGCAAGGTTCAGACCTGCCTGACCGCCCAGGGTAGGAAGAACGCTGTCTGGCTTCTCTTTCAGGATCAGCTGCTCTACCACTTCTACGGTGAGAGGCTCAATGTAAACACGGTCTGCAATATCTTTATCTGTCATGATTGTAGCCGGATTGGAGTTCAAAAGAACAACCTCCAGACCTTCTTCCTTCAGGGAACGGCAAGCCTGTGTTCCTGCATAGTCAAACTCTGCTGCCTGGCCGATGATGATCGGACCTGAACCAATAACAAGTACTTTTTTAATGTCTTTATTTCTTGGCATTATTTATTTCCTCCCATCATATCCATAAATCTGTCAAACAGGTAACTGGAATCCTGCGGTCCCGGGCATGCCTCCGGATGGAACTGTACAGTGAAAATATTCTTTCCAACGTATGACATTCCTTCGTTTGTTCCGTCATTTACGTTCACAAATGCGGGATGAGCAATGTTTTTCTCCTCAAGGTCCTTGGCATCTACTACGTAGCCATGATTCTGGGAAGAGATGTAAACTCTGCCTGTTGTAAGGTCTTTTACCGGATGGTTTCCACCGCGGTGACCATATTTCATCTTATAGGTATCTCCGCCTGTTGCAAGTGCCATCAGCTGATGTCCAAGACAGATTGCAAAAATCGGAACATCGGAATCGTAAAGTTTCTTTACTTCTTTAATAATAGAAGTGCATTCTTTCGGATCTCCAGGGCCATTGCTGAGCATGATTCCGTCTGGATGATCTCCAAGGATCTCCTCTGCCGGTGTAAGAGCCGGGTAAATAGTTACCTGACATCCGCGCTTATTTAGGGAACGGGCAATGTTGCGCTTGGCACCAAAATCCATGAGGGCTACCTTCGGACCATTTCCAGGAAGGATTTCTTTCTCACGGCAGGTTACTTTTTCCACTACTTTACCAGTTGTATATGCTTTTAACTTGGGGAGAATTGCGTTTAAGTCATAATTTTCATCCACTGTGATCATACCGTTCATGGTACCTTTCTCACGGAGGATCTTGGTAAGAGCTCTGGTGTCGATTCCTGCGATTCCAGGAATATCATGCTTGGTCAAGAAATGCTGAATGGTGTCAACGCTTCTGAAATTGCTTGGAACACGGGATAATTCACGTACGATAAATGCGTCGATCCACGGTCTGGTGGATTCCTGGTCATCATAACAGATTCCGTAATTTCCTATTAATGGATAGGTCATGCATACCGCCTGTCCTGCGTAAGACGGGTCTGTCATTACTTCCAGATAACCGGTCATGGAAGTATTAAAAACGATCTCGCTGATGACTTCCCTTGCAGAACCAATGCTGGTTCCTGTAAATACATGGCCATCTTCTAATATCAGAAATGCTTTCATACAATCTCCCTTTCTTATGTCATTTTCTTTCTTATTTTATCCTAAATCTTCAAGATTGTATCATAGCAAAATGCTTTTTTCAACAAAATATGAGCAAAAAAAAATTCTGTTGTGCTGAAAAAAATTGCACAACAGAAAAAAGCTACTGGATCCGAGTCTGAATTAAAAGAGACATCCTGCGCCTCACAGCCAACCTTATACGCAACTCTGGTATTCGTAACAAAAGAAAAAAATAATGCAGGAGATGGGACTTGAACCCACACGATCTTGCGACCACAGGCACCTGAAGCCTGCGCGTCTGCCAATTCCGCCACTCCTGCATTTCTTATGTTTCAATCGCTCTCTCGCGACTGCTTGATTATAATACAACACATTCAGTCAAATGTCAACACTAATTTTCAAAAAAATTTGAAAAATTTAAAAAATATATTTTTGTATCTTTTGGGATTCCGGCAAAGATTTGTTCTTAGTCCATTTTGGTCTTTTTAACTATTCCCAGGGAAGCTCAATTTATAATGAAATCAACCGTTATCCACCTGTGACTGACGGCTGATACTATTTATACTTTTACACCAGAGAAATGAAATATGACGTACAAAAGAATCAGAGAGCTGCGGGAAGATCATGATCTGACACAGAAATACATGGCTCACTATCTCAATGTGATCCAGCGTACCTACTCGCGTTATGAACGAGGGGAAAGAATCATCCCTCCTGATGTCTTATGCAAAATTGCAGACTTCTATAATGTAAGTGTAGATTATCTGCTGGAACGCACAGATACAAAGCAGCCTTATCCTCCCTCACTGCTCTCCAGAAAAACAAAAGACACCTAGCGCACTGTGCCAGGTGTCTTTTGTTTTCTGTCTCAGATTATTTTTTCCTATATGAAAATAAATTTCCTGCTGCCCACAGAATGGTACCTGCAGCAATACATACGTCAGACAGATTAAATACGATCTTACGAATTTCTTTTTTCTTCACATTCAGGCTCACATAATCTGTAACATATCCTTTATTTCGACGGTCTGTGTAGTTGGACATTCCACCACCCAGGATCATGGCAAGACCGGCTCGGCTAAGCTTATTTCCGCCGTGGAGAAGCTGGTGCCAGTATTCCCCTGCCACACAGCCCATACCGGCTGCTGCAAGCTCCTGACAATTCTCCCTGCCGATTTTTACCTTACCAAGAATCTTATCTTTATTGTGACAGTTCCGAAGGAGCAGTCTGCCTCCCAGCACTTCTTCTTTGCTTCCCTGAAGGCGGGTACTGTCAATATGTTCTTTTATCTTATAATCCAGCAGAAAGATTCCGCCGGCAATTGTTAGCGAAAGCATACATGCAGCCTCCTTATTTACCAGGAAAATCCTGACCACTTTTCTCAGCTTCTGTTGAGGCCTTTTCTTCCTCTGCACCTGCCTCATTCTCTGCCTGCTTCTCTTCTGTCTCTTCTACAGGTTCTGCAGTCTCAGTGTCCACCACATCGCCCTCAGCTTTCTCTGGTTCCGGAGTCGGGCATACAGAGCCACAGTATGGACAAAAGGAGACACTTCTGTCTACAGCTTTTCCACATGCCGGACAGATTTTCCGTCCCTTCATCTCCGCTGCTGCATCCTTATATCCGTCAATAATATCCAGATGCTGCTCAATCTCTTCGCAGAACCCTTTAAGAGCTTCTTCTACTTCTGCACCTTCTTTGTACTTTTCAAAGATCACATTTCCAATGTCTGCTTTCAGTTTCTGTACCATCTGCTCTTCACTGGAAATCTTGCTTCTGATCTTCTGCGCCTCATAAAGCTGACCGGCTTTTTTTCCAAGATCCTTGGTTGTCCTTGTAATTGTGTCACTTAACTCGTCAAAAAAATCGCGTGCCATAATACCATCTCCTTTACATATAAAAAGTGTTGTAACTATTTAGTACTTTTACGGCTAAAAGCTGTCTCCTGAACAGTTGCAAAGTGATGAAACACCTGTTTCCCTGTCTACTGAGCCATCCCGATCAGGGGAATTTCCTGTCCGCGAAGCAGGATTCTCGGACCGCCTGTACCTTCAATATATTCTCTGGTAATGATCACCTGTCCAATACTGTCATCTTTCGGAATCTCATACATGATATCCAGCATATATTCCTCCAGAATGGCGCGAAGACCTCTGG